>Ga0065711_1044329_pt1 | contig 14167 bp, 5 predicted proteins | sample Hoacrofraction12_FD_59098 | JGI IMG/M metagenome (GOLD analysis project Ga0065711, IMG submission 59098) | Hoatzin crop microbial communities from Cojedes, Venezuela - Epithelial fraction 12 v2 (version 2) | ecosystem: Host-associated > Birds > Digestive system > Esophagus > Crop | place...
CCCCCGTTTGCTATTGCTGTTTGTACCGAATATTATTATTGTCTCAATAGTTAGAACAGATCATCACACCTGAATTTAAAGACAGTACTAAATAATTTCAAGGAAAAGATTTATTATGTGATTTACTTTCTGGGCAATTAAGTTTAATGAACTGTGATTCTGAAGAAAAACATAGCATATTTTGCTACCATTTAGAATCGCATTCTGAACTGTACTAGCAAGTCTTTACCTCTATAAAATACCACTCCTCTGCTTTTCTAAGCCAACAACACTTAATTACTCTTCTGATAGATGACCTGTTATGTATGGAGATGACTCTCCAAAGTAAGAAAATAAAATATAAATATTCATTTTAAACGGACTTTTACTACCATGATACTTCATGGAACAAGCTAAGATCTATTTTGTGATGTTGACTGACTTTGCTTTCCTCATTAGACACTGTCAAGGTAGTCACCATCCTCTCACGAGACTGTCCCAGGTAACCTTCAGTTTTGCATTTGTGCCGCACAGGTGGGTGCTTGCAACTCCTTGTATCCCCAGAGGCGTCAGTAGAGGTGTGAGAGTGGAGTTGTATGTGTGCAGCCTGGTATTGAAGTGGGGCTTTGATTAGCTCTTGGGAAGGAAGCTACTAGATAGGACCTGGTAGCTACTTAATCCCGATGGCTAGACTTCCTATTTTCATTTCAGGTTTTTGAAAGATCATGGCAGTTGTTCTGCACTTTTATGACAACTGTCTTACATTGGACTTTCACACCTGGTGCTTTCTTTCATTACTTCAACTATTGTTGTCTCCTGGTAATTATTTTAAATAGCTTTTTCTTCTCTAGATCCTAGATTCCTGCCTGTGAAACAGGAGGTGGTGTAAGGTACACATGAACTCAGACAGGTACTTACTTAGCTAAAGCTGTCAAAGCGTCACCCATTTGGGGTAGTTCCTCTTAACAGTTCATTTTTTTTACAGGCTTTGAAATCATCTATTACTATCTCTTTGTTAGAAACCAGAAAGAAATGAATATCATTCTCAGTGACTTTTAATAAAAACTGAAGAATGATGATTATGGTTTTTAAGTACTTGTATTATAGCCAAGCACACCACTTAGGTAATTGCACTGTGTGTGCTTTGTTCATGCTTTGATTAAGAGGTGACTCTACAGTGCTCATACGGTTGAACTTAGTGCAATAAATTGGATTGGTCTTGGAAAATGGCATCAGCTTTCTTTTTATTGAGCTTTGGTTATAGAGGGTTTTCTGCTACAATATTTAAAAGGCCTTCCACAGGGATTCTCACACCTTATAAACATAAACACTGTTATACAGGGATGAACAATATTTCCCATGAGATCTCAACTAATGTGTAACTCTCCTGATACTGACTGTTGTTACATGTGCAAATACACATTAGGAACCTTAGAATCATTTTTGCATGATTTAGTGCCTGGCTATGAGTGAACAGGCTGTATTATATGAGTAGGGATTGAAATAATGGTCAATTCATAGAATTTCTTATAGTTTTGACACAAAACCAAATAAACCCAATGGTTACAGTTTCACTTATCTGCAATCGTACTAATATCACCTCACTTGACCTCCAAAGTAAATTTTGGTGCTATGCATCTACACGAAATAAAAATTAAAAAGTTTGCTCTTATGTCTATGGGGTAAAACTTCCGTAACTCATAGTAAGAAATTAAATCAATTAATATGCTTTATAGATGAGCAATATTTTTTCTTACATTTCAGGGGTTGTGTAAATATCTCCCTGCTGTACTTTGAGAATGGTGAGAAACCCACTGCGTGCTGGCCAGAGCCCAGCGTTAGCACCTCACAGTGTCAGGTCTGTCTTGGACCCCTATCCATCTAGCCCAGTATTCCAACCTAGGCGAGGGCCCTCAGGGAAAATACAACAGCAGAGCAGATGTCTAGTAATACCACTTATTCAGCCTCCAGACATTAGTTGCTCAGGAACTTCCTGCACCTGACATGTCTTTCTGAGCAGGTTTAAGAGGCTAAGAAGAAACTCTCTCAGCGATTACCCCCAACAGACTTTCTAGACCTCTGTTTGAAAATGAAGGTGATGATCATAGTCAAAGGTGGAGTATAGGTCAAGGTGAAAAGATGGTCTAACTCTGACAATTTTGTATTGTGGCTCTGTCTTTCTTCAGTCATGTCTTCACCTCCTTTCTCTGCAACCAGATCTCTCCTCGTATTGGTATACTGAACTTTAATAGTACATTTTACAGTATTTGTACATTTGGTGTTCTGTTTGGTTTTACCAAAGAAAAAATATATATCTCAAAGAACTTACCTATGTAACTGAGGGAAATAAGGGAAATAGTGATGGAAGAAGGGGACTAGTAAGATAAGGTAAGTGAGAAGGCGAAGCAAGCAAAAGCCATTTTGTTTCTATATGTCAAGCTGAATCAATATATGTAATCCTTTTAAAAATGTAACGTATGTTGGATTTCTAGGTAGAAGAATTATCATCTGTTACCACAGGTGTGATTTTGACAAAATTTGCACAGCTGTCCATAAACTTGCTGTTAGTTAAACCCTAGTATAGTTAGAACATATATTAGGATGTATTTCCAGAAAGAGCATGGGGGGTTGTGTCTTTTTTAAAGTCTATAAACAAGCTGTTTTATGAGATCTTTGTTTTTTTTGTTTTTATCTAGATATACTTCAGGTGAGTTAGAGGATGAGACAAATCCGTAACTTTGAAGTTATTACTGTTCAGTAAATGAGATTTCTACTTAATCATTTCACTGAATCAGTGAGGATAATTAATTGATGAAGCAATGTGTTTCCAGCAAGGAATTGCTAATCATATACATTAAGTACAGTGGGAATCAGATATTAAGACACTAATTTGATATGAAAGTGCAGCACTTTGTGATATACTGAACTCAGTACAGCCCCTGGCATTTAATTAGTATTACAGATATCATAACAGCTAGCAGTGCACGAAGATTATAAAGATAGACTGATGCAATACACACTTAATAGAATGAAACCTAAAATGAAGGCAGTGCAATTTGTTTGTTGTTTTGATATTGAACTGCGAGGCAAAATATGGTTCACAACTTGTTTTTATTATGATAAAGAAACTTTTGCTTCTGATTTCCTCCAAACTTCTAGGAAATATTGGAAGACTTCTAGGAAATATTGAAAGACATTAATTTCATCACATAGGGCATTGTGGAAGGGTCTGTCAGCAGCTTTCTGCTTGAGGTTGTATTGATCTGGTTGCTGTGGGCAAATTTTTGTCCAGCATAGACAGTGCTGGTTTTTGAAGCATTCTCCTCCTTTATCCTTAAGGGTCGGTGGTTTTCAGAGCATCCCAGGAAGCAGGTACTTGTTTATTTCTGTATTCTACATTTTCTTTTATTTGGAATGAGTAGTTTCTATTTCAGACTTACTGTCCACAGCACAGGTGAGTTGGACAGCTAATGAAAGCAGAAAAAGTAGACAAACCCCGAAGCGCGTGAAACGCGCCTCAGATTTTGCCTCCATTTCTGTTTTCACAGCAGTCTGAGTCTGCCTATGCTTTTGCCTTGCGTTCTTTACTGGAGGCTGGTACTGTGCTAGTGATGCACATAAACCAGATATTTAGAGGTATGCAGGGTCTGATACTTTGGGAAAAAAGATGTCAGAGTAAGGACTTCTCACGAGGTAGAAATTCATAATAAATGAAGGAGTTCTTTTTCTCAGCAGATGTTGCTTTCCAGCAGAAGGAAGACTCTTTCTTTTGCTGAGGGTCAACAGGTTCACATTATCTCAGTCTGTCTGCATGCCTTTGTCCCTCTGCACTGGAGATACAAACTTGGTGGATGATACTCTGTGCTTCCCACCCATCCTACATGTAGTCTGGGAGGCTGAATTCTGTTAAGCCTTACTGCAGCGACCCATCCTGCACCAGATTTACTCCCGAGACAGACTTACGCCTTAGTGGTTTGTTATCAAAGAGTACAGTAATACAAAATGATAAATAAGCTGTATTTACATGCTTAGGAAACAGGGCTGCTGTCAGACAGCACTGGTCCCCATGCAGGATCAGGGCCTAAGTATGTGTACTTGGTTAGAGGGTGTTTTTAGGATTTCATTTCACCTTTAAACTAAATGCAAAGGCTTAAATAAATACCACTGCTGATTGTTTATATCTTTCTCCTCAGCATGGCTTTAAATATTTATTATTCTGACTCTTTTAAAATACGTTGGCAGCTTTTTATGACTATATTAAGCAAACCTTCAGGGCAGCAGACAAGACAGGATATTATTCCGAGATTAAGGAAGGAAAATGAGAAAGAGGGATGTGAACAAAAGGCAGACTGGAGAGGAAAAGGATCACACTCTCTTTCCACTGGTGGAGGAAACTGCAGTCCCTATTGTGTGTGCTCTGAAAGTGATTATTTCCAGTCACTGGTTCTCTCAGAGTCTAATCCGTTGATTCACTGTTTTTTCTCATCAGAGTTGGAAAGGAGACATCAAAAACATTAATATCTGTTATAGCAAAGATCCACACCATAGGGACTATTAGCTAATCTGCATTAAAATATTTGTTGGATAAATTTTGTTTCCCAAACACATTTTGAGGTCATTAGTTAGTAATTCGTAATACTTTCATTTTTGCAGGGGGCTTGACAGCTCTTGTGGAAATGAAATGCAGCTGGCACTGCAACTCCATGTGCTATCACTTTGATTCCATGCATTCAAGGATTACGATTTTGAAACCCCAGATGTCTGGGTCTTGGCTAATAACAGACAGGATTGTCAGCTGCCCTGTGTCAAGGATAACCGCCTTGCTCCGGGAAGCAGCAAGTGAAGCGCCAGAGTAGCGTCCTCACACAGTGAGGTCTCTAATTAACTGCAGCACCAAAAGCAGGACGGACTGAAACCAATATGTTAAGTCCTCATTGATGGCAGAAAAAAATCCTCAAACCCACTACTAATTTAGAAACAGGAGCCACCTATGAGTATTAGGATACTATGCTTTAATTTCTCACAGTGGCTGTTCAATGCTTTTCCAAGATTTTGATAGGAGTAATTTTTGTTTCTCTGTGTTTCACAGAAGACTACTGCCATGCCTCTCCGTTTATCACAGTGTTGTATTGAATTACTTGCTTAAGTAATTGTGCTGTGTAATAGCAGTGCCCAATGTGCGTAATAGATAGCAGTATAGAGAATACAATGCAATGGTACAGCACAGTACTACAGTTTAGACTTTTTTTAGTAGCATTGACTGGGCTGTCCAAAGTCTCGCACCAGGGCTCAGCACTCCTCTGTGCTAAAGGGAGTGCATTGTCCCCCCACTCCATGTCAGAAACCAGAGGGGCTTCCTTTGGTCACCTCACCACCCCTTTCATAGCACTGAGGAACCCAGGCAGGTTACTGGGTTCCTTTTTATCCCAAGCTCGTGTCTGCCTTCAGGACAGGTACTTGTGGGCACAACAATGTAAGGGACTTGCCAAGAATCCCCTGCAAGTCAGACCTATTGGTTAAAGGGGCCTGAATACCTGCTGAAGTACTGAGATGGACAGAAAAAGGTCACCAATACCTGGGTTGCTTCTACTCTGGATCATTCGCTGTGAAACCTAAATTTATGGCTGAGAAGATGGCACCTACCCTTCTTGTTATACTTGGAAGTCAGGTGCACATAATACTTCCCTCGCTGAGCCTCTCAGGAAAGATTAGTTGTAAAGAATACAGTTTATCCCTGGAAGGACAGTAAAAAGTTTGGACACATCTAAATGCACAATGATTGCAGGAAGTAGCCATGTACAAGGTTCTCTCCTCTGCTGCTTTATTGGTTGATTCTTTGAGAGTGTGGTTGGATACTTCCAATGAACCTGAGTGCAGACTGCATTCTGCAATGTGGTATGGAGCCTTGGCTACGATTTTTGCTAGCCCAGCTACATACAGCTCTAGATAAAGAGGATAACAGCTGGACAGAGGTGAACCAGGTGGGGAAAACAAATACTTTGGATTTCTTTACTGTTTCGTTATTCTGACTTTGGCTTTCTAGTTCCTTCTGCAGTCTTTGTGTTCATTTTAATTCATCAGTGCTATGACGGCTGTATAAGAGAAGATAGTCCTTCAGCACAAGGTAACTTTACCATTTGAGACTTCTATGTCTTGTTGCATTACATATATCTCGTCTCAGAGCACCACACACACAAAAAAATCTGAAGCTGTGTCCTGAATGCAATAGTCTGTCTTCTTAACCGTATAGTTTGCCACTATGAACATCTCAACTAATGACTCTGCTCTCTGCACTGACTTTCCATTTAATTTGCATCTTATGTATATTTTAGTTTTTAAAGTTATTCATAGGATCAGTTCTAGTTCAATGAGAGACCACCTTCCCATCCCAGTCAACAGCCTCCTCTGTGACGGTGACATCCTGCTAGATCACCTGTGTCACTGAGCACAGTGTTGAAGATAAATCTTTTCCAGGAATTGGCCTGTGGAATGGCTTCTCTGGAAGTAAGAGTGACCTGACCATTTTCAGAGCTAAATACATAACTCATTTCTTTCATTAAGCTCTCCTTAGGCAAGATTTTTCATTCTCTTCCCATCTAGAGGTGGGGAAGCAGATAAGAGTCTGACACCGTATACTGTCTTGTACACTGATAGACAAAGCATAGACACACCTGTACATCAATAAACCTGCATACCAAGATGGCAGAAAACAGTGCTCTAGTGCTAAAATGCCAGTTTGAGATACTTGAAAATAGTTAAAATTACAGTGGCAGAGTATGTAAGTACATAGTACCATCCAATTATGTATACATAAATCAAAACTGTAGTAATCAGATTCTGTTTGTTCATTGTTCACTCATGAAAATTTGAAAATATTTAAAATTGTATGTGCAAAATCAGGTGATCTTTTGATATCAATGTCACAATGGTTATTATAGAAGTTAATTTCTAGGAGAAATTCTATTTCTTGTTAATAGGCTATGTAAAACTTGTAGGACACTGCTCTGATTGCTCTTCTGTCAGTAAAAAAAAAGTTAGGTCAGGGGAAGAAACCAAAAATTTCAATTACATTTACAGCAGCAGCTGAAGGGGAACAAAATCAATGAAAGGAGCATACTTATTAGAGACCTGCAGTTGCCATAAAACTGAAACTAAATCACACTGACAGTGTCTAAACTTCAGATAAATTGCTTTGAATTCAGAATGGGAGCCTGGAGAAATAATGGAAATGATATTGCAGTAGTTGAAGAAAGGGATAGAACTTTTTATATGCATTGCCTCCCTAGACCTTGTTGGTATTTCAGGGATCAGACACTGATTTGTTATCTATTTTATTACTATTTTTTGTATAGGGACTTCTATTATTTCTCTAACAGATGAGACAGAGCTGTCAATCGGCTTGGCACTGACTGGTTAGAGAATTACCTGGTTTTTAGGGATGAGATATTTCTTCTTGGTAGTCATCCAAGGTGATTCATAGCTAAGCCTCAGATTTTGCTAAAAAAAAAATAAAACAAAAACATAGGAGAGGGAAACAGGCACAGTAAGAGAACCAGTTCAAATTTATTCAATAACTCATCTAGAAATTCAGTTAGTTTTCTGTGACATCTAAACTGAGTGAAATCCTCTGCTGTTTCATATGGATTTCTTTACCAAGGGCAGCTGTGCTTTCTAAATTCACTGTAATTGTCTGATGGTTTTGTTCGGAAAGACTCAAAATTTAGCTGTCATATTAATTGCCTTTACTCAATAGTTTACTTTTTGGAAAATCCTTGATAAGAGCTGTTTTAGGCTAATTTTATAATGTATTTCTGTTCTTTGATTCCCTGTTGGATGGAAATTGCTTTCGACAACATTGCTTATGAGTGTCCTCAGAAAGCCCTGGGTAACACATCAACTAGTATTCTCAAGACCCTTACCATTACATGTACAGAGAAGACAGGGAAGATCGGGAAACTTACAGACTGCATTGGGAGAGAAGTTGCACCAAGGCTTATGTAATAATGGCATGTACCCCTTTCTACCAGCACTGAGACCACAGTGCTGTGCTTGCCAGATTATATACAGTGTTGTTGCTTCATCTGAAACTACATAATTTGTTAATTATGATGTTCTTTTGCAGTTTTGTAGAGCATATTGTAGATATTGATGGTTGCTAAGGTATAAAGGCTTGTAAAAGCATGCATTGTTGATAATACCAATGCATTACAACACTTTGTCAGTGTAGAAACTATTCATGCAGCATTCTGTATGTACTTCACACAACTTCTGTTGGAAAGAAGGAGCCTAAACTCTGAAGTAAAGTCATAGCCACTCCACACTGAAAAGAAATTAAAAATGCTACACTATATACCAAGGGAATGGAAAAATAATTTATATGGAACTTGTGATATGAATGCAGTGGGACTAAAACTTTAGATTAGCACTCTACAAAACGAGCGACCATAGCACCTCTTTTTGTTAAACAGATTGTACTGGAAAACAAAACAAAATGAGTTTAAGCATTGCAGCAGGCCGACTCCAGCGCAAATTGCCTCTGTTTGTGTGTGTATGTGTGTGTATTGGGGATTCAGGAGAGATGGTAAATAAGAAACTTGTCCTTCCATTTGATTTCCTTGAATTGTTCAGGCATATTTGGGTGCAGTTGGCATTTTTCATCCATTGCTTCAATGAATACAGCTTTTAAATATTTTTTTTGAGTTTCTTTCAGCCTGAAATTCTGTATGACAGACCACCGACAGTATGCTAATGTTTCTTTGTACTCCTATCTTAAAATAAATCTGCAGTTTAAGTATCTTCCACCATGAAAGTTCTCTCCTAGTGTTAATTTTCCAGGACAAATGGAGAGAAGTGTGCCAGAGTGCTGTATTGCTAAATTTTCACACATTTAGCAAATTTTCAGAGCCAATAAATTAACCATAATTTCAGTAGTAAATATGAACTGTTTCATCATCTGATTCTAATAAAATTAGTAATTCACACATGTTAAAGTGTTGACATAGGAACTGGTTAGGCAGGTTGTTACTGAGGCTGTGAATTGATTCACAGGATTAATTCATGAGTTTGCATTGCAGGTTACCTTAAGGAAATTTTCTTCTCAGAATGAATTATTATACATTTTTAATATGTATTACACTATTTGTGCCAGTAAAGTTGTATAAATTGAAGTTAGATTGCTATAAATTTTGGTTAACAAACACATGTATGTAGGCAGTAGCCCCATGCAAAAGATGCAGTGTCTTTTGCTGAAGAAGGGACTAGTTAGAGGAATTGCATAAGCCCCTGGGAAATACGAGATGGTGAGTTAACTGTGTGTGAAGCAGTGTCTGCAAATTGGTAAGTAAGGGTGTTTGGGTGCCCGTATGTTGAAAGGTTTGCCTAGGAGTGTAGGGGTTCACATACAGTAGTTATCAATTCACTGGAAGAAACACACAATTTAATTACTCAGAAAATGTGCTACTCTTTTTATTTAATGGAAGACAACATGCAGACATTCAGGACTCTTTCATTTGAAATTAAATTTAAAACTCTGTCTTAAGTAACTTTGATTTCTTGAGTTGTGTCAGATCATGATCCATGTTTAGATATAATTTTCAGATCTTTCACATTCCAAATGACTTAGGCTTGAATTCTGGAATCAAGTCTCCTTTGTAATTATACACAGACTTGGTTAGGTTTTTGTTCCAGTTTTATTTTTTTCAGTAAGTTTTACAGTTCTTCTGTATACTTAGAAATGAATTTGAATAGTAATATATTTCATCAACAATCTTCCAAGCAGACATTTTTTATCCCCTTTAAAGGCAGATTGTTGAGATCTTTAAAGGCATTGTTTCATCTTCATCAAAAATTGCTTCTAAGCATAAAGCTGCAGTATAATACAGTGTAGGAAGGGTTGGATGTCTTTTAGCAACATACAGATATTCTCAGTCAGATGAGACATACACTGTTCTCACAAAAAATTCTTCTACTCCCTCTCCTGAGGAAGAGGATGCACTTCTGAACGAAGTTCAGCCATCTGAGGGAATTAACTAAACATTTACTCTATGCCTTTGAGTACAGTAAGTTGAATCAAATCAACGCTTCAGTTATGTTTTCATATCTGGTCAAATGGAAAGTGTTTTCCAGTCATCCCAGCACCCCTTCCCTCAAATTCCATGAGTCAAGCTAAGAATGGCTAAAAGAAGTGAGGAATTTCACTTTTCCTGCAGATAGTTTCTAAGAAAATTCTATCAATCATCTTCATCCGATATAAAGAAATTTTAAAATTAAGGTTAAAGGGCTGAGGAAATCTGTTTCAGCAGAACCTTACTAGATAATTTTTCTTTTACAGGTAAGATTATGCTACTCAAAGGCAAGACATAAGTTACTGAACTGTGTGAACAGCCCGTTCATGGAAAGCAGATGGTCAGTTAAAACATGGAAGACAAAGGGAATGGCATAGGTGAAAATTATGAAAAATATATGTGCAAACAGTGCTGATTAACACCCATTTCACAGCTTAGCTGAAATCTGTGCTGACAAACACTGGTTGGCACAAAGCCAGTACAAAGAGACGTTGAAGAAAGACATGTATTTATGAAAGTGTATAGGTACAGGTAGTACTTATGTGATAAACTATTGCATTGCAGGATGAGAAATCTTATTAATTTACCATGCAGTCTTAACTGCCTTCTTACTCCGGCTCATTTATCTACCTTGTCTGGGTTTGTTCACATATTTGCAAGCCAGATCTAGAGCATGACTTCAGATGCTATTATTGTCTGCCTAGTGAAATGCACCAACTCATCACACAACAAAATAAAATGGGTTTGTTTAAGCTCTCCATGAGTTGAATCTCACAGATTAATTTCATGATATTTCTGTGTGTAAAGAAGCTCTGAAAGAATGTCTAGTTGGTCTCTGGGGGTCTGCCTTTCAATATTGTTTACACACCTAATGATACATACAGACGTCTGGAGGGATTTTCTTTGGCTCTAAGGCATCAGAATGAAAGGATTTAGGTGTCTGAACACAGCTGCAAAGTCTTCAGCCCTTATCCATTCTTACCTGGATATTTAGGAACAAAAATTTTTAGTTTTAAAAGTATTTAGAAAACTATTTTTCTTTGTTGGAAGACAGAAAAATAGTGCCAGTGAGTGAGGTGAATGAGAAAAAAAAGTGGTGTTCTTTGAATATAAGCGGTATTTATTGAACTGTTAATTTTGCTTCTTCCAAAGACTCATTGGCAGTGCCTTTCTATTGCTTTGCTGAAGTACCTGGTTTATAAAATAGGATATATAATACTTCAGTCTTAGCCCCTACCTGAGGGTGGCCTAAGCTTGCAGTTTGTAGTGCACTGTACTGAGGACTCAACCTGATGGAGGAAGTGGAAAGTAAAGGTAGATAGACTATACACTTGAAGGAAAAGGTTAAAGGGATTTTAATAGAAGTGGCATTACCTAATAGTTGCTGTGCATTTAAAAAACTGATAGTGCTTATCTATTGTCTAAATTAACAGAAGCAGAGAGTCTTGTATCTCCATACAAAGGGGTTGGTTCCTGATAGGGGCTGGGAACCGGTCAAGACTGACCATGCTGTGTGGATGGGAGCCAGGAGAGAACTGAGTCTGCGCAGAAACAGAGGTCAATCAGTGGACACCGTGATGAAGAGGATGGGCCTTCATCTTGGGACCCCCGATGACCACCACTAGGAGGCACTGCGCAAGCGCAGCTGGGAGGAGACTATGGAAATTGCTTCTTGAAACTAATTGTAATATGGAAATTATTTCTCAGAACTGATTTTGATATGCAGTGAGGATAGATGCATATGTACAGGTGTATTGGGAAATCTAATGTATATGTAATATTTGATTGTATAAATTGAAGAGACACGTTGCTGTTCAGCACGCACGACTTTGGTGGGTCTACCCCCCGTGCCGTCCAGCACCGAATAAACAATACCTACTTTACCATCTTACAGATTGTGGAGTCTGCTTTCCACATGTCACACTAGTGTATAAAGTATGTGTGCAGCCTCATCTTTAGTTAATGTGAACTTGTCCTTGGTGCCTGCTGAATTAAACCAGCAGAGCATCTGGCTCCTAAATATGTTTTTTTATGTGATATTGGTGATTTTGTTCTGGTCATTATATGCTGAATTTGGAAAGTTTTTCAGCTAAAGTTGTTCTGTGAAAAAGTCTTGAAACTTACATGACAGAAACCATTATTCTTCCACTCAAATCAATGCATCAGTGAGAGAGACTAGTTCAAGCAAGTTTCAGTTTAGAGAATTAGTTTTTTCTTCTTTTGTGTTTTTACCTCAAAAGTCTCTGGGTATTTTTACTACTGAAGTTGCCACCAGGCAAACATTGTAATGAAAGAAGTCATCATGAAGGATACGTTTTTCTCATAGTCTGAAACACAAAGGCCTACAGTCAACATCCTTCTTTTTTATGATTTAACAATCTTGTTTATTTCAAAAGCCAATTTTACATTTCATTAGGTAGAACAATATGACATCAGTCTCATAGGCAATCACAATCTCCACCAATAGCATACAGCACACAGAGGCTAAACACACAATGCAGAAAGTTACAAAAAACTAAAATACACATCTGTTGAATATTTTTTTCCCTTGCACGAGTACATAATAACATTATAATAATGAAGCAACAGGAACCCAAAACCAGTACATTAACAAATACTGTACTTTCTCTGAGAGAAATGTAAATTCTTCCAAAACTGGGGGATAGTTATAACACTTGCTAGACATCCTTTCTGTATTTTGATTTCGTCTGAGAGAAAAAAAACCTGGGCTATTTGAGAACTATATAAGATCTTAGGATCTCTGCCATTTTCTTTCATTTTTCACTTTTCAGTGGCACTATCACTTTTCTAATGGCATTAAAAAAAAAACAAATCTTGACCTCATCTTTAACTCCTTGAATCTCAGACCTGAATCTGGGTATGTATTGAACTTAAATGCAAACCAAAATGTCTACTTGTTGTTCCCTCTCACAAACACAGTCTATATCTATATTACTGCAGTCTATTCTGAATAGAAAAGTTTCATGCAACACAGTCAGAGGTGCTGGTAAAACACCACCATCCCTATTTAGAAACAGAAAAATATGGAAATGTCCATACTGCTTCAGGGTATGGGCCCATAAAGATCCAGATTCTGTCTCTGATGGTGTTTGGAACAGGAACAGTAAAACTAAGGCAAACATGTCTATTAGTTCACCCTGACAATTTTTTAGCCTCCAACTCTATCCCACACTGGACAGTTCCTGGCCGTGGTATCATTTGCCTGTTGAATAAACTTCAGTGGATCTGTCTTCCAAGTACTTAGAAAAATCCTCCCTTCAATGCGTTCGAACTTCTTGTAGTCACAGTATCCTTTGTGAGGAAGTTTTGGGAGGGATAATGTCAAAACCGCTTAGGAATTCCAGGCAGACTAGAACAACTGGACCACTTTATGAATATGCTTGTTGACCCCGTGAAAACTCTGACACTTCACAGTCAACTCCAGTTGTTGGACTTGCAGTTGGAAGTGAAATTCTGAATACCCTATGTAAAGTTATTTGGTCTTACCAGGTTATGTATATTCTTTGCAGTTTCTTGCCTCTCCTTTGGTACTAATTTATCACATCATTTTCAACCGTATCAGAGTAATTTCAATGCAAAAACATAGCTTTATCTGTTCTGGAGGCACATTTTGTGTTTGGAAAAGTTCAAGGCTAATAATATATATAATCATTTTATTTTGTTCATATTATGGAATGTGATACAAATGGAGTTCCATCAATGATCATAGAGTCATAGAATCATAGAAAGTTTTGAGTCGGAAGGGTCACCTAGTCCAAACCCCCCGCAGCGAGCAGGGACACCACTAACTAGATCAGGTTGCTCAGAGCCCTGTCCCACCTGGTCTTGAATGTTTCCAGGGATGGGGCCTCCACCACCCCTCTGGGCAACCCGTTCCAGTGTTTCACCACCCTCATTCTAAAGAATTTCTTCCTTATATCCAGCCTAAACCTACCCTGTTTTAGTTTAAAACCATTACCCCTCGTCCTGTCACAGCTGTCTGTACTGAAAAGATTGTCCCCATCTTTCCTATAGGCTCCCTTTAAGTACTGAAAGGCTGCAATCAGGTCTCCCCACAGCCTTCTCTTCTCCAGGCTGAACAAGCCCAACTCTCTCAGCCTGTC
>Ga0065711_1044330_pt1 | contig 14167 bp, 8 predicted proteins | sample Hoacrofraction12_FD_59098 | JGI IMG/M metagenome (GOLD analysis project Ga0065711, IMG submission 59098) | Hoatzin crop microbial communities from Cojedes, Venezuela - Epithelial fraction 12 v2 (version 2) | ecosystem: Host-associated > Birds > Digestive system > Esophagus > Crop | place...
ACTTGCTTGATGATGGCCTCCAGGATAAGCTGCTCCATCACCTTTCCCGGGATGGAGGTGAGGCTGACCGGCCTGTAGTTCCCTGGGTCCTCCTTCTTGCCCTTTTTGAAGATTGGAGTGACTCCCAACCTGTGTTTATCCTGGGCAGCATCACAGCAGTAGCTGTTAACAACTTTCAGTGTGTACACACTTGTCTGAGAAGTGGAAAGTGCCTGGTAAGAATATATATGCTACTAATTAATTGCCTGTGTGTAGCAGCAGCTTCCGTCAGCTCATCTGGCTCTGCTCGTAGTGCCTGCTGTAAGGATGCTGAGTGTGAAGCAAGTCATGTGGAGCTGGAAATCACTGGGCAAAACAGGGGCATGTCAGAGTGAGAAATGTGATGATGGATGCATGAAGGGGTAGGATTGATTGCAGTTGGTGCGAAATGAAATTTTAGTCTCCATGGAGAAGTATATGAAAGGAGACAAGCATCAAGAGGTTGACAAGTGTGGTGGGGAATGATATGTTTAAAGGATGATCTAGAGAAGTGGCTGCTGGTATTAAGTGCTGGTAGTCCTAATTGAGTGCTGCCACCAGTAACAGTAAACTGTTTGCAGATCCCTGTTTTAATTCATCTGGAGGGCTGATCTTAGAGTCACTGTTATGGGGGACATCTGTGTACTGCTGCATGGAGCTTTTCTTGTGCAATGGTCCCCTCAGACATATCAGCTAGAAACTGTTAACCTTGAGAGTTCAGATGTGTTCATGTTTGGGAATATTGGAATTCCAGGAATTTAAGTTTAAAAATTGTTACAACTAAAGAGACAAAAATGAAACTGATCCATATACTGTTTGGCTTTTTGATGTTATGCAGGTACAGGATGCTTAGACTCAGTGTATTGTATTTTCTGGTTCTTTAAATGCTTCCCATATACACTAAAATTTTGTTTTCTTTTAATAAATGAAAAAGATGTTTTAGAGGAGTGGAACCCATCTGTAATCTCATGAGGAGGGATCTGTTCTGTTACTTCATGTTACATAATATTCCTGTTTATGGGAAGAACCACTGCTGAATTTGAAAATCACTCATACTAGCCAGAGACATGCAGGAGTCGTTTGAGTGGTGCAACTGATTGTCTTGTCAAAAGTTGGTGTGCTGGATTATCTCTGTTAGTGTTGATATAGTTGCAATGAGTTCATCGTGTTGTGAGAAGATAAATATCAGGCAATAAGAAATATTTTTAGAATATTCTATATTCTACTTAAAGTATTAAAAATTGGAGAGCCATGCAATTTTTAGACTCTGAAGACAGATAATAGATGGCTATGAAAAATGTCTGACAGGGTAAACAAATACTGTGTCTTAGTGTCCTATCAATTTTCAGAAAATATGGTCTGTTATTTGTATTTAGTGATCAGTCCTATGACAATTGCTGGATATGACGACTGGATACATTAATACAATAAGCAGCTCTTAGAAAATAAAATTCAGAAAATACTGTCTCTCTTTTCCTGAGTTTAGTATTTCACAAATAGTGTATGTCTAGCCTTTCATTTTTAACTCGCTGTAAGAAATCATGAGGGCTAATTATTTTGAGGCCACGTGGTCCTGAATTAGTTAATGTTTCCTTTGTGAGTGAACCGAACTGCGATCACAAGAATAAATCAGTGGATTTAGTTTAAACCCAGTTGCTTAGGTACGGTCAGCAGAGAAAGAATTGCTTTTCCTGTGTACAACAGCAGCAGCTTTAGGCTCTTTGATGAGCAGTATGTTGGCATGTGAGGAAGAGATTTTCATGCAAAAAACTGTGAACTATAGAGTGCTTTTGTGGATGGGGTAGAGGAACTCATTTGTGTAGTAGCTTGCACGCCTCTGTTGTTCTACATACAGCAATTTAGGTGTCCATAGCCTGTTGTCAAAAACCACAATTCCTGTCTATTCAGGATGAGTTGACATGGGATCTGGGATCTAGACAGGAGAAAGCAAAGCTCAAATTCTGGTACCAGAACTATCTTCAGGAGCAAGTAATGAAAGGAAACGTTTATTCCTAACTTGCATTTGCTTCAAGAAGATGCCTAGGAACCTTGCAGAAATCTGTTCCACCAAGTTTGGTGTGAAGTGCATTGAAGTTTCAAAGTTGTAGGGACGTGTAGTAACTTAGCAGCAAAATAAGTTATCATTTAAAAATATCAGAATATGCCAGAAGCAGAGAGACGTTTGAGGGCGATTGGTTCAACTAAAAGGTGATGACCTTTTGTTGTAATGAAGTTTTCAGCAGGAATGCGTGGAACAGCAGATTCAACAAGCAGATTCAGGAGCTCCTACTTGTGGAAAGAGAATCACAAGACAGAAAAGGTGTAATTAGGGTAACCCAGTAAGACTTACCTTTATGGTCAGAGTGGAAGAATGTTGCCTGGATTTGATTCATATCAGCTGAAGATGGATCTCTAAAATAGATCAAAGGATGTTTAAGGTTAGATGAGATGAATATTAACAAAGGTAATACACCAGAATAAAACTTCTGTTTACATGTACTCAAATGTAGTTTGATCTCAGATGGAGTTGCTGTTGGTTGCAGTTTTGACTTTGAGTTGACATGAAAAGTTTTTCTGTAATACTACTAAAAGAAGGAGCTGTTTCTTGAGGGTTAGTGAGTTCGAATATGGTAGCCACCTGTCCTATTTGCAGATTTTTTTTCTTCCTATTAAGCTCAGTGGAGTAAATTTTTTGTAATTAACTGTCAAATGCGTGATCATTAAAAACAGTAAAATACTCTTTACAATGTTGGTCATGTAAAATTTTAACAGGATTATAATATCCTTTACATCAGTCTTTCCAGTCTCCCTACTAGGGAGCTGAGTTAGTGATTTATGTGTTGGACAGTTAAATGCATGTTTATAGGCTTTTATCAGTTTCACTGTAAATTAAACAACGAAGCACATGTAAATGGCCGCTTTGTGCCTGTTTTCAGTAAAGACTTCATTTACTTCTGCCTAGCCTTGCAGATGCAAGGGAAATCTGTAGTTTAGTGTTGCAGCCACATATACTACAGAAGTTCAGTTAGGTATTTTGAAGCTTTGCATTGTAAAATGTAACATTTTATGAAGTCTTTTCAGTGATGTTTAGAAATATTTGTTGCCTTTCAATACAATTCATTGATATCAAGTATTTTGATCGAACAAGAATGGATTAAGTTGGTTGTTGTATACTTACTATACGTACAATCAAGTTTTATATAATGCAGTAATGGAAATTTCTAAGCTTCACTTCTTGGATCATTCACAACTTCGATGTTAACAATCAAATGATAAATTAGAAGAGCTGGAAATTTTGCTGTTTAGCAATTAGATCTTATAAAAACTGTTCAAGAGTTTGAGTTATTTGGGTTGTTCTGCTTGAGGATTGTTGGAATGGTCTTTCACCCCCCTGCCCTGTCCCTGCCCCGAATTGTGAAAGGAGGTCTGCCTTTCTCAAGTTTGCTTTATACTTTAAGAGAAGTCAGTTGGAGTTCTAGTCTTCATAACAAGAGAGCCATCATTACCTGCTGTCATCAGCTTCTTGGGGAGACTTAGGCACGGTCTGTGCTGTGTTGTTGGTGTGGAAGGTTGTGCATTATTGCTGTCAGAAAGATTTCTTTATTAATAGTAGCTGTAGAGCCTTGGCTGAAGTTCAAATACAAGTTCTGTTGTTGGCTGAAGTTCAAATACAAGTTCTGTTAGGTAGTCAGTCTTATGAAGTATACAGTTATTTATTGTATGCTGTGTATGTACTTATTATCCTTAATAATGTGTCACAGTGAGTGCTCAAATAGCCTTTCAAGCAGCACATCTTAGGGTTTAATTGACTTTTCTACCTCAGTAACTTTGCCTAAATGGACTTACTGTAAGTTCACAATTTTGTTTGCTTTGCTGTTTTACTGTAAGTCTGAATTTCTTTGAAGTTTGTTCTGCAGAAGATGAAAAACAAATATCAGATGCAGATGAAATGTGTTTTTTACACTTGAATAAGTCAAAATACATTACATTCTAAAGAAAAAGTTCTTCTCTTATGTTTGTTGAAATTTATGCAAATGAATAGTCCTATTTACAATACTGTAGTCAAAGGGAATTTGCATATTAATAACATTAAGTTTAGGAAAAAAAATTGCAGGACTAGAGATTTCGGTTTAGTTTGGTGGGGTATTTTTGAAGAATACAATGTCTCTGCATTGCGGTATCCTCTTTCCAAAATAAGAAATTTCAATGTTGTTAATATTCATATGTAGTATGGTACTGTTACTGTTTACACACAGAATCATTTTCACTATGCTTTCCTGAAAACTGTATTACCTTATGTGGTGTTATTTCAGAAATTCAGAAAAACTATTGCAATCTTTCTCTACTCAGATTGGAATAGGTGTTAGACCACTGCACAGTGTCTACCAACCAAAAAAATTATGTAAAATGGGTGTGAGGGGCGGGGAATCTTGGTACAAGTCCCATTGTACAGGTTTATTCACAGATATCAAAGGAGTACAAGAAGCCAGTTCCAAAATAAAGCTGTATTTTAGGTATCTTTTTGCTAGTTGAGTACTTGTCCTTACCTGTGAACTGAAGATGACCTTGTAGTTTTATCTAATATATGAATTTAGGTCATTGCCTTTAGAATTGCCATAAAAAGCTAAAATGGACAGACTTTTTATTATTTCATTTCTGCAACAGAGGGGTTTCTATCTAAATGTGATTTAATATAAGGAATACAAAATAAGGAATAGTATTACACCTCCATGTTCTCCAATCTATTGAAGTTCTTTTTTGCACACTGTTCTGCAGAGTTTTCAGAAAGAGACAGCCTTATTTGTTCCTTTCTTCCAGCACTGAACATTCCCATAAACCAGTCATTCTTGATGCAGCATTGTCAAAAAGTTTTTCATTACTGCATGGTTACAGTTTAGTTTATTCTGAGTACAATTGTAATTCTTTCTGTTTATTTCTAGGACTTTAGAACTTGATGAATTAAAGCTCTTTTGAGTGCTTTGTGAGGTCTTGTCTGTTGATGATCAGTGGTTGATTTATATGCACTGCAAGGCTGAGCACTTAGAGGTCTCTAAAGTTGTTGGAGGTGGAAGCAGTTTTAATTCAAAAGGGATTTTTTGAGTGAAGGACTGATTTTTTTTTTTCTTTATGGACTAGAGTTCTAGAGGATAGAAGGCGATTGGAATACGCTTATTTTGTTGGTTTGGAAAATGCTCAGTAGCAGTTTAAATTGCTGTAGACAAATAATAGGCTTGTATCGCCTGGTGTCTTTCATTTGTAGTCTCTGTACTTGTAGTCTTTATATAGTCTTGTTTTCATTTCTAGTCTTTATACATGCATTATGGTCATAAAATGAGTTTTATCATAAGATTTGTGTAAATTTGCAACTCGTTATCAGAATGACTAATTGAAATCTTGAATATACATCTGTCAGGCAAGCTAAGTGGGGGGAATTGTTATGAAATTGAGAGGTAAACAGTTTTCCTTTTTACCTACACTTTTAAGATTTCTCATGTTACTTCAATCAGAGGAGTTATTTGCAGATAATTCAGTTTTATTTTTTGCAGAGTTAAGTAAGTTTTTGAACTTTTTTTCTGCATGATTTTTGATTATCAGGAGTGGTGAGAATCAGAAATCATAAAAATAAAAAATGATTAATAAGAATTCTATGTCTGCAGAGCCTTTATAGTGAGAAGGGTTGTGATTTGTTGTAGTTATGACCAACAGTCAGCTAGCTGTTTACCATGAATTCAGTTTATGCAGAGCTGAACTCATTAAGCGTCAGTAGATAAAGTTTGTACATCCATCTGAAAGATGCCTTTCCTCCTATACTTCATGTAAAATGCCTTTTCCCAGTGGCAATTACTTTGACATTTTGTAACCTGCTTTCACAGTTAAGCTGTGCATGTCCCCCCCATCAGTTGTTTGCCAAAAGCTGTGTGTTTTGTGGTAATTAACCTCTGTGTATGAATGTATAATTCATTTTATACAGAATGAATATGCTGATTCTTTTAGAGGGAAACTAATGAAATTTTCATTGAAGGGAAAAGCTCAGATTTTACATTAGACAGACAGGCTTAATGTCTGGAACTTTGTTCATAGCTAGACAGGATGAGAAAATCAAATGTGATTCTGTTTTTGTCATTTGTGAATGAGAAAATGTTTGCAGGCAGGCAGTCTGAATAGCAGTGTGAGAAGGTGGTTCATGAATTCAGACCTCATTCTCGGAAATTAGTTGCCTGTTTTTATAATGTTAGATAGCACATGAAGCTAAGTTCACAAAGACATTTAGGATTACTTGAGGCTAGTATATTGCACAATAGTTCTGACAAAAATCTGCTGAATGCTGTGTCTGCTATATCTGATACCATATTTCAGTAATGGAAGTTTAACTGTGTTTGACACTGGGCTAAGAGGCTAAGACCTGACAAGGATCTCTCTTCTGCATCCTTGCAATGTAACTAAGACGTATTCCTGTTTCACAGGTATAAAACTGAAGCACAAAGACACTGAATTTACTTCTTAGATATGTGCCAAGCTTTAAGAACATAAGCATCTACAAATGCCTCCATGTTTATGTGTTTAGGTATCTAGTGATTCTGGGTAATTAATGCATGAGTCAGAACTCCTGGTGGATTTCAAGAGATTGTATCAATGAATGAATTCCATAGTAGAAGGAATTCTGTGGCACAGACTATTGGTCTGATGGCCAACTGCTGTCCATTGATGTGTCTGCCTTCTTACTATGACCAAAAAATTGCAACTACAGGTTTTTCTGTCCCGTGTGATTAAGGATCCACCTTATCCATGGTACCTTGGTTTTGCAGATCATGAAAGATGGATTCATTCGGAAAGCTGTGCACTGCAGGTGTTTAGTTTGTATGTTTGGATTGAAGTGACCGCTAAAGTACTTTTTGAAAATGAGAATAAAAAGGCATTCTGTAAAATAGTGCAAATTATGCAAAATACAAAAATAAGAAGTGGTACCTGACAAGTGACATCTCTAAACTGTCCTCCTGGCTATTTTTCAGTCAGATGCCTCATCAGCTATTTGTCATTAAAAGCGAAATTGGCATTGTTTCCCTGAAGACAATTTTTTAAAAATTTAACTTTTATAGATTTCCTATTTCAGTTTCTTGAAAGGACACAATATTGAAGCATTGTTGCATAACTGTAAAATTAAGAGAATTGCGCTCTAAGAAAATGTTCATACTGCGAGTTATTTTCTTTTAGTTGGATATGTTATAAGAAGAACACAGAATCATGCTGAATCTAATGTGCTAATTACCTTGGGGGTATTTATCTGCAGGAAGTCAAGTCTGGAAGACTGACTAAGTAGATCTTTAATTTGCTGTAGTTCATCTTAACTGCATTCAGTTAAAAGTTGCATTTTGTTTACTTTTGTAAAATTTTTCTTGCAGTTGTTTTCTGGGGAGCAGATCATGCTTTCCTTTGTTTAAAATGTCTTTCTTTGAAATGCAGAGCTTACTTTTTTCATACAAGAAAAAATTCAACATTTTGCTTTTTATTAAAAAAGAACCATGAGAAGTAAGGCATTGAATGATTGATGAGGAGAAAACCAAGCATATCTCTGTCCATCTACTAATGTTTTCCAGTAAAATTAATCTTCAGGATTAGATTGGCTATAATGAAATTATAAGCAGTGCTCAGAATAAATTAATACACTGGTATGTGAAAAAAATAGCCTAGCCCTTCTCAGAAGCTGTAATTGGCATAGTGGTGGTGAGGGAAGGTAACACTTCTAAAGGAGAACATGAGAACCTTCTCAAATGCAACACTGAAAATGTTCAAAGTTAAACTCCCCCATTCTCTTTGTGTCCTGGAGTCTGCAGTATAAGGAATTAATATTATGTCAGCTTTGGTTCAGTTCAGTTTGAATGTCTTATAGTTCTATGTCAAATTCAGCAATATAAAAGGTAAATGTAGAGGTGTTAACAGAAAATGCATTGTAGTTTTAAAGGGGTCCGCTGTATTAAAAATTCTGTAGTATAGGTACGGGCATGTATAACGAAAGATAGACAGCTCAAGGAAAACAGGAGAGTTTTTTATAATTACTCTTTTGAAAGAAGACTGTGGAAAGAAGACCCGTTTATCTTACGTGATCCTCCTATACTGATTCTTTTCAGCGTATTCAAAGAAAGTAAGCAAAATTTTTATTCCCGAAATCAACTTTTCAAAGATTTCTACAGCACTCCTTCACTGCCTCTACGATTTGATGTGTTTAGGTTACTTTTGTTCCTGTTCAAGTGATAGTATCCTGCCATTTAAGTGGAAAATCAGGGATGAAGCATTGTTTGTAAGTGCAGTTTAGCAGAGACCACATACAGTCTGGAAACCTCTCTGTCTGCCATTGCTGCAATAATATGTAGTATTGAAATACTGTATTATATGTGCTTGGAATCTTTTAGTGTAGATATTCCATTGCTCATATGCTATTTGTGTCTACTGCTATTACAAAATACGGTTCGACATTATTTCAGATTTACCTTTATCAACAGTTACAACAACATTTTGTAGTAGCAATTGTTTATTTATCTCTAATTGAAATAAGACATGTAGTATTGCCCTTTTTTTTCATCTTTTTGCAAACTTGATTCAGGAGAGTGACATGTTCTGGTTGAATATTTGTGCTGTGCTTGTATGATGTTTTGTCTTTGTGAGAAGTATGCCCTGCGTGAGTATTGGGTTTTGTCATACCTCTACAATTCTGATCTCAAATGTATGATGTCCTGAAAGAGTTAATTAACATTAAAGATGTTTAAAAATTATATATTAACAGATTGAAGTGCTCAGAGATTATTTATAAAATGTAGAACATCACCCACAATGTGTCTGTCACAGATGGAAAAGATGAATGTATTGACAACTGTGTAGTCCATTGAATAAGTTTATAGACCTAAAATCCAACCCAAGATTGCCAGAAATTAACAGTTTGTCTCCAGTACTGGATGTGAGTGATCTTAAACAGAAGCTTAAGTGCCTTCAGGCAGGCGATTCTTTATTGCCCGCATATCAGAAGAAAGTAATTTATTTTGTTTTTCTGAGAATGTGACTGTGATATTTGTTCCTGAAACATGAGCCTTGCAGCATGGTGCAGTTTTAACTGGTGTGTTTGGCAGGGTTAAATACATACCACTTTCTCTTTTCCTTCCAGAATGAATGTGCTAGAGAAACTTGCTGAATGTGATCAGATTTCAGAAAAGCCAGTGCTTGGTTTGCAGTCTGCTTCCAGACTCTTAAGTGTACAGGTTATTTCATGTCTTGATGATACTACGCGTGTTTAGACTGGCTGTTTTCACTAAATCATAAGAAATAACATGGACTAAAGTGATCTTCTGTGCGCTCGGAGAGGCACCTACACAGCCTAGATTTTCAAAGAAAATGGAACAGCTGTGTTAGAGAATAGGTTTTTTGTTCTTGTAGCAGCTCATGAAAGTACTGTTATCTGATTAAACATAGGAGTTTTTCGCATGTTCACTGAAGGAAGGACACGCCTGTATTCTAAAAAAAAAGGAAAGACAATGATTCTAACTTTGCTCTTGTCAAGTGTTGTGGCCACAAATGTGTTGGCCACATCCTGTAGGTATATCTTCTCATACTAGTCGAATATGTGTTGCCTGCCTAATCAACCTCAGTAATGTTTCTCATTTTGCAGTAGAAGTTACTGGTGTAGTAGTCAAGTCAAGATTTAGGCTTCCATATGAATGTGAATCATTGTAGCATCTTCACACTTCACTGTTTTTGTCCAAGCAGTGCAGATGCCATACTCTTTTAATAATAAATACGGGGCAAATTAAATTTCAGAAGCCACCACTATTGTTTCTGCCATGTGCGTGTACGCAGATTGGTCTGTTCAGACCAATGGAGTTAGTGTATAGTACATCATGATTTCTCAATTATCTTGTGCTGTAGCCTTATATATTAATTTATAAGAGCATATAACTAGTTAACATACACAGCAATTTTAATAGTATGATTTGTGTTAACAACACAGGTAATGTAGTGGCTGAGAGCAAGATGTGAAAAAAAATAATTAAATGTAGTAGACAGCATTTTTTCATAATGATTTTTGGTCTGGGGGCATAGAATAGAAATTAGGTAGAATTTAGCTGCTAAATCTGGTTAAGTGTAAAATTAATTTTAATGTGGCATGTGAAACTAACTTTGCTATAGTTGAGAAGCAATTTAAAGAAACTACTGGTTACTTAGGTTATGGTTTCAAGTTTATAATGATTTATAATCACATTTTATTGAAGTTCTTTGTTACTACACCTCCCAAGAATGCCTTCTTAAGTTGAAATGCTGATGTTAAGGGAAGATATTTATTTCACTGATGCTGCATTATGGAATTTAAATAGATACCTGCTGATTGTTAACTACTATTTGTGTTTAAAAATGTACAATGTCTCTTTTAAACATAATACAAGAAATACACAGAGAAAAACATTGTGAGTAATAAGTGTTTTGTCCCATCTACCTTTCGACAGGAGAATTAGATGACAGAGAACAGGCAAAGCTGGAAGTAAAAGTATGGGATCCAGATAGCCCCCTTACTGACCGTCAGATTGACCAGTTTTTAGTTGTAGCACGGTAAGATTAAAATACTCTAATAAAACAATTCCTTTTCCTTTTTCTACTGACTATTTATTCCCCTATATCGTGTTACTCAACTTGTTTGCCATTTTGTGAGCCCTGCTGTTTCCCACAGTTAGGTAAAAGAGAAAATCAGACCATAATCTTCTGCATATTTATGGAAGCTACCAATACAGAAAAGGAGAGTGAGTTTTTGAATAATACTACACTGCCTGTATTTCAGGTTATAGTAGAATTTGGTACTTTTAATGTACATATCAGTCTGTTTTCCCCTAATAATAGATGAAACAGGTTTTCAGTGCTAACATTTCAATCTTGTATTATAATACTTGGAATTTTGTAGTGTAATACAAGGTTAAAAGTAGAAATAAAGAAAATGTTAACAAATGAAATGGATGCAGAACTAGTCCAGTTTTCATATAAGCCAAATAATATGCATTGCAATTATTTTGGATGAATGTTGAAATAAAAGTTTAGAAGTGATGCATTTCGTTAGTGAAAAAAATCTGTTCAGTTCAATTTTATAAATTAACATGATTATGCAGATTTATGAGAGGAACATCAAAGCCCTTGGAATTCATAAATACCGTTAAAAATAATTTCTCTACTTTAAAAAAACCTTTCATAACTGTAGACTTCTTACTGAAGGACAACTCTATGCTCATAAGATAACAGCATGTTTCACCTGTCCTGTATTTCATACTTACAAATCTAGTACAAAGATACTGTTCCAATGATGGCAGAGAGCTGTTAATCACAGCTAATGTAGGGATTTTATCCTGAATCACTCCATCTTCTGTATTTTCTGTGACCTGGTGGCAGAGCATACTCTCAAATCTTCTTAGGCAAATAATCCGTTTATGTTGTTTCCAGTTTCTGTTCTTCTTTCCCCCTTTTGGACAAAGCATTTCAGGAAGGAAATAAAGAGAAGTTGCTGTATGTTTTCCAGCTTATGTGTGTGATGAAATGGGCTGCCGATTTAGTGTTTTACAGTTCAGATACTGATCCACCTAAGTTTCTGCTTTATCCCACACATTGTAATGATGTATCCTTTCTATACAATAGTAAAAATTGCTTGCCTCTGTTGAATTTCCAAACAAGCCAGAGGGATATAGATGTGAACATGCATCTATTCTGAAGATCACAGTGCCTGGTAGATGCTCCATAGAACAGAACCCAAAAAAACAGAACTACTCCTATCACCAGTATATAATACCTGGATATGTATGGGCAGACAGTTGTGGGCAGCCTTAAAAATACTATCTGTGTGAAGATTACGTGCATTCTGGAGAGTCCATTCATTGCCTTCACATCCCTCCACTCCCCATTTGGCAGCCACTCTGGGGACCTGAAGTAGTACACTGTGAAGCTGAAAGTGTTCCCAGAGGGGAGGGTACCAGTAAGCAGTCTACTGTGAAGTGACAGTGAATAAATGAAATTTTTAAAGAAAAACATTCTTCTCTCTTTGTCCCCGTATTTAAGACAACCAGTGCAATGCCGTGCCCTGACCAAGATTGCATTTGTTTAGAAATTGATAAATTTCTGTAAAAAAAGGTTTCTCTTATGGAGAGAATGGGTCTTGGTCATAGCTGACTTATTGTAGCTATCCAGTGTCTTGTGATGGGCAATCACTGCTGACCATCTGTAATTGGATGTTACTCAGGTACCACTTTATTTATGTTCTTCCTCAGAACTCAATTCATCTTTGTAAGCTGCTTTTGAACTGGCAGAAACTATTTCCAAGTTCCTATTTACTTGTATCCACAGGCTTCAAGGTCACATTTCTGTTGCATTAAGTGCTTCTGAGACAGATTTTTCTGCTATGATGATTATGGCAGCTTTAAATTCAGTATGTTGTGTGCTTGCGTGTAAAGGCTTCTGTTGTACTGGACCATTAAAAGCTGCTTGAGTGGAGTTGGTATTATGATCTGTTAAACAGTGTTTATGGACTCAGAAGATATTTCTGCTGTGGCCTACCTGCAGTTCAGTGGGCATTTGGCTGTGCCTGCTGGGTTTCCAGTGAGAATGGTATTCTCTGCTTCCTGAAACTTATGCTTAGTTTTGCAAATTTGAAATTCTGACAATTAAGAACTTTTTCCTAAATGCTTTCCTATATGTGATATTGGTGAAGTGTGTGTATGCTGTCTTGAAATTTTAAAAGCATTTTCATGTCATCGTTTTTACATGCTGCATCAAAGGCATGGAGTATTTCTTCTCAGTTTTTTCTGTCTGCTCTGGCTGAAGGAAGAGTTGCTTTTGTCCTTGTAGGCTTCAGCTTTTTCAATCACACAAGCATGCTTTGTTGGCTCTTTAGAAGGTGTTTAAACACTGTCTTTTTATATTTGTATTGACCATTTCCAAGAACATTTATATTTGGCCTAGGGCATGTAGCTTTCCCAGTCTTACACGGTTTGTTTATTATCTCAGGAAGGAGAGGCCTCTTTTCTAGGTTTATATGCTTGGTCAGTCAGAGCCTGCGAGTGGGCCCTAGTATGCCATAATCTGCTGGATATAAAGGTAGAAGAATATGCCTATCCTGTCCAGAAATCAGAGGTAGCAGTGCCAGAAAAAAATCTGTACAGATTTTGAAAAAAGCAGAAGAGTACCTGAGCAGAAAGCTCCTTAACCATGAGCTCCCTAAGGAGTCTTGACTGACTGTGGACATACAAATGTTGAAAGTACCTTATTGCTACTACTCAAGCATAATTTGGGGAAGGGTCTCTAGCTTGAACAAGCAAAAGCATCTGTTAGGAGAAGCTTGAGGCATCAGACTAATGTACTCTGGTTTTGAGCTGTTTTTTGGGTACCGCACTGTCATTTATATTCTGGCAGTGAGAATTCCAGCACCATTTTCTACTCCATTCAGATCAGATACAGCTTCACCAACCAGTTTTTGTTCTGTCCTATATGTTGGCAACAGTGCTTCTGTGTCTGCTAGCTTCAAGGAACAGGACTCTGAGAAGCTGCAACAGCAGTTTAGATCTGTCCGCATTGCCAAATAGTATCATACAGTAGAAGTGGATGTGTGGAATTGAGATGTTTGGTGCTGAGGACCTATCATCCACACTATGCACATTTTGAGCATTTTTAGGCTAACTATAATCTGGTCCTGTGGACTAAATTGAGTTTGTGGAACTACTGTTTGACTTAACAGAAATCCAGTTTGTATGCTACAAGATACCATTTGATGTTGGTTAAAGTGCAGTAGATGAAGATGCTGGGGATAGTTGCTTTGAAACTCCATTCCTAATTTGAACTAAAACACTGATACAGATGCACCCTGTTTTCTTCAGTCATCAGTCTCTATCATTCCTAATGTACAAGGAATACTTTGTTTCCGTGTGCGATCTCATGTTCTCTTTTTAACTGTTCCAAGTTGCACAGTATTAGGGAATAGAAACTTTGCTGTTGTGTGTGTAACGTAATAGTCCTGTCTTTTTTTTAGTTTGTCAAGGAGTCAGAAATGGTCCTGACCACAATCAAAGGTGGTGGGAGTTGTGGGCTGCAGTCTGGACAGATGCTAAGAACCATAGACCTGACTGACCCCCCCTTCCCC
>Ga0065711_1008107_pt1 | contig 14166 bp, 24 predicted proteins | sample Hoacrofraction12_FD_59098 | JGI IMG/M metagenome (GOLD analysis project Ga0065711, IMG submission 59098) | Hoatzin crop microbial communities from Cojedes, Venezuela - Epithelial fraction 12 v2 (version 2) | ecosystem: Host-associated > Birds > Digestive system > Esophagus > Crop | place...
GCGGGCGCCGCGGTGCGGGCAGCAGCGACGGACGGAGCTGGGGCAGCGCCCGGGCACCGCTGCCGTGGGGCTGCTGCGGTCGCATCCTGCTGGGCCCCACGCCGGCGAGCGCGGGGTGCAGGGGAGGACGAGGAGGGCTCGCTGTTGCAGTTGCGGACGCGTTAATTGTCTGTGGGGAAATGAACAGGAGTTTTCTGCGTGATAAAGCAGCCTGAAAATCAAGGATGGCAGCGGCTTCATTTCCTGTTTCTTTTAAAAATTTTTATTATCATTAAATTGCTTCCAGTGACCTGTAATATTTTTGTGCGGTGGCAATTACAGCTCTGGGAGGATTAAGCCGCGTGCCCTCGCCCTGGAGAACAGCACTGGTGTTCTGCACGGGCGCTGTGCGGCGAGAGGTCCCTCGTGCCCTCCGTCCCCCCGCGCGCTGCGTCGCGCGGGAGCGTGAGGGGCCGAGCGCGGGCGGCTGATGGGGTCCTTCCTGCCTGAAGCTCCTGGTGAATATGAAAAGTCCAACTGATTCCCTCTAATAAATGAAGCAGTTGGATGTCTCATTTGTACCTTGACATCCGCGCCCGCGCTTCAGCTGCTGCTGCTCACCCCTGGCTGGGAGCTGCACTTATTAAGATGGCTTTCGGCAAAGCTGTTGCCATTTCCCGGGAGCCAATCTATCGGCAGTTCGCTTCGGGTCGGGAGGGGGCTGCCGGCGGGGCAGAGCGGGCCGGGGGTGGGAGAGGGTCCGAGGCGGCGCTGGATGGCTGCTTTCTGCCGAGAGATCACTGCCTTGGTCGTGGTCGCTGAAGGAGATGGCGTGCGAACCTGGCAGGGACTCGCGGCGCAGCCGGCGCGGCGTGGTGTGGTCTGCGTGCGCCGGGGCTTGGCGGGGGTCTCCGGGTGCGAGGATCGGCGCGCTGGCGAGGCTGGGCCCTGCGGTACGTGCCGCAGACGTTCCCTGGGTGCCTGGCTCTGACGGCGTCGTCGCTCCCTGCGAAGCTCCTGGCGGCGGTCGCCAGTTCTGCCCGGCGGAGGGGAGCGGGGCCGCGGCGGGGACAGTGCTCCCGCGCAGCACCCTCCGCCTGCCAGGGCCTGGTGACGGGAGCCGCTCTGCCCGCTTCCCTCCGCGGGACCGAAGCCAATCGCGATGAATCAGAAACGCTCCCTGGGTCTCGGCGGGGAACTCGGGAGGAGAGTTCATCCATCCTGGATAATAACGCACTGGATCTGCCGGCTCCCTGCTGGCTCGCTTCGCACGGCGCTCGCAGCCAGTGACGCGGGCGACGCTGTGCGCGGGGAGGAGAGTCCAGAGGACTCGGAGCCGGGCTGTCCGGGGACACGCTGGAAGCCATGGACAGTGAGGACGTTGTCACGGGCTAGCCGTGCCCTGGATTTCACACCAATCTCGCAAAGGGAGCTAGTGGCTGCGAGCGCGGAGCCGGAGCTGATTAGATCTTTGTTTAAGAGCTCCAGAGCTCCATTACCTACATCAGGAGGGAGTTAATTAAACAAGGAAGGTGGGAGGTGGCAGGCGCCGTGGCTGAGGGCATCTCCGCACGCTGCCGCTCCGGACAGCGCGCCGGACGAGAGCGAGCCGTCAGCAGAGCCCGGCTGCGCGCGTCGGTGCCGGCGCTTGCCGGGCAGCGGGGGCGGCTGGCGAGCTCCAGTGCCTCCCCTCCCGCCCCTGCTTTTCCTGCCCCTCGACCAGGGAATCTCCGGGAAATGCCGCTTTTCCTGGGGCTCCGGCCGCTCCTCCCTGCCCACCAGCGCCGCTGCTCCCGGCGCAGAGCTGGCGTCCGCCTCGGGCACGCGCCGCTGCGGGTACCGGTGCCTTCCCATCCCAGCGCCTCGCTCGGTCGGCGCGGCGGGCGATGGTGGGTGGGGAAGGCAGCGGAGCTGCCCTCCGAGGAGCTGCCAGCGCGGCGAGCGTCTCGGCAGGCCCCGCGGTCGTTACGCGGAGGTCAGGCTGCCCCTAATCGCGTTCCGCTTCCGTTAGGCGCGTCCCTGTCGGGAGCTGGAGGCTCGCTGGCAGCCGCCCCGCTGCTTCCATTCGGCCGCACCAGGCAGCAGATGAGATTGCAGTGTGCTTCGTGGGGGATCCCTAGTGATATCCATTAGGGTGTCAGAGGGACCCGCGGGAACGGTTCTGCCTTTATTTATTTATTGGAGTCGAAGACATCGCAGGCTATCGCAGCGAGACAGATAATGTCTCTCTCCTTTCTTCGCTCACACTCACTCTCTTTCTTTTTATGGCTTGTAATAAAGCACAGCAAAGGTTATTTCCAGAGCAGAGAGCCTGTTGCTGGGCCGGTACCCAGCCGCGTTGGCCGGAGCAGCCCCGCGCGCAGACCCAGGCACGTGCTCGCCCTCTCCGAGAAGGAGCAGAAAGGGGCTCTCGTGTCGCCTTTGCTCGCGCCTGACGTTTCCACGAGCCTCGTCCGGCTGCCCCGCGCCGTGCGGGCTCCCTGCCCTGGCTGCCCGCATCCCGGCCGGCCCCGGCGTGGGGCAGAGCCCAAGGCGCCCATCGGCAGCTGCGGGGTCTCGGTCCAGCCCTGGCACATCCCTGCCACCGACGGGCACCGGAGCAAATCTAGTGGAATATGCGAGAAAGTGGTGCAAATAACTGAAATCCGCCAGCGCTGGAGACGGTGAGAGGTGAGGATAATGAAAGGCGCCCCGATGACACCCGATGTCCCAGGTACGTCAGCTGGAGCCGGCGCTTCGTTACGGCGCCGGGGAGGGGAGATGTCAGCTAACGACCTCGCATGCCTCGTGGCACACCGGAGCGGCCTGGCCGAATCCCTCCTCTCCTGGGGGACGAGCAACATGAGGGCTGGTGTGAGAGAAAAGATTTAGCCAGCCTGCAGCTCGCTCTTCGTCCTGGTGGTCCCCGGGGAGGGATGCCCGTCCCGGGGAGGGATGCCCGTGCAGGGCTGCGGGCTGTGCGGGGCATCGCTCCGTGCCCGGCCGGGCTGCGGGGCAGCGGCCCGTGTGCTGAGATCCTGTGAAATTCTGCACGACGCGCGCTCCTCCCCGTTCTGATGAAGCTGCGGGGTTTCGCTTCCCGTTGGCTGCGTGTTCCGCTGAGTTCCGACGGCCTCGGCCCGTGCTGCGGGCAGCCTGGGTGCTTCACAGGGCCCGTTAATCTGCTTCGTGGAAATACCGCTGGCTCCTGTCATCAGCTGCCTCCTGCTCCCCGCCGAGGTCAAGTGCAGCCCTCCCGGCCGCTCGGATGAGAAGGGCCGGCCATAAAATACGCTTTATGAACATTACTAATGAATCCCTCCCACGAGGCGTGCGCTGCGGGGCGAGGTCGTTGGGAATAGTGCGGTTTTATCACCCCGGAGCGGATTTCCTTGCTGTCTCGGGGGGCTTCTCGCAACGCAACGAGGATTTTAGGAGGGGGGCTAGGACGGTGCACGGACCGCTGCTTGGAGAGTCTCCCTCTTGCTGGGCCCCTCGCGCAGGAGCCTTGGGACAACGCTGCGTCCCTCGTCCCCGCGTCGCCCGTCGGGACGTGCTGGTCGTGCCCCTCGCCTGGCCGTGGAGGGTTTGCCGGCGGCTGACCTGGCTGCGCACCGAGCTGGGGGGCTGGGGGGCTGCCTGGCTGCACACCGAGCTGGGGGGCTGGGGGGCTGCCTGGCTCGCAGGCGCCCGTTATCAGTGCGCCGGCTCCCCCCGCCCCGCCGTCGCTTTACCCCAGCTCTGGGAGTGAGTCCCATTTGAATGTTAATGCCGCTAAGATGAAACCTGGCTGATGAAATTTTAGACTTGCAAATGGATTTGGTAAATAGATGTGAGGAAAGGCGGGACGGAGACTGCCTGCCTTGATAGCAGATACGGTAAATAGCAGCGCTTTGTGATTAGGTGAGAGATTCACTCGCGGAAAATGGGAGTCTCCAGGGGCTGTTTTCTGGTGAGAAATCCTTTAAGTAAATAAATTTATGGCACTTTTTCTCTTCCCAAACAAAAAAGCCTCTGCGGAGGCTGCAGCAAGTGCAGGAGCACCGGGGAGGGACGGAGGCTCCCCGGGAAGCGCTTGGGCATCGGCCGCTCCGGCCGGCGGGTGGGAGAGCAAAGGCGGGGAGCGGAGACGCAGCCTGGAAGAGAGCTGCTTCCCTCTGCCCGGCCTGGCCTGGCAGCAGCCTCCCTCGCGGCTGCAGCTGGGGATGGATTATTCCTGCTTGGCACACAGGCTTAGTTGATTTTCCCTGTGAGAAAGCAACCCTGTATTTGAAATACCTCTAAAAATGCAGATAGCGGGGCAAGCCGCATTGACCTCTGCGTATAATGTACAGGAAGATTTTAATAACACTATTGCATTCATTCTTATCTGGAGCGGTATGAAATATTGAGAAGAAAGAAGAAAAAAGTGAGTGGTGAAGCTGGAGCCTGGCTTTAGCGCGTATTAAACCGTTTGTCTCTTGCTCCCGCGCTGAGGTTGAGCGTACAGGGCTGTTCCAGCCCCAAGCCTGGCGAGAAACCCAGCGCAGGCAGGCGGTGCCCCAGGGCAGGGGCTGCCCGGCTGCCTGGCAGCGCACAGATGCTCTCCTTGGAGCTGCTTCCCTCCGTGGCAGAGCCCCCCCGACCTGGAGGGATTTTCAGGGCAAGCTGGGTTTCCCGATGCCACCGTTAACCAGCACCAGGGTGGGATGCTGCGGGGCGAGGCGGAAGCAGCCCGGGAGACGGGGCTGGCGTGGCTGCTGCGGGGGCTGAGCGTGTGCCGGGCACCCGGGTGTCGCCTGGCGCGGCAGGGTGGCTGTACGGACCGATGTGCGGAGGTGCGGGTGCTTCTGCGAGGTGTCTGGGGCCTTTCTTGAGTCCTCCCAGACGTTGGAGGGTCTCAAATGTGGCATCATTCCCTGGAAGAAGGAACTGGATCAGTAGCAATAATCTTTCGGGTGGTCAGAAGGTGAATTTGCCCCAGGCGAACGAGCCAGCTGAGGCTTCTCATGGACTGGGCGGCCCGTGGCTCAGGAGCAGCGCTCCTCGGGACCATGGAGGGTCTGTAATGCCCGCGGCGTTTGCCTGCAGCGGAGCTTGGTGCTTCGTACAGCCCGGCCGGCTGCCAGGCTCCGCAGCACGTTAACGCCCGTCTTCTCCAACGTGTGCCGTGGGTCTGCGCGAGCCCTGGGAATCCTCCGTCAGCAGCAGCGGGCACGGCTGGGCGCACACCCACGTGTGTCCCTAAGCCTCTGTCGAAAGGCGTGGGCTTCAGCAGGGAATGGCATCAGAGGGACCTCCTGCTTCGGCCCTTTACTCAGCGGGACATTGAGCATCGGGGCTTTGGAGGAGCTGGTTTAGGTCCCTTTTCAAGCCAATTTTGCCTTTGGTTGCTGGTGCCGTTGGGCGCTGTTTCGCAGCCCTCGCTCCGGGGATGACTCCACGGCGCGTGCTGGCTGTCCTCTGTGGAAGGCCGTGCCCTCGTGGGACGCGGGGTGCGTGCCGCTCGCCGGCGGCTGGCATCACTGACGGACGTTACCGCGGCGCCCCGACCACCGTCCTCGCGGGCACAGCAGCTGGATCGGATTTGACAAGATTCGCGGGGAAGTATTTTAAATAATACATGAAGTTTCCGTGCAGTTGGAGGCTTGCGCGCTCGTTTAACAGCGGCTGCGATGTGTTATCGTCTGATAAACATGCTTGTTATCTATTATGTATATCGCGGCCCGATGCCAGCTTCTTGGGGAGGCTTCTCCGGTCGTGCAGCTGGGCTGGTTGCTGTGCATGTGGATGAGGCAGCGTGAGCAGCCCCGATGCAGGCGCTGCCGGTGCGCTCCGCTCGGCGCAGCCTTGCCGTGTAGCGGGGAGGAGAGTCTGATCGCTGCGTCTAATTACCGGGAAGGGGAAATCGATGCGGAAGATTTCCGAGTGTCTTCAAATATCCCGAGTTCCCTCCCTGTCATGGTGCTGCTCGCGGGCTTCGGTGGAGCGAGGGAGATGGGGCTTTGGGCCCTGGGGCTCCAGCCGGCGCAGGAGGAGGAATGACCGGCTGCTCTCCTGCTCCGAGGGCTGCTGGGCAGGGGAGGGATGGAGCGGGCACCATGGCCTGGCCACCTCCGGCCAGAGGCCCTGGACCTCTGCTTCCCGGCGACAGAGCTTTCCCCTGGCTCCCTCAGTGGGGTCCCGGGGTCTCGGGGCCCGGCTGTGGCTGCTCAGCCGGGAAGGTGCAGCACGGGTGCGCTGGGGCTGCTGCGGGAGTGGGGCGACAGCTCCTGGGTGTGCTGGGGAAGGGGACCGGGGTGGGAAACTGCTTCGGGTTGGTTCTCCTCTGGGGCGTTTCAGAACGGGGAGCAAACATTTCCTACACCCGATGGTGACCATTCAGGGCTGAGATTTCAGCTCCCTTTTATTCACATGCTGACGGGGTCCTCAGCATCCCTTCCCGGGAGCGTTGTTGGAGCTGCCCCGAGCCCTCCCTCAGCTGAGAAAAGCCTTGTCAAGGCTAAAAGTGGCCTTGGCCGCCTCCCTGCCCCCCCCAAATAGATGGGACCGAGAGCAGGGGGTCAGTGCCCCTCTGTCTCCGATCCCCATCGCTGCAGGCGCGGGTGCCTTCCCCGAGCAGCGCGTTTCCGTGCCATGGGGCAGCCAGCCAGCTCCTTAACGAGAGGCAGCCACCGGCTCCTGCCTCGCCAGGCAGCTAATTGGGGTGCGCTGCCCGCTCCCCGGGTAGGCAATCACCACGAGTTTGTCTAAAGCCATTGCTGAGCACCTCCCAGATCAAAGGGCCGGGGCTCTTCAGCCTGCCAGGGCCCTGGCTGCTGACAGTGCCTTCCTCCGGCTTCCCGAGTGACGGGTTGACAAAATAAATCTGTGGGAGAAGGAGGTGTTTCTGATCTGCTGTCATCTCCCCCAAATGCTCCTGATGCGTCTGCTTTCCTCATTACACGCGAGATGTCAGGTCCTCACCTGCCAGAGTGCAGCTCGACATCTCCTGCCCACCCACCTCCCCTGCAAGGCTCCCATCTCCCACCGCAGCCGGCTGCTGACGGGGTCCCGGGGGCTCTGCCGCCAGCCCCGTGCCCTTCGGGGCGCTTCCCGTGCCCTGCACCCTGCCCGCTGCCCCACAGCTGGGTGCGCAGCGACCGTGTCGAGCTGTTGGGGAGGTCCCTGCAGCCACCGGACGGGCTGCCAGCTTGGCCGTCCCCCTCCGAGGCTGGGTCTGCGTCCCTCCGGTGCCGTGCGGCTCTGAGCGAGCGCCGGCACGCGTGGGTGCAGCCCTGTCCCTCGGAAGGGCTGCCCAGCCGCCGCGAGCCCCGGCCTCCTGCGGCAGCGGGCTCGGGGCTTGGGGAAGGGCGGCCGAGCCGCTTCACCTCCAGCGTGCCTTTGTGGAGGAGAAGGAGCAATTAGCAGTCTGATAGCAAGATTAATGGCAGATGCTCGTAATTAACTCACTACGCATGTAAGCAGCTATTGTCTCCATTTTCTCCTGCGCAGATTGAGATTCAGGAGTGACTCATTATAAAGACAGAACCTATTCTGCCTGCAGAGCGCAGCCGCCAGAATGGAAATAGCAATCAAAGTTGGCTGTGTCCCTGCCAGGAGATGAGGGGAGCGCGCCGGGGTGGGACAGGCACCCCTGGCTGCCGTCGGTCCCCCCTCGCGGCGTCCCGGGCCGGCGCTCCCCGAGCTGCACCGCTGCAGAGCCCCCTCCCGAGATGGAGAGATGAAAAATGGCTGGAGAAACTGGAGGGTGGCCAAAAGCTGCAGAGGAGAAGCCGAACAAAGCGGGGTCAAGCGCTGCAGCTCCCGGCAGCCGGGGAAGCCAGGTTTCTCGCCTACAAACACCGCCTGGGGCAGCCCTTCGCTGCTGGTGTGACTGGTACCCTGTGCTGGCACCGAGGGGGACGTGACCCGGCTCGTGCCCCTCCCGAGGAGGGCTTCAGGTGTCCGCTGAGGGATGCAGGGGCTGTGCCTGCCACCCGGACAGATGCAGCCACAGCTTCCCCGTGCTTGGCACTGGGTTTGGGGGGGGGAGCACTGGGGTGCCTTGTCCGTCCCCACTCGGCACGTGGCAGGGGTCCCTGCCGCGGCCGGCGCGTGGGTCCCACCTTAGGCAATCTCTCGCGGTTCCAGGCCGCTGTCGATGCGCGGAAACTCATCGGGGGCTGAGGGGGAGCTCGGCTGTCACGTCGGCAGGAGCCAGGGCCGGGAGCCCGCCGACAACAGAACGCCGTCCGTGTGAATCCGTGTGAATCCGTGTCCGTACTGCAGTGATGTCCGCTTGTGGCTGCCGAGCGGCCGGGACTCGCCGGACCCGACTTCTTTGGACATCCCGGTAATTGCCTGCGTCGATTTGCTTTCCTGGAACAGCTTCTCTCAGGATGACCCTCCCTGGGGAGCGGTGTGAAGCTGCTGCTGCAGTCTGTCTGCTGGTGGGTTTTTTTTTCCTGCCTGCTCACCATCACCTCTTAAAAGCCCTTCACTCGAGATTGAGTCAGGAAAGGTTTATTTGTGTAACCCGGCGAAGTGTTTTCGCACTGCAGAGACGCGGGCCGCCGAGGCTGGCGGCAGCACCGTCCCTTTGGCCCGGCTGGGCAGCGTCGGAGGGCACGCAGGGCAGGGCTGCGGGTCCTGTACGCGGGGACGCGGTGTGGGACCTGGGCGAACCTCGCGACGGTGCAGCTGCTCCGTGGGCTCCTGGGGAAACAGCGGGCTCAGGCAGAAACCCGCTGCTTGTCTCCGAGAGCAAGTGAGCGTGGCTGCAGAGGTGCAGTGGGGCTGGATGCAGCCCCTCGGCTGGTCCCGAGAGCTGCCTGCTGCTCGGGGAACCCCAGCACCGCAGTTCAGCAAAGTATTTAAGCACATGTTTAACTTTTATAAACCCATGTTTAATATATTTCCAATTAACCGAAGCACTTGAAAACGTGCCGGAATGTAAGCAAGCGGGTAATTGCGCTCCGGGCCTGGCGGCGCTGTCGGGTCCGGGCCCTTGCCTAATGGTGCTGGGTGGATGTGGGAGAGCGGCCGTCCTTCCCCGCGCCGCGGGTCGTGCGGGCTTCATTAGCTGCCCACACAGCCCGAGCGGAGAGGACCTCTTCTGCCGCCAGACCTTTGCAGGGAAAGACTTTTATTGCTGCTCAGACAGCGCGAGGATGTGGATATCGGCAGCGCTTCCGTGGACGAGGAGCGGGCGCCGCGTTCTGTAGGCGTGCGGCAGGTGGTAGAGGAGGGTTTGGCATTTAAAGGGTTCAGTCTGATGCCTTTTCTCTCTGTTAACCCTGGCATTTGAAGGGGATGGTGGATGCCAGACCCCACCTTGGTGCCCCGCTGTCCCAAAAGCCCGATCCCGCTGGCAGACAGCGGTGAGGAAGGTGTGAAACGCAGGGCTGGCCGCTCGTGCGGGGAGAGGACAGAATCCTGCCCCGGTCCATCGCTCCCCGGCTCCAGCAGCCCCGCAGCTCCCAGCTCTCCCTCCAGAGCTGCCCCGGGCGAAGCCGAGCTGGGGGCCCCGGGGGCTGGATGCGGGGGCAAAGCGCTGGGACCTGCGGGCAGCTGGGGCCGGGCGGGGGGTGAGGAAGAGGCAGCAGCACCCTGTGCAAGGTGGAGGTCACCCCTGCGAGCTAATCATCCGGCTTGCGTAGTCCCTGCACCCTGAGCAGGCTTGCTGTCCGCTCTCCTCGGCGGCTCCAGGGAGAATCAAACATTTTTGGCTCCTGTCATCTGCACGGGTGATCAGCAGCCCCCATTGCTGCTCGGGGCCAGCTGGCGTGGGTGGATCGCTGTCCCCACCGCCTGCGCGTTGGGTGGGGGGACTGCTCCGTCCCCTCCGGCTGGAAGGGGCCCCTCGCCGGGGGTGCTGCAGGTCCTCTGCCCGTGGCTCTGGGTGGCTGCGGCGAGGCTGCTGCGCCTCTCCTCTGCCTCCCGCCCTGGGGAGAGGCTTCTGTCCCGGCCCCGGGGCTGTGGCAGGGCGGTGGGCAGGAGAGCGGGCGCGGAGCCCCAGCTCCTGATTTCCACGAGCCCTGGCTCGGGTGCGGGCTGGGGGTGCCGGGCTGGCAGGGGAGAAGCCGGCTCTTCCGAGCCTCCAGCTCTTGGCTCCTCCGTCTTCCCACTGGCTCGTGTTGCCTCCCAACAGACCGCGAAGGCGTGGGCATATGGTAATGCATATTTAACTGGTATTTACATTCAACACTGTCTCTCTGGAGCTCTGTTTTCCTTCCCAAACGCTCCGATCCCTCCAGGCTCCCGGCTGGTGCAGCTGGGGAGGCGCGGGGGAAGGCAGGCACCCTTGGCAGGGCTGGAGGGGCTGCGCTGGATGGTGCTGGCAGCTCCTGCTCAGCACCCTCTTCGTTAGCGCCAAGGCGGAGGGCTCAAACCGTGCTCGGAAGACCAAGGAAAGCACCTGCAAGGCCAGACACCTGGTGTCTTCAGGAAAGGTGTGTGAGCGGGCTGTGTCGGGCTCTGCGAGGAGCCGAGGTGCGATGCCCCAGGCAGGCTTCCCTCCGGGCTCCTGCCCGCCCCGGGGTGAGCGTCTCCCGCCCCGGGGTGAGCGTCTCCCGCCCCGGGGTGAGCATCTCCTGCCCCCGCTGCCAGCGGTCCCCTGCTCAGGGGAGCGAACCGCGCGGGGCAGGGCCTCCGCCAGGGCTGGACGCGATGCCGTGGCTCTTGCCGGCTCTCACCGATGGCTGAGAAATGCAAAAACCAGTTAAGAACGGACGGGGACTGTTAAGGCAAAAAAATAAATAGCTCCTGTTCCAATTGACTCCGCTCCTTAATCTCGGTGCTCGGGAGCTATCGTTATTCCAAACATACAGGCATAATAATTAAACATAATTACTTGTAGGTTCTGGGCTGGTGACTATCTATACCTAATGCTCCTAATGAAATTTCTGTTAAGAAACACACCGACTGGTTAATGAGCAGTAACCCTCCCTCGCTGCCTGGTCCCGGGAAGGGCCCCGGGGTGTTCGGGGCACCCGGCGGGGCGGGAGCCGGGGCCGGGAGAGCCTCCCACCGTCCTCGGCAGCCTGGCTCCCGCATCCGGGGGTCCCCGCCGACCCTCGGTCCCCGTCCCTGAAACGCAGCCCGAGGTGGCCTGCGGAAGGTGCCTCGGGGTCTTTAATCTCTCCATGCAGGAGTTAAAAAGCAAGTGATTATTTCGGTAATGAGGACATGGTCGGAGCTCCGGAGAGAAATCACCTGTTTAGCTCAGAACCTTTTCCTTGAGAATTAATCCTAATTTAGGATCCAATTATGAACATCGAGGGTGATATAATGGCCTCAAACATTAGTCAAGGCAAATTCCATAATTGATGACTGCTAATATGAAACGGTTTGAAAATGAGGACGCATTTTGTTTTTTAAGTCCTACCTCCTCCCCCTCGGAGAAATCTGCCGCCTTTGGGAGCGAGAGCACTTCAAGAGAACAAAGATCCTTTGAAAGCTCCTTTTTTCCCCCCCTTTCAATGCTTATCTGAAAGGACATCTTTTTCCCCTTAGTTGCTGTAATCATAAAAGCGCAGGTGACAAACTGCTCCGTACCAGGCATCGGCAATTCGGAGTTGGGGTTTTTATAAATATATATCTCCGTCTCTGTCTGTGTGTGTGTGTAGGAAAGGCAGCAGCGGTGTTCAGGCTGTGTGCCAGCCCAAAGTTGCCCAGCAGAATGTCACTGGGTGGCAGTGGGAGATTGCTCTCAGCGCTCGTTAGCAATACGCTGATTTTTTCGCCCTGATGCAGCTGGCAGGCTGCCTTCGTGCTCGGCGTTTGTTGGGCTCTGGGGATTTACCGTCCCCCCGGTCCGTGGCGGCGGGCGGGCGAGGGCTGCGAGCCCCTCTTCGCTCCGATGCCCGACGCTCCGAGCACTCGCCCGCTGCGGACACGTCGTAGCCCTGAAGCGAAATATGGGACATGGCCAGCACACCCCCGGGACCACCGGCCGCCCCTCGGCACGGCTCTGGTTCCCAGGGTGACTGTCTCCTTCCCCAGTTCTCGAACTCCAAGGTGATGCCTTGTCTGTGCACACCGGGGCGGGTCCGCCGGCGTTTCTCCGCACCAAGACGGCTCTGCTGCCCGGGATGCTTTTCCCGGGCCGATCCACAAAGTGTTTCGGTCAGATAAGGCTGACTCGGGTTGTCACACGCTTAAATAAATAAATCTCTCTCTCTAACAAACGTGCTCAGCGGCGCTGAGAAGGCTCCTGGGTTTCTCTCTGCCCGGTGACTTCCTCCTCCAGCTCAGCCCCGGGTGGGCAGAGGCGAGAGCTCCAGCGAACAGAGCCCCTTGGTGACGGGGGGCTCGGGAAGCGGGTAGGGCAGCTCCCGGCGGCGATGGACGGGCTTCCCTGGATTACTGCGTTGGATGTCCGGGAGCTGGGGGGGATTGAGGGGGCCTGGGGGAGCCTGCTGGGGGGCGGGAGGGGGCAGAGGCAGAGCTCTGCTTCCCCTCGCTGCCGTGCTCGCAGCCGTCCTCCCTCGGATTTTTATTTGCAATCTTTTGTGAATGACAGAAAGCGAAGGGAAAGGAAGGAAGGAGAAATCCGAGGGGGCTGAAAGTCGCCCTTTGAGGATGACTCTGTTGTTGCAGGCTGTAAAATCCCAGTGGCTGAACCTGCTCCCAGTTCGGTGCCACGCAGATGCCCAAACCGTGCGGCTCTCCCTGCTTTGATCCCAGACCGCAGCCGTGCCCCGCGGCACGCCGCCTGCTTGGCCGCTGTCTCGGCTCTCCGGGGCTGTCTCCGCGGCCCTCGGATGCTTTGCATTCCTCTTTCGGGTTTGTTCGCTGCCGCACGGCTGCAGCTGGGTGCCCGGGGCTGGGGGCTGCTGGGGCCCCGCAGCCACAGCAAGGCTACAGCAGCTTGTGCCGCGTTTTCGTGGCCTCTTCCATCTCCCTGCTTCGCGTGGCTCTGTCGCCCCGGGTTGGTAATGATGCTTCGCTCCTAACGAGTCGGAGTCTGCCTGGAGTGCAGCGGGTGTTATCACACATAATTCAGCGGTCTCTGGCCAAGGGAGCTGGCTTGCTTTGTTCGAGGACAGGTCTTGCGAGTTCTTCTGTCGATCTTTCTGTGTCTGTCTGGCTTGATTTTTTGGCAAGTTGCTCGCTCGCAGGGTACAGGAATGCTGGTGGCAAATACCCACGTGCTGCGTCCCTCTGTCCCCTCGCAGGCTGGTGGACCTGGCCTGTGTCCCCGGAATGGTCCCGTGGGAGCAGCTCCAGCAGCCTCGCAGGACCCATGCGAGTCCGGCCGGCGGGACGGGACCGGGGAAGCTGCACCGCGCTGCACCCTGTGTCCTCCCCGCCGAACCCCTCCCGGGAGGCGAATTCAGCCTTAATCCCGGGCTCGGCGCGGCAGGGGCCGGCGCTCCTCTGCGAGGCAGGACAAGATAATCTGCTTATCTTCGGGCCCATCGCCCTGTCGCAGCCCGCGGAGAATTAGTGCGGCGCTATTAGGGATTACGTGTCCCCCCCTCCCAGCCCTCAGCTCCCATAAATCTCTCGAGCTTCAGCGCCCGAGCGCGGTGCTGTGGGGAAGCCCTGCCAAAAGCTAATAGCACCGGGCCGTAAATCGCTCCTCCTGCGCTTAAAAGCCTGTGATTTCTGCTCTCCCCGGGCCGCCCCGCGTGCCGACGCGGAGTGTGTGGTGCTGCCTGCCCCGGGGACGGACCCTTTCCCGCTGGAGCACACCGTGGTCTGGGGACAGCGCTGCGCCGTGCTGTCCGTCCCTCTCCGCGTTCGGCGCGGGACGAGGAGCCCCTCCGTGGCACAGGCGCCTCTCAATGCGCCTGCCCGCTGCCAGGCGTGGCTGCGGCGCGGGGGCTCGCGCAGCCTGCCCGCGCCTGACTCGGTGTCAGACGGAGAGGATGCCCAGCCCTGCGGTCTGCAGCCTTTCCCCGCGCGACGCGAGGGTCGGCCCCACCTGCTTCTCCCTGGCACGTTCGCCCGGCAGCGCCCGAGCCCGGCGCCGGAGCACGGCGCCCGCAGAGAGCGGCTTTTGGCTGGGGCTCTGCCATTTCAGGAGCCGCAGCTGTTCCAGCGACGCATCCAGACATGGTGCCCGAGGCGCCAGGCAGCACCGTCCTGCGGGTCTGCGGTTTCATCCTCGTGCTTCTGCTGCTTGCAGCCTCAGTCAGGCGCACGCTGAAAGAGCAGCTCTGCTCGGGGGTGCTGGGCGAAGCCGCCGCGGGGCCGGGGGCACCGGGCAGGCGGGGATGCCGCGGCGGGCGCAGCCTCCCG
>Ga0065711_1007765_pt1 | contig 14165 bp, 12 predicted proteins | sample Hoacrofraction12_FD_59098 | JGI IMG/M metagenome (GOLD analysis project Ga0065711, IMG submission 59098) | Hoatzin crop microbial communities from Cojedes, Venezuela - Epithelial fraction 12 v2 (version 2) | ecosystem: Host-associated > Birds > Digestive system > Esophagus > Crop | place...
TGTCAGGAGGACGGGGCCAAACTCTTTCCAGTGGTGCCCAGTGACAGGACAAGGGGCAACGGGCACAAACTGAAGCAGAGGAAGTTCCAGCTGAACCCGAGGAAGAACTTCTTCCCTCTGAGGGTGACAGAGCACTGGAACAGGCTGCCCAGGGAGACTGTGGAGTCTCCTTCTCTGGAGATATTCAAGACCCGCCTGGACAAGGTCCTGTGCAGCCTGCTGTAGGTGACCCTGCTTTGTCAGGAGGGTTGGACTAGACGACCCACAGAGGTCCCTTCCAACCCCTACTATTCTGTGATTGTGTGATTCTGTGATTCTGTGATTCTGTGAGTTTGTGATTCTATGATTCACATGAACGAATAGGCTTGAAACTGTAGAAGGAGCTTTAAATAACTTGTTGTTTACAGATTTTGGACAAGGTGTCTCCTCCCCTCTTACGTATCCTCACCAAAAACTCACAGAATTTAACGGTCTTTAAAGGAGAGGAGATCAAATATGCAGAGGAAAAATGGGGAAGGATCACAGAAAAAAGGTAGGTAGGCAGAATTTTACCAAACAAATTCATGTTTAACAGCTGATGAGACACATATGCTCTTCTTTAGCTGTAGATAAAGGCCAGTATGCTTGAAGTGAGTGCATCCAGTCCTAGAAAGTGTAAAACAAAACCAAAGATATCATTTCTGAGATAGATGTGTACAGCAGCCAGAACACTAGACCTGTGTGTAGTAGTAAAGTAGAGGTGGAAAAAAACTTCACAGAAGTTGTCTCTTTTTTACTAGTCCTATGGGAAATGACAACGACAGTCAGGAGTTTTTGACAAGTATAAGCAAATCACTGCCTCTCAATCTGTAGTTTAGGTGGAGTGTTAGTTTAGATTCTCCTAAATATACTGAGGTAACAAACTGAGCATCCAAAAATTGCATTTTGAAAGTGAAGGCACTGCTTATAAGTGATTCTAGTATCTGCAATGCTAAATAATTTGTTTTATATAACCCTTCCTATGAACAAAATCAAAAGAGAGCAAAACCCTTCTAGAAATAATGCAGCACAGCAAGCACTGGGGGACCGATTTTGCAGTCTTTGTGAAACCAACTTCTTCACTAAAGCCACGTGAATATGTTGATGACTCAAGTCCGGGTCTTCAGGAAGATTTAGAAAAGTAATGGGAGATCCTGATATAAAGGGTCCTCAGTGTGATTCTCAAGCCAGAAAAATGAAGGAAAAATATTCATAATTTCTTACGAACGTTACCAGAGATATTTCCTAGTTCAAGATTTAAACCCAGTGTCAGCACGAATATACCAGCTGGCTGGCACAATCCTGCTGAAATTCTGCTTAGTTTAGTTGTACACCTGACAAGGTGTAGGATGAATGTTCAGGAAAAAGCATGGGCTCAAATCTGATCCATCTCTAGAGTGGATTTTCTATAGAGTGAGTTTCAGGGTTCTCAGGCTGTTTCTAAGGTTTATGCATGGGAAGAGTACCATCAGCACTGTGGGGAGAAAAAAGGACTTACACAAGGTATTCCTTGTTATGTGGGAGAAAACAGGTAGTCAAATATGAACTCATCACTCATCAGAACTCCTGTTGTTCTGATATGTCATTTCTCTTCTTTCAAGAATAAGAAATGTTTCACTGAACGACAGGCTCTGTCTCTGATGCACCTTCCTTGCATACTGGTTTAACAAGGGTGCAACCCATCTGAGTCAGCCTGGGATCAAAGCTGGCCTCCTGACCGGTCTTTGCTTCTGCTGTATCTATTAAAATGAGCTGTTTGCAACTCAGACTTAAACATTGTAAGATTTGATAAATGAGCTTTAACCTCAGGTCTCTTGTTAATTGGGACATCTGAAAAGTGTTGTTTCAGTTAAACCAGCCATCTTTTGAAGGTATTTGGGGACCAAGTCTCATTCCAGGAAATGTTAATTAATTCAGTGCCTAACTACTTGGAGGGTAGAGCCCACTGGCCTTATGATGGGAGTACAACAGCTTGTTGCATAAACCTCCTTGTCCTTTAGCAGAGTAGAAGGTGACTCAAATTCCTAATGAACTTCCTCTTTTTTTCAGTACAGTTCCTTACAAATTCTTGGTACCATTCAAACTGCACTATTGTTCAGAAATGCTCTAATTTAGGGGCATGGTGTTCTGTAAGAGCTGCTGGGCGCAGGTTGGACCCACCGTGGGTGGAGAGAGATCCCCGTGTGCTCTGGGGTGGGTGGTCACACAATTCTCCGGGGAGATGTGGGGCAGGGCATGACAAGCGGCTCTGATGGCAGGGTGCTGGCAGTGCAGCAAAGTCTAGGGGTTAGGCAAAAGGAGACAACATCTTGCCCTTGGTGCTGAACTTTCCCACCTGGTCTCCACCCTTACCCAGCAATAAAAGGGAAGATGAAGGGTTCCCTTTTTTTGCTGGGGAACAACCAGCTCAAATCACCCGGCATTTTATTCTGAGCACGTACCAGACGTGGTTGCAACGGAGAGGTTGCTGCACTGGAAGTTCACAGGAAAGTCTAGCTGGTGATAATTTATTCATACACTCAGGTCTTCTGTTGTCGGCATCCTGAAGGTGAAGATCAAAACAGCTTAACGCTGTAAGTGTAACGTTTCAGTCAAGTTAAAGGTGCATCTTGGGCTGTGTAAGATCCTTGCTTTATTTATTTGCTTACTTAGCTAGTCACTGTCAATTAGTTTTATGAAGTAAATTAACAGAATTAAATCAATAGGGAAAAAAGCTAAACACTTTCTCTGACATGGCCATTTAAACAAAAATCCAAAACTAGAAATCAGACTAACAGTACTTTAATTCCTTTTTAGGAAATTTTAATTCTTTTTCATCATGTAAATGAAAGCCGAAATAGAACAGCTTAAAACCGGAAGAATCAGAGGAAACAAAATTTCTCTCAAAGCTATACACTTGCAAAGACAATCTCCTTTAGCTCTATCTGTAAGGAGCCCTGCACTTCAGACACCTTTCTTGGTTTTGTCCAGAATCTTTGAACTTATTTCCAAGTGACCTGTAACTTTGTTAAGGATATGAAGGTAATTGGATAATACATTTACCATTCAATAAAATGAGAAATGTATTTTAGCTGTGTAAATACAGCTGAATCAGCACGTTCCTTCCCAGTTTAATAGCCTTTTCACTTGCAATAAAAAAGAGGGAAGCTCTGGTTTAATATTATACTACAAAAGACTTCTTGCAGTTGATTTGAAAACATGAAACTGAGAGCCTGTTGCGGGGCTGGGGATGAGCACCACCAGCCCTGTCCCCGCTGCCCAGGGATGCCTGGAATGCCAGCCGAGCAATGAGCGTGATTTACTGAGCCAGACCTGCCCCCTGATTGCTGGCCAGATGAAACACATCTGGAAGCCTGCCCGCTGGAAAGACAGGAATGGGCATTATTTAATGTCAGAGATTTTTCGGGAACGGGACCAAAAACATCTTCTGTGGGAGGAAATGAGAGAGGAAATGGCTTGTTATTCAGAAAAAGAGAGAGAAAGGGAGAGAGAAGTGAGCTGTGAAGGTGAGGATATGGCTGGCGAGGAGGAGAAGGTTCGTGCACAATATGCGGGGAGGAAAAGAGCTGCTGGAGTAGGATGTATCAGTGAGACAGCACAGATAAGGAGGAAGCAAAGCCTGTTAGGAAGGTAAACAGTTCATGATGGAAAAGTGCAGCCTTGCCAAGAATAATAATTTACAGATAATTAGGGGAAAAGGCTAGTATAAATACGAGAAAAACTACAAAACCCTCAAAGCAGACTTAAAAAAACCCCATTAACCTTACGATTCAGCATATTACAATTGACAGCAAACAGGAAGAGGAAAGACAGACATTACGTAATTAAGTCCCAGACAATCTACCTTTTAAAAAGTGTTATCAGTCAAAATTTTATGTTGGCTCAGGCATTAGAGGTTGCATTCAGCCCAGAATTATACCACAAATTGTTCAGTGCTGGAAGTTGCCACTTACCAGGAAAAGCCGCTGAACGCTACTAGCTCCAGAGACCCGCATCCAGGGAATCAGCAAGTACTTTAAAACCCTTGCATTTTTACACGAAGTTTCAAAAAGAGATGAAATCATTTAGCTATTAAGGGGAGAGGATCTTGCCTAGAAATATTTGTTCCAGGTCAATATTAAAATATTGTGAGGAAATTTCTAATACTATACCTGATCTGTAGATGAAACTGATGGGATTTCAATCTCTAGTGTCCCTTCTCAAGTGTTGAAAATTACAAAAATTGCAAGTGCAAAAAAGTGAGTTTTCATAAAAACAACTTGAAATGGAAGAGAGGAATCTTGGGAAGTAAGCTAGAGAGCTTTGTATGTATCTGTACTCTCTACATTGTGTAATAGTTTCTCTACAGGAAAAGAAATGTTTTTGCTGTAGTAAGTGGCGTAAATCATGGTTCTTGGACTGAGCGCTGCCCCGCTATCACTGCCCAGTGGCCAAGCCCCGTCCTTTTGCATGTAGAAAGTGTCCCAGAAGAATTAAATATTGTCATGCACGATTCCCTCAGGATGTTAACAAAGCTAAACAGAATCATTTTCCTTTCCAGGAGGAGAATCTTCTGTTGTTCACTGCAATGCCAGGAGAATGAGCATCCTTCCAGCATTTTAACACGAAATAACGACAGAGGCAATTTCTGTTAATATTTCAATGTACTGCAGGCTAACAAAAATCTGCAAAGGATTGGGGAGCTGAATATATACATACATACTTTTTTTTTTTTAACACAACTTTTGACATGGAAAATATACTATTAGCAAATGGATCTTTCTTCCTACACTTTCAGATTTCACTCGTGCTTAAAGGAAGGTTTAATTCTTTTATCTCTGGGGGATGAGGATAAAACCATTTTCTGACACACACATCATTTTTTGTGACATCTTAAAAAAAATGTGTGGAAGAAAATGTGAGAGTGTGGGCATGTCAGTGTCTTACCTAGCATACCCCAAACCCAAATGTAATTAATAATTTCCTATCAAAATAACCTAGTAGAACTGCTTATTTTTTGTGCGTTGCAGAGGGAAGGTTTGGTTTCGTTCATACTTACCTACTACTGGTGTACACATGCTCGAGTTGCTTCACAGGCCTCTTGCCTCTTGACTAGTACGATAGCTAGAGGCAATCAAACGGGGGCCAGAAGTACAATGCTCCTTTGAACAATGTTTCGCAGAAAAGACATCTGTTGTGCATACAATCCGTCTTTCAAAGACTAAAAGAGGTGTTACCAACATTTCACTTCCTCACAGAAATCTCTAGGTTCCTTAAATTCCACATATACGCCATCATAAATAGTATAGTTTTCTTTGTGAAGATACACAGCTTGATTTGGGTATTAAACGTATCTTGAAATTCATACATCCGGACTGGACAAGACATTTCTTCATTTGTAGGGCCTATATAAATATTGTTCTAGAGGAGATTCAGCTGAACCAGCATTTGGGAAAACTGAGTCCGCTGAAGGCAGACGTATTTCTTCTTTCTTGGCTACAATATTAATAAGTGAGGTGTGAAATTCTCCTTTCATGACATGGTATTTGCAAGTAACTCAAAGCAAAATATTTGTGCTACATTCTGTTCACCTTACTCACTCCATTAGTCCCACCACCTTCAAGGAGGCTAGCGCTGTGCATACAGCAAGTGGGATTTGGCTTTTTGTTCTACTTCAGCCCGCTGCCGTTTGGTTTTGCACAATGACAGACCAGGGAGATAGATGCGTGCACTAAATTTAAATCGCATTGACTTCCCCTAGTCCTAACTGCTGCTAATGTTCAGGTTTGGGTTTCTCAGCGGTGCAATTTTGTACAGCAGTTTTGGCTCTGGAGATGTGAGTGGTTTTCTGTTCCAGAAATGTCGAGGCATTGGAGGAGTCCCACTTTTCAACCACCTTCAGATCTATGTCGTTATGTACCCGAAGACAAAATTTGACTGCCCGATTTCTTCAGGTCCAGTGTTAAAATGGAGTTATGGCAATATTTAGGGGTCCGGAAGCTGAGCTAGATAGTGGTGCTAGAAGAGAAATCAGAGAAGCGCCTAGGTTTAAATGAGCAAGAGGGAAAATGGCAACACCATGCACAACCTGGTGCTGACAGAGAAATGCGGGTTTGCGCATGCAACGGAGACCAGTGGCCATTGAGTTAGTCCTGAGACCAGCCTTTACTAACAGAGCCTTGTGTAGGGAAACGCCAGTGTTGCCGCGAAGACCGAATGCGTGAAGCTGTGTGTCTTGTGAGGATGGAGTACTGGCTTTGGAAAGGCTATAGCCTTCTCGTTAAATAATAATTTAAAAAGTTTTTAACCCCTGTGGGTTTCTGCAGCATCTCTACATAAGTTGCCAAAGATTTCTTTTATTAAGGCGCTTTCCAATGCTAATCTACTTAGTCAATATCTTACAGTTCTGCATATGTATGTGAGGGTTTGTACTTTCAGCTTTAAATACGTATAAAATTTATTCTGACTTTCCTATCGCGGTGCTTGCTCTCTTCAATTTTCAGCCGAGCGACTGCGGTGGGTGACTACTGCTGGGGCACGCTGCGATAAGAGCAACTGCTGCTGAGCCTTTCAGTGGCAAGTGTCTCTAAGCCGGAGCCGTGCGGAGCAGCAGCTCGGATGGGCCAGGGCGGCTGACTCCGGCAACACAACTTGAAACGTCATTATAATAATGAATTCAGATCTTGAGCGGGCTGACAGTGCTGGATTTACAAATCCCTTCTAAAACACACAGGACTGACGCTGTACTTTAATTAGCAGCCCGGTTGATCCCGGACTTCCAAAAGGGCGATGCTGCAGCGCGCAGAGCCATCGCTAAAGGAAACAGCACCTTCGCAAGAGCTGCTCTTGAGCCTGGCGAACCTCCTTGAGGCCTCCAGGTTGGCCGTTTGTCAAGCCCTCAGCGCTTGGTGGCTGCTGGTAATGGATTTTTTGTTTATTTTATGAAGAGTTTCGTTCAAACCCTTAGAAGAACCTTGGCAGCACTTAAGCGAGTGCAACTCACGGTGGAAAATGAAAGTCAGAGCAGCAAACGGTCAGGGTGTGCCAACAGCCCGTGAGTTCGGAGGATTCAAAACTCCAAGGCGATGCTTTAGCTGGTTCACTGTAATAAGAAGTAATTCTGCAGATCTAATCTGAATGCAACTTACTGAAATGCTAATGGGCCTTTGGGTCTGGAGAACTCACAAAAGAGTGATGCCGGCATTGTGTTGGCAGTGACATTAACTACTTATGACTTTCACAAACACATCCAGGGAGGGAAAAAAAAAAAAAAGAACTGATTCTTCATTTTAAACAGGAACAGGCTGTACTTACTTCTTACAAGTCTATAGGCATATGAATAATCTCCCTCCTCTGATTCCTTATGCACTTTAGTAATCCCCATCTCCTCTGCTCCTTGAGCTGGCTGAGCCTGTGCACTGCGAGCAGGATACATACCCTACCTCCCGCCCCCGTTTCCCCAATCTGCATGTCGAAACTAACCGCTTAAATTGATATTTAGGCATCCTGTTTCCAAAGCCTTAGAGCCTCTGAAAAATACTTCTGCAAGTTTGCACCAGATTGTGTGTTTGAAGCTCCTCAGTGTAGAAATAATAATTAAAAGTGCACCATAATTGAGGTAAACCCACAAACTTGTCTGGCATTAGTTGGCGTTGTCGTCTTCTCTACCAACTGTTTCATGGTGAGGAAAAATGAAAGACAGATGACTAAATACTGCTAAAAGCACCTACAATGTGGATATTTATTAACAATTCATGTTGAAATTTGGCCATCACCTCTTACACACTTCCTGCTATGACCATCGACAGCATCACTTCCAATAAGGGGGTAGAGGCAGAGGTGGTTTTGGAGGCCCTCATGCCCTAAGTGGAGTTCATATCATTAGGAGAACAATGAACTCAGAAGGTGGTCCCTATGGTAGTCCGTCCCCTGATGCACATGGGTTTTGCTCCTCGCAAATGCTGCTCTGCCAGGGCTGTCCCCGCAGGAGTTAGCAGAAGGGCCGGTGAAGAGCAGGGACTTTTTGCCAGAAAGCTGCCTTCTTTCCTAATATATATGCACAGCCCTTGACAGGGTGATGTGCTCCCCTCCAACGGAGTTTCCGTTGTGTAAGCTCTTTCGGCACTTTTTAAACAGGGAGGGAAATATAGTCTGCTTGTCAAACACCAACTGGACAGATATAAAATACACTCAGAATTCTTTATGGATTCACTGTATTTTATAAAGGATTTAGGTTCACACAGTCCGCATGGTCAAAAAGCAACATCAAAAGAGAAAACTCCTTCTGGGATCATGCCTTCTGCACTGAGCATTACCACACGCAGGCAAATCGTGGGTGACTCATACCTGCTGTTTCTTGACTCTGGGTTAAACTTGGAACATAAATTATGTCAATCTGCTCATGTAAATTTTCCACAAATCACGGCTGGCTTGAGTTATAGGGCACACTTTATTTTCCCCAACTGCAGGTATATTTGAATTCAAGTAGGCTGTCAAGTAAATATTTAAAGGTGAAACGTATAAATGAAGACAAAGCGCAGCCACTAAATGCTGATGTTATGGTCCTTTTTCATGGTGTAAGAGCTGGAAGATTATTAAGCAAACATAGAAGTATATCTTGATTAAAAAAAATGGTGCTACCATGGATTGTCTTGAGAAGTGAATAAAGATTTCTCATTTGAAGAAAAGATAGTTTAAAAATTTAAAATAAAACATTTTTTAATTAGAGATTTTCTTCTTTGCTTTCAGGCCACAATTATATCATTACTGTTCAGGATATTATGAATGACAGAAGATGCAAAAGAATTAAGAATCTATTAATTATTAATAAATTTGAATCGTATTTGAAGATTGTGGAATACTGAGTGCATAGAAGAAGAATTGGCTAAGAATAATAGCGGAGAAGAAATTGTTAAAAATATTTTTTTTTTGAGACTGTTTCTTTTTTGCTTTTTGATCATAGGCTAAGTTACAGCCATCTGTCTGTTTCTGCATCTATCTAAATATGTGCCTGAATATATTTTGGGGGGTTATGTCTAATTTACCAGGCCAGCAGAAAACCACATCCACTCTAGATGCATTCACTTCTTAAAGCTTCAGATAAAGGGGTCAAGGTCATAGCTGAGCCAGCTTGTAGAATAAGAATTGAATCACAGTAACTTTCCTAGGTTGAGAAATGTAGGCAGGAGTTTTGCTCTGTGGTTCATTTCTTTTCAAGCACATCCAGTTCCATCTCTCATGCTTGAGAATATTTTTAAGCTATCCCTTTGTTTTAGATCTTCCTCAGCACAACTTTGTGTTAGCGCGGAGAAAACAAGAATAGGTCGGGATTAAAAGTGCAGCTGTAGGTTTTGAGTGCCTTGTTCTGTATTTCAGGTGAGCTAGGGAAAACTTCTGCCGCTATACTCTTGGAGAAGTGACAGTCAGTCCAGTCACAACTAAAACGCCTGTGTTTCCAAAGGAAGTGTGCCTCCTAAAGAGCAATGCTCAAAAGTCTGGGATGGACAAGGATTTTGGAAAATTCAGGTTCCGCCTAGCTTTGCAGAGCCAGCTTGCCTGGTACCCCAATGGTTCTTTTTGCACACTGCGTGGTATAAAATAAGGATCAATCCTCAGTTTGGAAACCATATCATTTACCATGAAGGGCTTCCACCACCAAAGGTGAAGTACTGAAGCTATCATGCTGCAACCTTTGTCTGTAATTTAGTCAAATACATAATCTTAAATTAGAACAATATTTAATGACACTAAAATTTCACCTTTTTTCAACTCTGCCAGCTGCAAGCTGTGTCAAATGCATGGCTTAGGTGTCCAAACCTGCTTTCCGCAGAGAAAATTCTAGCACTAGCAAGCAGCAACGATAACTGACATGGAGTCCAGACCTGTTAGCGACAGAGAAATTGCACAAGGGACAATTTAATTAGTAAGGCATTCTTCCTCTGTAGTTCCAGGCAGACCGCTGAGAATCAGTAAAATTGTTTTTGACTTCACAGGAAGACATCATAAAGGACTGGGCAAATCACTCGCTCGCTAGAAGGTTGTGGGATGTACAGATAAAACACACAATTAGGTGAATTTACAGGGCGTGTACTATACATTGTGCTGTGCTGTGGGAGACTCGTGCAACACAGTTATTTGCAAAATCCACAGCTTAGTGGCAGCCAGCACCGCCCCCCCCCCAAATCAGTCCTATCTGACCATAGCAAATTTGCCAGGAAAACAGCATTTGAGAGCCAAACCTCACAAAACACACTTAGAGGCATCCGATGGTGTGAGTGGTTATTCTGGTGTACAATTTCAGGTCATTTGGCAATGAAATATTGGGCAGAGGCAGGCCAGTGGTTTTTAAGACTTCAGTCTAGGGCTGGTAGAAGTACATCTGAAAAATGAAGTAAGAGAGTAATCAGCTCGTCTGCAAAGCTCTTTGTTCACTGACTACTACATAACAGCTTCTTCTCTTGAAAGAAATCATAGCAACTGAATGTAAGATGCTATTTTTATTGTGCAAAATGAAGCATAATTATTTAGAACATTTTCTAAAAGAGCACTTTGTAACCTAAGAAAAATATAATGCAGTAACAACATTATATCTTAAGATATTCTCTCATTCTGAGTAGTACAGCCTCTGTGTATATTCAGAATAACATTAAGCAGAAATATAAACGACTTGCAATTGTATTTCTGGGAGGTAGAAAGACTCAGGGACCTATGAAAGACCTGAAAGTACTCCAAAAATCATCCTGTAACTCCTGTGAGGCTTTTGGGTATGGGATGTTAGTCTGAGACTCCATTACCTTGCTCTATAACGGTTTTATAGCCCACATGCCAAACAGCGCTAGTTTAGCTTTGATATACATGTTCTTGTATTTCCTTGGAAATTATTACTACTTTTATTTGCTAAATTGGGGAGAATTCCAAATCGTGTGGCATTTGTTTCATATGTTCAATCTCTGCCTTAGTTCACTGCTTATATTTACTGTCTGTGTTTCACAGTGTGTGTTGTTGCTTCAACATTTTATTTAGCAAAATAGAACTAGAGGAGCAAATAAAGGCACCAAATGTGAAGTATAGCCAGAAGGCTTTGACAGAAATAACAGCAGGGCTACTTCATCTTTACAGCATTTGATTCAGTGACATTGCAACTGACAAGGTTTCTGCTTTGAGCATTTAATTCTGTAATTTAAAGTACAATTGAATACAACATAAAAAGGAGGAATGTCCAACTCAGTCACCCACATGAATCCAAAAGTTTAAAGTGATATAAAGACTGGCGTACGTGATTGTATTTTTAATTTTGGTACCATACATGCAAATGTGCTACCTCCATGTAAAAAATAGTTGTAGTCAGGCACTAATATATTTTGCAGAAGTCTCAAACTTAACTAATACTTGATAATACAACTGTTTATTGATAGAACATGTTAACCGGATTTTTAAATTCAAGGCAAATTCATAAATTATAATGAATTTCAGAAACTGATCAGAGTATAAGAGTAAAAGTCCAAAATCATTCAGAAATAATGCAACAGTCTATTTGGTTGAGAAATCTTTGTTCAGTGTGTTATAATATCCGGTTTCCTATGTTAGATTATAACCTTACAGAAAGACATATTAAATTAGATATAAGAGACTAGTATGCATGTAAGATGTCAACATTTCTGAGTGACTCTTTGGATAAAGAGAGAACTATGACCTTCTCATTTTTATCTGTGTTTTTTTTTCAGGGATACAACATTTTGTCACATTAGCTTTTGATTAGTTAAACATACGGTGAAAAATTGTCATTCTCAAACAACATCATAGTCCCCACCTCCATATGGAAGACAGTATTATTGTTATTACATGTGGTTTCACTTACCAATTCTGATAATGTAGAACCTGATGCTAGAAAAGCAAGACGCCTGGACACTCCTGAAAGGTTCACCTGCAGAATGTTATGAATAAAGAGACAGAGATGATTGAATGGAAAAAAAAAAGCAACAACTTAACTTCACAGTAACAGAAATCGCAGTTGTGAAGGAAGAAAGCGGGGACATATTTCTAACCTGTTGCACCCTGTGGTGTCTCCAGTGAGATCTGATTGCCCTGTCTTACCAGGCCTATTGTAATATAATTTTAAAAATCAGAATAATTGGATTTACTCCTAGCTGAAGCTGGTAGAGGATAAAAGTAAAATCCAGATTGCACGGGGGCTATTTAGGGAAGATACGCCGGACCTACAAGAACCATCAATTTTACTACTGGTGGGGATGTCCTGGCTGTCTAACTCTGCCATCCCTAAGTAACAGAGTATCTGGACATAGCAGGTGCCTTAGCTGTGGCAAATAAATGAATTTTTCAAAGGTGAATGGGTTATATCCACTGGGTACACCTACTCTGTGTCAGCTGCTCTGTGGGAGTTTATTTGTTATTAAATTCCTTCACCTGTCTGATCTGGGAAGTGGGTATGACCATGTTCAGTTGATTCTATAAAAGAAGTTCAGAATTACAGGCCAACTTGGGAAAAAATCTTTTTTTGAAGTATGAAAATTGTTGGAACTCTTTACCTTAGACAGGAGAGGCACTGTGAAGAGAAGAAACACTGTGCAAACATATATCAAAATTAAGGCTCTGGAGCATGCAGATCCATGTGTTTCTGCTCTAGAAAGATCATGAGTAAAGCATCAGGGGGCATTTGATAAAACCAAAAGGTGGAAAAATCAAGAACGATAAATTAAAAGAAAATCCTTCACACAAGATATATAAAAACTATGAAACTCCTTATCTCACAGGCTCTTGGAGGACAAGAAAGTAATAGGATTTAAAAAGGATTAGACATTTATATGCATATCTGGATGAGTCAGAGGTATAATTAAAGATACCAAACATTTCAGAAGGGCTATTAAGCCTTGCATTCAAGTCTTACACCAGCCTTTATTAATGAAGGTATTTCTACTTGGACTCTCATGGGCAAATGTGGGTTGGGACTGCTGGTGCTCTGATGCCGCTGAAACAGCTTCACCTGCTGCAGCCCAGTTAGAGCAGCACGGAGCCAGGTAACGGAGGTAGAGCAGAGCTGTCAGCTTGCAAAAAACGGTAAAATCTAGAGATCTGGCAGCTCTGACCATCAGAGAGGGTACTGAGACCCTGGGTCTGAAAAGCTGTAATCACAGCGATGTTACCGAGCGCTACTGTTCCCCTTCCCATCTGTATCTTTTCACAAGACATCATTCCCATGATATTTGGTTTCAGAACCTGTGCAAAATCAGTGGGAAAGCAGAGCTACCCATCACTTTCAGAAATCATGCAGAATGCAAGGTTTGGATCTCCTGCCATATTATCTTAATTTTTCTGGCTTTAGCAAATCTATTAATGCCCCTTCTGTAGGTTAATGAAATAGCAAAACAGCTGCTACAGTAAACACCTCATCTTCCAATGTTGGCTTAAATTTCTCAAAATCAAATTAATATTTAGTTGTGTCTGTAATTTATTCTCAGAGGACTTTTCCAGTGCTATTGTATATTCAAGAAGAGATTTTTCTCTTTCCATACTGCTACAGCTACTTACCTGACAGAAAAGAGGAAATATATTCACACAGACATGAAAATAAGTAATCTATAGATTGTTTCTAGGTTTGACAACATTACTTTTGATATCCTTTTCCAGGTGAAAGTTGTAATGGCACAGAGAGGATGAACATTGTTTTGTTTCTTTGCACCTTCTGCGTCTTGTCCCTGGGACTCAACACAGACAGTGGCTGAGCTGGGACAAGGAGTGCTTTCTCCTGCAATGCTGTTGCAGGTGTGGTAACCTACGGTAGAAGGAAGGAACTTATTTCAATACCTGTGCTGTACTGCTTGGCTGAAGATATTGGACAAGACATACAACACCCGGGGAGGAACAACCCCATGCATCAGTACAGGCTTGGGGTGGACCTGCGGGAGAGCAGCTCTGAGGAGAGGGACCTGGGAGTGCTGGGGGACGACCAGCTGACCATGAGCCAGCAGTGTGCCCTGGCTGCCAATGGTCTCCTGGGATGCATTAAGAGCAGTGTGGCCAGCAGGTTGAGGGACGTTCTCCTTCCCCTCTACACTGCTCTAGTGAGGCCCCATCTGGAGTACTGTGTCCAGTTCTGGGCTCCCCAGTTCAAGAAAGATGAGGAGCTACTGGAGAGAGTCCAGCGGAGGGCT
>Ga0065711_1007769_pt1 | contig 14165 bp, 18 predicted proteins | sample Hoacrofraction12_FD_59098 | JGI IMG/M metagenome (GOLD analysis project Ga0065711, IMG submission 59098) | Hoatzin crop microbial communities from Cojedes, Venezuela - Epithelial fraction 12 v2 (version 2) | ecosystem: Host-associated > Birds > Digestive system > Esophagus > Crop | place...
TGGGCACAAACTGAAGCAGAGGAAGTTCCGTCTGAACATGAGGAAGAACTTCTTCACTCTGAGGGTGACGGAGCCCTGGCCCAGGCTGCCCAGGGAGGCAGTGGAGTCTCCTTCTCTGGAGATATTCAAGCCCCACCTGGACAAGGTCCTGTGCAGCCTGATCTAGGTGACCCTGCTTCGGCAGGAGGGTTGGACTGGATGACCCACAGAGGTCCCTGCCAACCACGAACATTCTGTGATTCTGTGAATTTGGGATAAAGAGGCTCTCTGTGCGTGCCTGGTGTCGTGACCTGCAGCCTCCTGCTTCTCTTTCCTTATGAATATTTTCCTGGGAACTTTTATCTGCAGCGACTTTTGATGGTACAGCTGGTTTGATCTTGGATGTACAACTAAGTTAAGATTTGAAGGTGAGGCAGGGTTTCAGAGGAACCTAAAGAAGGATGGGACATGATTTCTACTAAATTTCAATGGAGTCAATGCTTAATTCTTCAGGCAAGTTTGAAAGCTACAGTGTTGTGGATTAGATTTCCCAGACAAGGGTTATACCTGGGCATGCTGCTGATCGTCTGTTCATCTGGAAGTGAGGTAGTTGCTTGCATGGTTGCCGGGTCCATCTGCTGAGTGGAGCCAGAAGTGTGATGCCCAGCTATAGACACATGGTGGAAAGAGGACCAAGGTGTTCAGAGAGGGTTGTAGGGTCCAACCATGGCATTTGATGCCCTGGGTGTGTTTTACGTGCTTGTTCAGCATGGGTGATCTTCAAGGATGGGGCGAGGAGGAGTGTCCCTCTTGGACGCTCGTGAGTATTAGTGGGGCACATGTGGCTTTGGTGACCTCCCATTGTACGCCTGCAGAATGGATGCAGGTGGTCTGGACGGATGTGGGACTTGCATGTGTGTGTTTGTGTGTGTGTTTTTGGTATCAACTGACTCCATGACATGTCTCCAGTGGTGGCATTTCATATCTAGTCCTGTGCACCATCCATCTCACCCTCAGCAGACCACACAAAAGGTCTGACAAAGGTGCCTTGATATCAAACTGAACAACGCTCTGCAGATGGGGGGCCATGGCAGGGGATCCTGGTACCTGCAGGTGCAAGCGAATATGCAGAAACTCAGCAGAGGCATCTAGGGAAGGCCAATATGTTTTTCTCTGGACAGAACAGGCTGTTACGAGAAGCAATGGTCCATGCAGTCTGATTGACACCTCATGATTTTGTCAAAGACCACGCAAAACCCCACATTTTCCTCAAATGTTTTTTAATAAGCCACAGAAGTTTTGCTTTTCATCTGAAGGCAAAAATGACTAAAATTCAAATTAGAGTAAATTAATTTAAATTGGTGGCTTGCAATTCCCAGCAGATAGTAAGAAGTGAAATTACTTTTCATTGTGTTAGCTAATTTGCTGAATCTTACAGTCATTTCTCCTACTCAGATGGTAGGTACTTTATTTACTAGATTTATTGCTAACTGAAACCCTCCATAGCAGTGAAATTCCTTAGGATTTCTTTAGTATAAATTATTATGAATTTCTGCAATTGATTGCACAATGAATAGCTCTTTTTATCACTCCGGAGAAATGGATTTCATGCCATTAATTTTTATGGGAGTTCAGTGTCAGGGCTCCTCAGGGAGCTTTGAAAATCACAGCCCTTAATTTTTAATTTTCAGACCTTATAAACAATGCTATTTATTTGGGTGTGCCTGTGAGCTGAGGGCCGGTCGAACATCGGTTCTTCATAGGCTCTGCCAAACACTGGATCCTTCTGAGTTTCTTTGTAGTTACAGTGGAAGAGCTGAGCTCTGATGCACAACCCGATCCTGTGCTGTCCTTCCCCTGGTCCCTTACCCTGCTTGGCTCCATTTGATGCATTTGGCCAAGGACCCGTATAAGAGCTCAGAGATGTGACACGTAAGAGCCAAAAGAGTAGTTTTGGGAAGGGAATTTGCTCCTGTTAGGCCAAGTCTGGGCACCTGGGCGCCTACAGGAACTGCATGGGTTTGGAGGAGCCAACCTGGTCTGTGGCCGTGGTGGTCCCGGGGGGGGTCCAAGCTCACAAGCAGATGCTGCACTGGGCTGATGCCCAAGACTTGGGAGCCGCTAAGAAAATCAGTGGAGAAACATCTCGCTGGCTGTCGCAGAGAGGGGGTAGGAGGCAGAAGAAGTTGGGGAAAGTCTCCCTGAAGCATTTGGTCCATGGAAATCATGCGGGTTTAGTCGTTGTCATCTGCAGCCAAGATCAGAGCTGGTACCCCATGCCTGAAATATACCTGCAGCTTTGGGAATGGGAACTCATACCGTGATCTTCACCTTTCTCAAGAGAAATGGCATTAAATCCCATGTTTTGCCCCAGGGGACAGGCATCCACCCAGAAGTGTCTCGAGCGGCTCCCACTGCAATGACCTTATTGCCCTGACTCACATCTTCCTGGCCCGGCTTCTCCTCTCACTCCCTGCCTGCGCTACCCGCCTGCTGGCAGGCTGCTGGGGGCCCTGCAGCTGCTGGCACCTCCCTCTGCCATCCCGGATGAGAGGACCCATTACACAGCCGGGCACCACCTTTGCCGTGCTGTCGTCCATCAGCTGAAGAGCAAATCTGCCCCGCGCCATTGCTTGTAGCCAACCTAGCAGCTCTCATCCTCTGCAGGAGCTCTGCAAACCCAGAGGTGTTTGTACCCAGCTGAGTGGTGGCCATGGGTTAAATTCCATTAAAAAGATTGGGAAGGTCACAAAAAAAGGGCTGGGTAAAACCCAGCATCGTCCCATGTCCACCAAAAGCAAAGCCCAGGGATGCAAGTTGTCTCCTCTCCCTTGTCTGCAGCAATATGGTTCACCACTCCATCTGCTGTGCCAAGAGGACAATTTGCAGTACGCCTGGTTTGGGTGGGGAAGGGCTTAAGGGCGTTCCTCATCCCACTCAGAGCCAGCCTTGGGTGATGGGGAGGAACTGGGGACTTGTGAGGAGGGGCTGGAAACTCCCAGCATCTGAGGCTGGGAGGCAGTGGGATGCAGGGACACAGTCCTTGGCTGGTCCTTCTGCCCTCTGGCAAGGTGCAAGTTGCTCTGGGACTTTGGATGGCGACGAGGGACTGGGACTTTTAGAGGTCTCTGTGACTTTCTTGCAACAATGGGGAATGGGGGAAAGAGGCTGCAAGTGAGGGGAGGCACTTGCCCCAACAAGGGAAGCTCACTTGACTTGGAGGCAGCGTCCTCGTTGACCCTGGTGGCCCATCAGTTGATGGTGGTCCATTAGCTCATACCTGGCTGTGGCATGCAACACTAAGGTCTGCTAGGCTGGTCTGTTGAGATCCAGGACCCAAGGGAGGCTTTAAGGACCCTGCAGGCCTGAGCATCTCCCACCAGCATGCACCCCTTAGTGCGCGGCGGTCTCAGGTGGGAGACTCTTCGGTGACCCCTTACTGCCAGGTGAGCCCTTGTTTGCGCAGTTGCCCGGCGGATGAGATGTATTTATAGCTGTTGTTAAATCATAGCCGTGCAGCTGAGGGACTGGGCTGCTTCCAAGGACTGCTCACGCCGATCTGGCGGGGGATGGAGGCAGGTTACATATTTACACATTAGTTTAAAATGTGGATTCTTTCCCCCGGGGGCCCAGAATGGCTCATAGGCAGCTGCTCCAGCCATCAGCTCAGCTCGTATTTATTTGTGTTTTTCAAACATTTAGTCAGTATTTACACAATAGACGCAATATTAGTAATATCTGCAATAATTTATATGATACCAAATGGGATTTCTCACGGCCAATGGTCTGCCTGGGGACTTGGCCCCTGCTCCCTGTTAAAAGCTCGAAAAAGTACAAATTAACAAGCCGTAAAATAACGTCTTCATAAAAGAACAGGGGAAAAAAGGCCAGATCCTGTGAGGTGCTGAGTGATCGTGACAGACCGGAGGGCCGCCGGGGATGGAGGGTGCTCAACACCTGTGCAAACCAGGGCTCAGCTGTCCTGCGAGGAGGAGGAAGGGTCCTCTGTGGCTCTCCCAGCGTGGACATCAGCATTCCTCTGTGCTGTGGTGGCAGCTGGAGCAAGCCTACCACTGGGTGCTGGTGGCAGGAGGGGAGTCCCTTTGCCCTCCAGGACTGCATGCCACCAGGGTGGAAAGCTCCTGGCTTCCCCGTCTCCCACTTCTGTGGGTGCTCTTGGTGAGAGGAGGTGAGAGGAGCCAGCTAAGCTTCGGGGTGGGGAGCACGTGCCAGCAGCAACACCCAGGAGGGAAACCAGTGCACATCCATCATCTCCATGGCTGAACCCTGCTTCCAGCCTGGTCCTCCAGGCATGGTGCTGCTGCAGGGACTGACAAAGTGACCACCGCACCTCAGGGGCACATTTCCCTTGCGAGACAGACTAAAATTAGAAAGTATGGTGAACACCTTAATGTAGGCCAGTGTTTTCCCATCTTCCTCCTGAAAAGCAAGAAAAGGAAGTGTTGCAGGGAGGGGGCTGGGGTTTGGGCTTGCTTTCAGTTTATTCATGAACTTTTGGGTCATCCATGAGCAAAAGCTGTTTTGCCAAACCCTGATGTTGTGCCTCAGCTTAACACCAGGTCCTCTTTTTTATTTCCTGGGTGTGTTCACCCTGGGAAAAGTGGTTTCCCAGCCTGTGTCTTTCCCAGCATGTGCTCCCCTCTGCCAGGGTACCCCTTCGCTGAGTGTCCTGCCCTGCACCTCCAGCTGCTGCACGGCACCGTGGTCCAAGGGGCTCTATGCAAGCAGGTCTTGCAGGCCCCCGTATCTTCATGCACAGTTGCAAAGCCCTGGATCTCTCTTCCTTGACTGGAGCCCCTGCAAAGTCCCTAGCCTGTGATAGCTGCAGATCAGGGTGGGAATACCGGGGAATACACGGCATCCTCTGCTCTCCTGCCATACCAGCACCTGGGTGCTGCCAGTGCCGCTGCCTCAGAGGCTGCCCCCAGCACCGTGCACCCTGCAGCCAGCGATGTTCCACCAAAGGTTACTTTCCTCTGCTAAAATTCTCTGGGCGTCAGCTCCACCTCCCTCTGAGCCAGCCTCAGCACTCTGGGGACAGCTCAGCCCCAGTCCTTTCACGTCCTGCGTGCTGCAGCCCCTGCCATGATCGCACACCCCTGCTCACGGGCTGACGGGGGGCTCTGGGGAGGGTTAGAGAAATAAGCCTTTGGCATCCACCCTGCTTTCTTTTCACTTTGCACCTCCCCTCCCACCCTCTCCCGATGCCAGGGAACATCGCCATTTCATCTGTGTCATCCACAGCCATCCTGGCCATCACAACCCACCCCGTGGACGTCACCCTGTGCTGGTGCGAGGGGTTCTCCTCCTCCATCTCCTGCGGCTGCCTTTTGGCCAGGGGTATGAACCACATGGCAGTGGCATGGGCCAGGGTGACGGTGGCCTGAGACGATGGCGTGTGGGGATGCAGGGTGGGGTCTTGCAGCATAACGTAACTGCGGGGCACATGGTCCAGGGGGGCCGGGAGCGTGAGGAGGCGTGTGTTGTATTTCAAGCAGCTCCACACTGTCTCTGCCTCTGCAGCCACTTGCCATATTCAAACCAGATGCAATATCCGCTTGTCAGCAGCGTAGCGTGCATGGGGGGATTTCATTCATATGTTTTGGACCTATCCCAAGCCAAACAAATGATGGAAAGGCGCAATTAACCCAATCTCAAATCTAATCCGCTCTGAGTGCCTCTCTGTCCTGGGCTCTGCCTGCTCCACGTGGTGGTGACTTGCCTCCAGATATGTGTGAGGAGACGTCGGACAGTCAGCCAGTAAAGCAAATGACAGGAGTTGGAAATGGGGGACCGGTAACGGTGCTGCTGCTGGGGTAGGCTGAGCCCGAAGCAAAGGTCACACGTTTGTGTGGCAGCAGCCTTGGATCAGCATGTGAATGGGGAAGGCATGACACAAGGCTGAGATCATGAGTGAGAAGGTACCAGGCCACACACATGACCATCTCCAAGACCGCGCTGATGGCTGTGGGACACAACAGCAGGGACAGTGAGGTGATCTACAGAGAGCAGGAGGTCCAAGGTCTTTGGTGAGCTATGACAGGTCCAAAGTCATCACAAGAGGATTTGGATTGTCTCGTGTGGGGTCCCCAGCCCTGTTCACCAGGTGTGTTGCCATGGCCAAAGTGGAGGAGAAATGTGCCTGTTTCCACCAACCACTCTGCTTTGTTCAGGGCTGACTCCACAGAGCCATCAGAAAGGCAACGAAGCTGGTGAAGGGTCTAGAAAAGAAATCTTAGGAGGAGCGGCTGAGGGAACTGCGGTTGCTTAGTCTGGAGGAGGCTGAGAGGAGACCTTATCGCTCTCTACAACTACCTGAAAGGAGGGTGTAGTGAGGTGGGTGTTGGTCTCTTCTCCCAAGTAACTAGCGATAGGACGAAAGGAAATGGCCTCAAGTTGTGTCAGGGGAGGTTTAGATTGGGTATTAGGAAAAATTTACTTTACTGAAGGAGTTGTGAAGCATTGGACCAGGCTGCCCAGGGCAGTGGTGAAGTTACCATCCCTGGAGGTGTTAAAAAACCGTGTAGATATGGCACTTCTGGACATGGTTTAGTAGGCATGGTGGTGTTGGGTTGATGGTTGGACTTGATGAACTCAGAGGTCTTTTCCAACCTTAATGATTCTATATCCCCAAGACTGCGCTCTCCCTCTGAACACTTCNTGGCCTGGTCACACTAGTTNCTCTTTTCATGTGCCTCTTGCTGTGANCCACTTGGGTCTTCTACCTCTGCCAGCCCCNAAAAGGACCACCTTTCCAAAAAGGGCTTTTGCCAGATCTGTAGGTTTTGCTTTCTCTTCAGCGTGGTGTCCTCTTTGCAGGAGAGAGGAAATGCTCTTGTACACCTCTTCCATAGCCCTCCTGACAAGAGATCTCTTCTAAATGCAAACTCCCTTCCCAGTTTTCCAACTTTCTATCTCATTGTTTAGGATTATCTGAGAGGGCCTTGAGCTCTGAGTCTGAGTCCATCTGACTCTCATGAGTTACCCTGGGGGATGTTCAGGGCCCTCTCGGGAGAACATCACTGTGGAGAGATGTTGCATGAAGAAGCTGGCTGTGGTGCTGCACAGGGAGCCCAGTAGAAACTTCCCTGGGGCACCACTGGCTTCCCCACAACCTCAGAGGTTCTTTCTCCATCTTGGGTGGACTCCAGGCCTTGGGGAGATGCTGTCTCTGCTCAGGTCCCAGGGAACGTGTCTGTATTTGGGATTTGCAGGTGGGGAGGGGGATTTGGCATTCTGCTGGATTGGGCTTGCCAGTTCAGAAATATCTCAAACCTTGCAGCACAGAGTTTCCAAGCTGCCCTCACAGCTCAGGGAACCTCCTGACCTGGTGAATGGCTGCCTTGTGTGACAGAGACCCTTCAGCCATGTGCTGGGACATGGGAGAGGCCTTTCTCATCCAGCCCTGCTCATGATAGGAAAACACATTATGGTGGACATGAGATACGAGGGATGACAGGAAAACACATCACTGGGAAACGGACCCAGAAGCTCACCGATCCGTCACCCATCCTGACTCCATCTTCACCTACTGCTTGCCTCCTGCAAGGCCAGGCGTGCACCTATTCCACCCCCTCTGCCTACACCTGCAATGACAAATCTCCATCTTTTCCTGCAGGCTGTATTCAGCTGGCTCCAAACCAGGTGTCTCCGTTCTCCTACCTCCCTTGCCCAGCACAGGTTGCTCTTGCTCCAATACCTCACATCTCCCACTGCCATTGCCCTGCTTGCTGTCTCTCCCAGCTCCATGGGTGGCCCTGCTCTGCAGCCATGAGCTCTGCTCTCATTTCCCAGCTCCTTGCGATGCTGACTGCTCCAAGGAAGACTAGGAGGGTTCTCTCAGATCATGTCAGCCTTGCTTTCTGCCAGGGCCTGCCTGTCAGCTTAGCAAGCCGTTTGGGCTGATTTCTCTGTCTGGGTCTCTTTATAGCTCATTTCACGACATCTGTCTGGATGCCTGGAGACCGAACTGGCATTGTGGCCCAATTATGGCAGCCAGCAAGGCCACATGGCTCTCTGAATGTCCTACGGCTATTTTCCTGGGTTAAGGGTGCTGCTCCAGCACAGACACTCTTTGCCTGAGCTGTCCCATGTGTGAATGACTTGGACTGGTGCTACAGACACGTCTGGCCCTTGTCACAAGCCCCAGTGATGTTAAAGGTACTGGTTTCTCCCTGGGGGCTGGCCAATCCAAATGCAGATCAGAAATGCGGGACACTAGCTCCAAGCCCCTTCAGCACCCTGCCCTTAGAGCCTCTCCCTAGGTAGAGGCTGGGCTCTAGTGGGCAACAACCTTCATGGGACCTCCAGCAAGGACTGGGTTATGAGCTGTACCCGTATGGCATCTTCTCTTCTCACAGAGACCCTAACACTTAGAGCTGCTCTCCAGGACCCTCCATGGGTCCTGAAACCCCTGAGGTGAAGCCACATCATGCAGGAATGAACCTTCAGAAATACATTGCCCAATACTTCTTCTGGATCTGAAGTCCAATGCAAAGACCACTGCCAGACGACCTTGTTGAACTGACTGTGGGCTGTTATGACAGAGTGACAGGAGGCTAGGGGTTTATCCAGACCAGGCTTACTGGTGTGGGTCATAACTGGTATTTCATCCGAACTGGATGAGTTTCTCTGATTCTCCCTCTAATGATGCTCTTGGCAATGGGAGCAGGAGGGTAGATGTACTTAGGACTGGGATGTCCAAACACTTCTGCATCCTGGGTAAGATATAGTTAAGGGGCCCTTGTGAACCTGCCTCCCTGCCACATGCACTTCATCACACCAGTTCTCAGCCCTGTGGAGCGATTCTTCAACCTGTGTCTGGTGCACATCGTCACATCTGTCTGAACCTGCAGGCAGCGCAGCCAGGGGAACGGGTATCCCCCATCACATCTTCCCTGCCTCCAAATCCAGGGAGCCATGCTGATCCCAGCAGGGCCCTGCGGACGGGGTGCCACGGCATGGCACCCCACAAAGATCAGGGGGTCTGCTGGCTCAGGTGAGCAGGGCTCTGGCAAGGGGGAACCACCATGCATCTTCTCTCTGCCAGGCAGAGCAGAGCCCATGTGGGGAGGGAGCCAAAGGCAGCAGGGAATTTGCAGTGAGAAAAGTGGCTCTGACAGGAGTTTGCAAAGTGTTCATGGGTCAGGACCCGGCAAGTCACAAGTCTGGCTTTAAAAACAAGATGAAAGCAAAGCATACACTCTGCATGCTCCTGTAATGCCATCTGCAGTCTTTACAGACGAGGATGAAGAGGAAGAACACAGCCTTTCTTTAGCTCTGGATCTTGAAGGAAACAGCAAATCCTGCAAAATGTGTGCTGAGAGTTGTCCAGACCGCAGTGTCCTTGGAAGCCTGGTCTCTTGCTCCACTCCTGGGCATTGCCTGGCCCATCCAGACTAGGATCTCTGGTCATGGCTATGGCTGTTGGGTCCCACATGGGGCAATGTTTTGATGTTGGAGCTTACTCTTATGTTTGAACTGGTGGGAAGGGACTGGGTGGGATTTTCGTGCTAGGAAAGGCGTCAGGCACTGCTGGGCCTCTCCACCAAGAGCACGTATCGTGACACTTGCACTCATGCATGAGGATGGGATGGCTTCTACCGTGATGGGGCTTGGAGTTCTTTGCTAGTGTTGGACCTCAGAAATCCTCTTCTCCCAGCACAGCCGGAGACCATCTCCACTGGGGACCATCCCGACTGCCGGACAGGAACATGGGGCTGTCTCACTGTCAAACTCCATCTAGTGGCATCTCTGGGCCTCGGCATGGCCCGACCATCTCCATCCTATCCACTCCACAGCCTGGAAACTTGGAGCAACCAGCTGGCCCTGTCCTTGACCACAGGAACTAAGACACCAGCAGATTGCTCCCTGTTCCTCTTCCCCACCCTCAGGCTGTCTTGCCACGTGCTGGGCAGGTTTGGACGAGCGTTTTGTAGCAGTGATCTGTTTACAAGCAAGGTAAACAGCTGATGCAGCGGGGTGGTTTGCAGCGAAGGCTTTGCTTCATCATCAAGCGGGGGGAGCGAGGAAAAGAGCAAGTTGGGATTTGGCTGTTTCGATGGGACAGTCCAGCTGGCAAGTTGTGTGCATTTGTCCCTTCCAGAGGTTACAGATGTGTGCTGGACACCTTGGGAATGGGATTTTATAACAGTAATTAGTTTATTCCTGAGGTAAGCAGTATAAATAGGAGAAAAATTTGTTTCCTGTTCCAATGCAAATAACCAACTGGCAGTTGGATAAGGGCCACTGAATATCAAAAGCCGAACAGGGGACTGTGTCAGCTCTATATCCCCTTCTGGCTTATTTGCATGCTGGTTGGTAGAGGAATGTTTCTCTTTAGGTTACTAAATTTACTAGCTTACTGTATTTTTTTAGCTTGGGGCTGGTTATTTGAGTGGCCACTGGCCAACTGGCTGCCTACTGTTTATTTGAATGGCTGGTGGCCAGCATTTGTCACTGGTCCTCTGAGCTTCCCAAACCCAATCGAAGTTATTGACTCAGGAGAATGGGCTTCTTCTCAGCTGGCCTGACCCCATGTCAGTGGCAGAGCTCTGCATCATGTGCCGACAGGCTTCTCCTCCACCAGCCGTGAGCCTCTTGCTGCTTTTGCTCTTGGAACAACTGTGTTTTCTTTCCACCTTTCTTGCTAGCTTATAGTTTTCCCCACAGTGGCATAAGCCACAGCTAGAAAGAATTCCTGCTCCACGGAGTGGCTGTTCTCTGCTGGGTGATGCTTTCTAATAATTCTTTGGCCTGTCTCTGCACCAGGGGCTCGAGGTCCTCCTGCTCCAATAAACATTGCATCTGTGTTTTCCCCAGGCTTTCTTCGCATCCAGTACCAGACTTGTACGGGATTCCCACCTCTTGTGGAGGAGGAGCTGGTTGTGTTCCCATCGACATCCAACCCAGCCAGAGGTTCCTTGTCTGGCTATTGATGTTGGATTAGCAGAATGGTGCTTGACTCCCTCCTCACCAAGACCTGCAGCAAAGAAAGACTTTATTTTCCTTCCTATGCTAGAATGACATGGCCATTTCTCTCGGACTTCTTGACCATCTTGCAAGCCACTGCATTTTTCTCCTCCCACTTTCATGAATGAGGATGCAGCAAGATTCTGGGGAGCCTTGGCAATGACTGCTTTACTGTTTTCTCAGGCCTCTGGCATCTCCCTCCATTTCCCCCTCCAATCTGCCTCCTCATCTACTTTCTTAATAGCTTCCTTTTTCTGCTTTGCAAGGACAAGCAACTTTTTGCAGTGGGGCAAAATACCAGCCCACCTTCATCTTCCTCCCTCCATAGTCACAGTCTCATGTGTTTGGGGTCTCACTCTTCTCCATCGCTACCACTCCCTGCTAAGTGTGTCCAGCTGGAACTCATTTGATGGCAAAAACTGGATGAACCCCCCTGGCTTTTCATCTCATCCGTGTGGGACCTCTGTGTGGGAGCAGCCCCCTGCTTCATGCAGATCCTTGGCCCATGAATGCAGCACTATAAGTCATGTCCTTCCTGTGGCTAGTGACATTTTAGAGGAGCTTTCCTCCAGCTTGTGGCCAGGTCCATAAATTCCTCCTATTTGCCTGGAGAAACTCCACCCATGCATTACACGTAGGTCACCCAGTGTTTGCCACAATGAAAGACTCAGCGTTGAGTGCTTCACAACGCTGCCAACTCTCATAGCTGAGGCTAGAGTTGTCTCCTAGGCTGGTGTTTGGGGTTTGTTTTGCTAAAGTGGGAAATTTGGTAAAAATGATCTCTCAAAATAAGGCCAGGAGGAATGCACTGTGTGACCCAGGTTAGGAACAGGCTTGGTGCCTCTGGGCATGGAAAATTTGGTGGAGGAACAGTCTGGTGTTGGGAAGCTCTTCTTCATCACCCTCTTGAATGATTCCCATGCCTGGACAGGGCTCATCTTTACCATCTGTCTTGCCTTGGAGAAGGATACGGTGTGTGAGACGTGACCTCAGCCCCTAGACTGGACAGCGCTTGCTTGGGGACCTGGCAAGGGACAGGGCTGCTGCGGTTCAATGCAAGTGGTTCTCCACAGCCCAGAGGGACTGAGGTTGATGTAGAGTGCTGAACAGACACCTAAAGTCCTTATTTACCAGGGTGAGCTCCCTGGGATCTTGAGAGGACTTCGCACCAATCCCTTTGACTTGCATGGGGACCTTCGTAAAATGTTCTTCACGCATCTGTGGCAGAGCTGAGTGTTCCTAAATGTAGCCTCCCTTTGCCTGCCTTGCACGTGCACTGCGAGAGGCAGATGCTCCCATGATGGTCGATGGCACCAAAGATGCACAGGATGATCCCTGTGTCCCCAGGGTCCCTGCAGACACAGTGCAGAATTGCTCCAGTGACACCAGCTGCCAAAACCCAGATTCATGAGGGTAATTTCAATGTGTTGTGACATCTAAGTCCTCTTGTGAGTCTGAACCCACATCTCCAACCGCTCTGGAGTGAAATGAAGAGATGCCTTCATGCTAAAATACTTCATGAGAAGCTTTTTGAGTCAGTCTTAGAGGAGCCTTCCTTTGCAGCAGTGGTAAATCCCAGACCTTGCAGGGCTGCAGTGTGAAGAGGGAGGAACTGTGGGCTCAAGCCCTACTCACAGCTCTGGTCAGTGAGGCTGCAGATCCCTGTCAGCACAGGCTGTGGCAGGGCACTTTATTATTTTCCTTGTTCTCTCATTTCTACACATAATTCCCAGTGCTGGGTGGCTCCATGTGGACTCCCGCTCCAGCATCTCTCAGATGCTGGTGAGTTGGCAAGGTTCTGGCTGCCAAGGAGGGGATGAGGGCAGGGCCCCTGGCCCGTGCCTTCCCCACCGTCACCATGCAGCTCCCATGACAGATGAGTCCCCTGCCCTCCCAGCCCTCTCCTAGGACATGGGCTGGCATCGCTTGCTTTTTCTGAGCTCAGCCTGGCTGGGTACTGATGGAGAGTCCTCCAGGCACTGGGAGGAAATTTTGTACCCGCCCATCTGGGATGGGAGGTGGAAACCCAGCCATAGGGTGCCTGTGGGGATTGAGAGCATCTCTGCCATTGCGGGCTGAGCGGCGGGTCCTTGGAGAGCCCCATGCCGACCTTGACCTTCCCAGGACCCCAAGGCTCCATGCCAGGTTAGAGAGGGGATGGTGGGGGCATGCTTACACCTCATGGAGGACCTGCTCTGAGGAGCCAGGGGATGGTCATGGTCCCTGGGCCAACGCAGGGCTGTCTCTGGTGGGAATGAGCTTTGGAGTCCCTCAGTCCCAGCGTCAGAGGTGGTCTGGGCTTGGCAGGGGCTAGAGGCTGCTCTTTGTGTCCAGCCGCTGCCACTGGTGTGAGCTCAATGAAATGCTTCCTCGCCGTCCTGCCATTGAGGAGAGCCCCCCGCCGCGCTGCCTGCTGGATGGGGAGCTGCCATCACCAGCCCCGCTGCTGCAGGAGGTGAGATTTCATCTCCTCGCCCTTAATTCCTCCGGCCGCTCTGCCAAATCCAGCCTCCACCCCGCCTGCCGCTGGCTGGCTCTCTGGCGCATTCACAGCCCGCCACAAAAAACCACTTGGGATTGTTTTGAATTTAAAATCCTATTAGTCTTAAATTAATTGCCTTTTCTTGCGGAGCAGCGGGTTGGAACTGGCGGGCCCGGCTTGTAATTATTAACTGGGGAAAGGCTTGCACGGAGAAAAGCTGCTTCTCTCCTGCTGGGTTGCGCTCTATAGGCGCAGCCCTTCTGTCCTGCTTTCTTCTTTGGCTTTTATTAACCAGCTCATCCCCTTTTGCAGATCACCCTTTTATCTGGGAAGGGATGGGGAAGCTTTGAACCTTGGAATTAAATTCTCCTCAGAGCCATGACGAAGGGGCAAGTTTTGGTTCATTTCACTCTCGGGGAAAGTGGGAAGAGCCCGAATGGGAAATGAAATGTGTCGGCAGGGATGTCAAGGGGTTAATGCAGGGGGGAAGGACAGCAGCACCTGGGGAGATGATCCATGTTCCTGCCGGCTGTGCTGAGCCTCCGTGTAACACCGGGACCAGGCATCCCTGCTTGCTTCATGGGGGAGAGCTTTCCTCGGTGCCAGGATCGTCTCCCTTATTCTGGCATAAGGATCCTCGGATCAGGCAGAAGTCGGGAGGAGCCTTGGGCTGCTGCTGCAAACAGCTTGGGCCCAATGGCAAGCAATACTT
>Ga0065711_1044332_pt1 | contig 14165 bp, 14 predicted proteins | sample Hoacrofraction12_FD_59098 | JGI IMG/M metagenome (GOLD analysis project Ga0065711, IMG submission 59098) | Hoatzin crop microbial communities from Cojedes, Venezuela - Epithelial fraction 12 v2 (version 2) | ecosystem: Host-associated > Birds > Digestive system > Esophagus > Crop | place...
CTCATGGTTAACCTGTCGTCCACCAGCACTCCCAGGTCCCTCTCCGCAGAGCTGCTCTCCAGCAGGTCCACCCCAAGCCTGTACTGATGCATGGGGTTGTTCCTCCCCAGATGCAGGACCCTGCATTTAGCTTTGTTGAACCTCATCAGGTTCCTCTCTGCCCAACTTTCCAGCCTATCCAGGTCACGCTGAATGGCAGCACAGCCTTCTGGTGTATCTACCACACCTCCCAGTTTGGTGTCATCAGCAAACTTGCTCAGGGTACATTCTAACTCTTCATCCAGGTCGTTGATGAAGAAGTTAAACAAGGCTGGGCCCAGTACTGATCCCTGGGGGACACCACTAGTTACCAGCCTCCAACTAGACTCAGTGCCGCTGATGACAACCCTCTGAGTTCTGCCATTCAGCCAGTTCTCTGTCTTCCTTTTTTTAATTCATATCTTCCTTTGCACTTATGGAAAAACGAAAAGTTTAAGTAGAAATTAGCAGCTGTTCTCATCCCATTTTCAGCTTTGGAGGGATCAATAGAAAACAAAAGGCCTTTGAGACAGATTGCTGTAGAGAGGTGTTCAGCAGAGGTTGGCTAACTCAGAATATGTTGATGCTTTGGACTGATACAGAAGTTTTCACAATTTATTTGAGACTAAACTGAAACTGATTTCCAGGTTTGACCTACACAGTGCCATCTATACTATTAAGATTTTTGCTACTTCTCTTTCGGCACTGTATTTATTAAGAGCCTGAAGGATGTAAAGTGCTGAGGTGAGTTTAACCATTCTAACACCTCTACTTTCACCACAGTCCGCTTTCTCCACTCTAGAATACTCTTTCTCTTCCACTCATTTCATGCAGTTATGTGAACAATCATCTGAGAATCTGTCAAGTTCCAGTTTTAAGGATACGTGATTTAGCTCACATCTAGGTTATCTACATAAAATACAGATAATTCACAAAAGATTCCCATCAGTAATAATGAAGACTCCCACTGGCATTCACAGCATCAAACTTCCTTTTACTAAAAGCAGAGATTTCCATTTCCAAAAAAACTGAGGATAATCCAGTGATGTTCACTAAATAGAAAGACTCCTTTAGCATCTGTATATTCCCCTTGAAATACACCAGAAAGAATAGTGAAAGGCACTGAAAGAAGAACATCTGCATCATAAAATCTCTCTGACTATCTGCAGATGGTCATTCATTTTCTTAATCAAGTTCTTTAAGCCAGCACTTTCAGACTATTTCACCAGACCTGGAAGTTTAAGGAAGTTTTTTGTGGCCAGCACATTCAATCAGTTTTAAGTGACAAAACTGAAGTGAAATTTTAACAGGTGAACATTATCCCAAAAGACATTGAGATTTTTCTTTAAATTCATTCTTGCTTCCAATATTCTACCTCTCCAATAACACATCTTTATGTGTTTTATCTCATCCCATCCTATTACTGTAGCTGCTCAAAGCCAATGTGAAGAGAGATTTCAAAAGCAGATAAAAAGCTGACAAGCAAAAACATCCACAGAGTGTGTTCAGAAGTAGTGCAACATGATGCCTGAAAAACAAACGCTCTTCCTATATTTAACCTGACAAATCCCTTAAAGACAGAAAGCTTTCAGGACCACACCAGAAAAAAACAAAGCAATTCTAACTGTAGTTAATATCTGGATTCTTTGGGGATAAGATTTTAAGAGAACCCAGTAAAAAGTGGGACATGAATGACCTGTGAGACAAGTGCCTCAAGATGAGATTATTTAGATTTGTTCTTGAAACAAAGAACAAACAAAGTTAAGGATAAAAAAAAGCCAAGAAAACAAAAACAGCAACAAAAAAACCCACCTCTTGAAACAGAACCGCTGAAAAAAGAGGAGAGACTTGTTGAAGGATATTAAAGAACGGAATCTGTATTTAAATTTAATTTGAATGGTTATCAGGTTTCATGCAAATGGATATGAGGCTGTGAGAGCAACTGAAGTGAGCCACGCCAAATATTTCAGAGCTGAAGTGGTATTTCTTCTTCTCTTGCTGTAATACTCTCTTCCCCCAAAGCCCAACCCTTCACATTCAAAAAGCAGCACACATGAATAGCTAGATTTAGAAAAGTATGGAAAAAGGTGGTGTCTTAGTCTTATCCTAGTCAAATAGATAAGATTTTTCAGAAATATTTTTATGTAAAACAATTCAGTAGTCATCGAGACACAAAACCAATGAAAAGGTAAGAAGGCAGCATGTGCAGGCACCAGTCATTAGTCAAGGCATTCTTCTTTCTTTTGTTTGTGAAGATTTCAGAGAACTTTGAAAGCAGTACACATCAGCCTACCCACAAATCAAAGGTGAAACATGCTTACAGGATATGAAAAACCTGTAGCTATAGCTCCCTTGTACAGTAAAATAAAAAGATTGTTCCAAAGGCCAAGTCAAAACAGGAATCCAATTCAGAAATTTAAAATTTAAGTGTGAAAATCGAAGCTAAAATTTTCATCCCTTGGAGTTTCTGTGACAACTCCTTTATCACTCCGGCTCCCTGCTACTAGCACAGTAAGCGGTAGCACTTTTAATCTGCTCTGGGTCACGAGTAACAGGCAAAAGTTCAGCAGTTTTGTTCTTCAAGTGTTGCCAGCAACCAGAGAGCACAGATCCAGCTACGTGCTGACAGCTGTTCCATGTTATCTCTATCAGGGCTAAAGATCTGCATCGTTAACTACGCTGGAAATCACACAGCCCAGTCAAAGAAAAAAAAATACACCAATAATTCATCCTGATACAAACGAATGGTCAAAACCACAGAATATAGACTCCGTAAAATTTGATTTAGTAAGAAGATAAAGAACAACTATGTTGCAATTGTTTCTGGAAAGACATTTAGAACTTCCATAGTGAATAAAAACATCAAAGCAGCTTAGCGATAGATAAACACCAGTTCAACATTTACATTCACTATAGCAACATCCATGCCTCCCTTTTGGACATATGTTGCTTCTGTATCTACGTGGCTTGTGCTACGGTTCCAGAGACACGTCCTGAGGAGGCTGAAAAGACTTCTCTGAAATCACTGCCATACATCATGAGTCATACTGCGAAACTTGGTGAGTTGGCAATTTTATTAGCTGTAGAACAACTGACCTTCACCAGCTCCCTGCTTATCTTCAAGTCTGTTTGAACAGCAGCTGTCAACATCCACTCTCAAGGATCTGCCAGGATAGTGTATTATGATGGTGAGGGAAATTATACTCTGATCATTCCAATGGTTACTAAATGTTGCGATAGAAAGACTTTGATAGAACTTATTTTTGTGTTCGTATTTTAAATTATCTGTAGTGGTTCAGAGACTGCTAAGTGATAATTACTAGAAATGTATTTTTAAAAAGTCTTTTGGGTTTTTTATTTATTTTTACTTCCCCCTGTTCTCCCTGAAGTTGCAAGAAGTAAACCTACAACATGGAATTCAAACTAGCTTTAAAAGAGTTCAGCTATCCTTTATTCCTTGCCAAGTATCCTAAGCATTATTCCCAAGCAAGGAATAAGTAATTGCATGGCTTGTCCTACAGTTCCAGAGACACATCTTGAAAAGGTTTCTCTGAAATCACTGCCACATATCAGGAGTCACATCATTAACACATGAGGAGTCATATCAATAAGCCTGGTGACCTAGAATTACTTATGCCTTGCATCACCAGAAATTTTCTGCATAAACTACTCCAAGTTAAAATCAGACAGTCTAAACTAAAACTATTCTTGAGAATCCTCTGTTCTGTTACGATCAACCTTTAGACTCCAAGGGAAGGGGAACAGTTTTCTTGAAATGTTCTGTTTAAAGAGTTACACCAAAAAGGTTAGTTTTAATTAGCAAACAATTTGATTTACTTATTTCAGTTTATACAACAGTTAAAGTTTGAAAACAAAATGAAATGTTCTTAATCTAACCTGATCTTTTTTCAACCACTTTGTAAAAAAAATTCATGTCTGACACTCCATCTAACTGAGATGAGAAAAAACCTTCAAATCCCTCAAAGTATTAAAGCAGGAAATCCCTTTCAACCCCAGGACCACCTAATGAGAGTTCTGCTAAAAAATTAATAGTATCTCATCCTGCAGTACCAAGTGATTAACATGTTACTTTGAAAGAAGAGAGAGTCTCTTAACAGCCTTTTTCATTGAGGCTTATCAAAGACAACAGGTCATTGCAGGAACAGTTCTGAGCAATCCTTCCTTTAACATAAACATATTCTAGAATAATCACACACAGAATCACACACAGAATGTTAGGGGTTGGAAGGGACCTCTGTGGGTCATCTAGTCCAACCCTCCCACCGAAGCAGGGTCACCTACAGCAGGTCGCAGAGGACCTTGTCCAGGCGGGTCTTGAATATCTCCAGAGAAGGAGACTCCACCACCTCTCTGGGCAGCCTGTTCCAGTGCTCCGTCATCCTCAAGGTGATATATCAGGTTTGCAAGAACACCATGAAGTCATGGATAAAGACATGTATCTACAGTAAAATAGCTCACTTGAGTATGACCTAATTCCTATCTTGCCACTATATGCAGAAAAAGAGAATTCCAAGTTTTAGATGGTGGAGAAAATACTTGTGTCTATAAGGAAGGTAACACATAAAAGGTGTATTTCCAAAGTAACTAATACAAACAAAAGTGACTATAAACTCAAGCATGTAACCAGGTGAACAAAAGAGAGGTCATATCCACATTTTTAGGCTAACTGCAGTGCTGCTCCCTCGTGCTTCAGTTCATGCTTTTCTTTCTTTTGATGGGATGACATGATTCCCATTTTGAAATCGAGTCCTTCATGTGTCACAAGACTACCAAATAACCAAAAAGAACTTTTCTTCAGACCCCTGCATCTATCTTCCCTGCAGAAATGGGCTGTGTTTAACATCAGTGACATAATCTCTTTTTAAAAAGTATCCACATATAAGACAAAATGGAAATTTTTGTCAAAAGACTTATTTGGCCTAAAAATATGGTCAGGTTCGTACCTGAGCTTTGGTTTGTTCAGAAACAGAAAACCAGACAGGAGACGCTGCTCACAGAGACAAGGCATCACTGCTGAGGTCTCGAGCAGGGTCAGCAGGCTGCTCAGCACACACAGCACCCCAGCAGGAGCCAGGCACCTGCCTGGAGAGGGAACGAGGCCACGGCAGGTCAGGATGTGAAGCAGGATAACAGAGCTGGGTGAGCAGTGGCTGACATATGACTGTAAATCTACCAGGAGCATTGGAGAAGGAGGTAGACTGGTGGAAAGAGAGAAGTCATAGAGCCTCATTGTATTGAGTGTCAATCTTTTGACACTGTTGTCAATTCTCTGTTTATACTCAAAGTCACCTCTGCATTCAGGTACATATCGTACACTTGTTCGCTTTTAAAAAAATGTACTGGCAAGCAGATATCTCAATGCAGTAATATCGAAGCAATACATACCTATTTCATGAGATGGATACCTAGTTCATGAGATGGATACCTGTGCTATTTTGAGGATCCTGGTAGGTCTAACTTTCTTACAGAAATAATTTCTTTCTTACAGATAATTTATTCAACCAGAATGCTTCTCCATGCTACCACATAATGTAGTACAATGGAAAAGACACACAACCAACTCATGGTGGCCTTGGCCATAGCAAGGTAATGCCATGTTCAGACTAATTTTTTTCTGTGCTCCAACATGCTGATATATCAGTTGGGGGCTACAGTAACCCCAAAGTTTCTCCACTATGAACCCACTGTGCAGCACAGATGTGCAGTACTTCAGTTTATCCATGTTGGTGCTGCCAATAAACCTTTGAACATCTCATGGCAAATTATGTGCCTGTACCCTTCTCCCTCTAAGACTTTTCACTGCTCACTCCACATTCGATACTCAGGCTCCAAGTCCCATAAAAAAACACAAACATTTGAGTGTATATAAAGAAAATATAATATCCTAGAAGGACACGAAATGTGTCGTTCACAGTCCTCCTACAGTCATTGAAGTGTGCTTCGGTGACGAGTGCCATATGTTATATGGCTTTCTGCACAAGAGCACTCCAAATATTTTCCACAGTATATTTCAATAATTATTAAACGTGACTATCCTTGGATAATTACAGAAAATATCCACAGTTTTCACCACACAATATTAGACCTCTCCCTTTTTAGGCCTAACTGGAGCAAAACTGTTCCCTATCTGCAGAAACAGCAGTAGAATTTTAAGAACAGCTGTACCACTGTTGTCCCTAAAGCGGCGTCATTTACCCGGTGTGCAGTATGCCAATATACACACAGAGCAGAGCAGCCGTCTTTATTGCACGTTTGCACAGACATGGGTATTGGGGGATAATTCTACAAAGCTAGCACCCCGCTAGCAGAGTCACATAGACTATCTACTCTTACAGAAACAAAGAAATTACTTGTTACATTCTAATTGGTTCACCACGTTACACGCTTATCTTAGAAGTATACTCCTTTCCTTACTTAACTACGCATGCTCGCAAGCTGGTGGGGGTGCAGCCTTTCTGGTTCTGAATTGAGTTGGTGGTCACAATCTCCCCCTGCCGCCTTTGCCTTATTCCTAGTTACTCTAGATCTTTGTTAACTTCATGCTTCTTTTGCATTCATCCAGATTTCCATGCCTTCTGGGATGGATGTTCCCCTTTCATCAGTCTGTTAGCTCGTCTTCAAGGGCACAGTTGTTAGTAAGGCATGCACTGTTTATACAAAGTAGTCAGACCTAAATTAAACAATGTCACTACAACCTAAGCATTTCTGCCCGATGTCATTACAACCGAAGCATCACTATCCTCTGAATACTTCTGCACAATATCACCACTGCATCCCCATATATCTTTGTTGTGACTCTTGGAACAAGCATTTATATCCCATGTGCTTTGACTCCATCATTAAATGCTGCCTCTACTCTTTTTGACTGCACTTTCTGAAATTTTGGCTGTTCTGTCATTTGACTTGATGTCACAACTAAGTTGTTGTTTTCTTTGTTTTGCACATACCATCTTCAAAAGTTTGTTTGCTGTGGGAATGAAACACCGGGGTAGTGAGACATGAGCAGCCAGACTACGTGCTGTGCATCTCCAGCCCACCATCAGCATCCGTGGCTCTGTTTTGGGGAAGGCATGTCTCTCACTGCCCTCTGCATATTCATCGCTGTACCTGCCAACGTCACCATCGCAACAGCAGCAGCTCAATACCTCAGGTGCCACCAGAGGTCATGGCAGGGAGTCCTCTGAGAAGGGCCTCGGGAGAAGACTGATTTTTAGCATGGCAAGGAAAAATAGTTTCAGGCCATAAAATATCTTTCATTACCTGTCGTCTTACTTTCACCAGATGAGGAATTACCGTTCCACTAGCTAAATATTGATCACATATTTCTGCCATGGTTCAGAACTACAAACAAACACCCTCTAATCTAAACAGTCAAGCTGAAGCTCTGCTGAAGTATTTCTGGTAACATAGCCACAACGAAGGCTGACACTTTACATCTGAAAAATTGCATGATGGTTGTTCAGAATGCCTTTGCCATCTCTTTTACAGGCAAGATTAATTTTTTTGTCCTTGTTACTTTTTTTATTTTCCCCCTCCAGACTAGCTAATAAGATCCCTACACCAGAATTCAGAACGACAGGAAATCATGTTATTTTAGCACTTTTCAGCATCATTTGTGACTGAAGAGAGCCTGCTATAGTGAAATCAGAACCTGCCCCGCCTGCACGCCTACAGTAGCAGCAGTTCACACCTCCATGTGTAGCTCACCTCTCTCTCATCGCTCCAGAAAGCGCTAAGCACGGCCCTAAGACCCGCGGGCCCCTCGCCAGCCCGCTGGACACCGGCCGCGATGCTGGCTCACCCTGGGGCCCGGTCTTGGAGCCTTGTCCTCGGCGGGAGAGTGGCAGGCAGGCGGGCTGGGAGCGGCCAGCACTGGGAGCCGGGGCTTGGGCAGGTTCGCGGCCCGCCTGGTCTCGCTCCTCAGGTCCTGTCGGCGCCTTCGAGCTCACTGGCAGGGCACGTGGCTCTGCTCGCCAGGGAACAATCACACAATTTATTCACGATCTGGAACCAGAGAGAAAACACTTTTCCTGCACTTTCTCTCTCCAAAACACACTCCAGACTGTCTAGGCTGTACAAAAAAACAAAAAAAAAACACCAAGAGGTAGCAATGAAGACAAGGCTCCTAGAGGACACGAAAATAGCACGGCCCTGGACAGAAAAGCAGCTTCTCTGCATATTGAGAGGTGTGTGTCTAATATTTTCAGTAACAACTGGAAAAGCAAGCAACACAGCTGTCCCAAATAATACCAAGGATGCAAGATACATGATCTCTTCGGGGTTATTTTTGGGGGATGACTCAGCCCCTAGGAGTAGCACGAAAGAGGATGGTGGCTGCATGATTATGTAAGCTTAAGGAGAAGTTTCCACACGACACAGACATCTTAGTGAAAGCGCCTGAAGTCTGCCATCAATTAAAATCAATGCGACGGCGAAGATAACGCTAAGAACCTCATGGTATCGTCCAAATTCTGTACTGCATTCCACTCGTTTTAGTGGCAGCAGACAGGAGTCAAAGCTTCCTGAACAGCAGTTCTCAGCAGCTCCAGAAAAAACCAATAACATAATTATTTTAATTGCAGCGTCTTTAAGACTTAATCTCTAATAATGTGATAGCCAGCTGTTTCTGTAATCTATCTCACTTAAAGAAATTGAATTGGTCACAAACAGCTGTTCCTAAACAGCAGCCACACAACGTGATTGCACATTTTAAGGTCACAACACTGTGATTTGTGGATAACAATCTTTATCTCCCTTTCATAATGCAATATTGAGCCATCTGAAGGCAGATAAGGTGCATCCAGTAACTACGCAATTGATAACTGTTTACTTTCTAAATGTAAAATAATCATTATCTGACAACCAATAAAGTTACACACTATGACGATTTTTCATAACAAATTAGGATCAAGGAATCTTACCAGAAATGTAGTTAATAGTTTCATTTTGATACAGTCAATTTTATGAAAAAAAGAGCTGAAACAGGATACAGTTATAAAAATGAAACTTTTCTTAAATACATAGATTTCGACAGCTCTTATTTTTCAGTGACAAAATTTGGCAAGACATTTTATAGACATGAACAATTACTACGCAAAGGCACTATTAATCTGGCTAAGAAAAAAAAACACCAAAATAAAAGATTTGCTAATATGTTATCATGGAAACTTTCTAAGCAGGCAACAAATTCATTGACCTGGGTTATACAAACCCTATCAAGACGGTCCCTACCCTGTGCTTGGGACCTCAGCACACGCATTTAGAATCTGCATTTCTGTCTTCTCTTCCCTTTTCTCCCTATAGCATATTTTATGAGACAGACTTTACATACACCGTCTACATCATGTAAGTAGGTCTATTACCATGCTGGACACCTTAAGTAAACCAGCTAAGTAGAACTTCCGTTTAACCAAATGGATAAGAAAAATTTTTATCTTCATCCATAATTTATCTCGTTGGTTGCCAGGAAATACACAGCTGAGAAAATACTTGTTTGAGAAATTGCACAAATATGTAGCAAGACATATTTCACCCTCGAAACTGAATTAAAAAAACCCTCCTATTAATAGCTGGACCAGCATTTCTCTATATAGAATACCTAATCTAAAATATTTTTTTAAAATTATTCTCTTCTATAAACATATATTTAAGGAATTATTGAGTTTGCTGCACCTAATATAATCTATATTACAGACAAAATGTTTAATGTCCTAACTATAAAAGCTATTAAAAGCAGAAGTGTAACTGCTCGCATCCAGCAATGCTCCTTTATTACAAAGGTTCTGAACACTGAAAGTTCATCACACCCCAAAAAAAAAAACCCAAATGTGCACAATCCCTATGAAGGTGAATGGGAGTCCTTATACAGAAAAAAATTCCTGAAGCTGTACTTTGAAACACAGTTCTGAAAAACACTGACAACAAGAGGTGATTAAGCAAAAGTTTAGTAGTCTCAGAAGCACTTCCCATTCTGTGAATAACCTTGGGACAGCCCATCGCTGTTTAGTATTTTCAGGTGAGAAATCACAGAGCATTATATCATTGGAATGCTACACTGGCATGATCAGTAGCACAAGACAGTGTTACCAGCAAACAAAAAACATATCTACCTGAAATGAAAACAAACAGGACTGTGAAACGACACAGTTTGCACACAAAACAAATTTCAAGAACTCTTGCACATTTTAAAGCACATACAGAATCATTTTCCACTGAGGCAGTAAGACTTGTACGTTTCTGTGACCACCAAAAGGACAGTTTCTGCACACTGTTTTCTCTTCTTAAGGAAATAAAGCACATCATCACATCTACAAGTGCTGAATAATGAAAAGATAAATTCTACTTTGACATACTGATATAAATTGAAATATTAAATAGTTATGGAACTGGCAGCACAAGTGCACTAAAGAAGGCCTGCAAAAGCTGAAACTGAAGCCAAGAGAAAATTGACTTGAGGTACTGAAAAGTATCTCACAACTTGGCACTCAAAATGAGAGCCTTCAAGATATATCTTCACAATTCCATATTCTGAGAGGCTCAACAGTACTTTGAGGTAAGGCTAACTCGATAGGCGGTGAGCGGCATGCTTTTGACCAGCTCTGTGTCACCTTTATTTAAAGTCAGACATAGAAGCAAAATTCCAGAAGCAGGATTAATATTTCTAGAGCAAAAATGGGTTTTAAGTTGACAAATTTTATACTAACTGATCGCTTGGATCACAAACTTAACCACTATAAACCATATTTACTGCATTGCTTGGAAAAGAGAGTCACAGTTATCATCTCTTCTTCAGTGTTTATTTAGTGCTTATCAACAATGTCGTTTTGTCATAACACGATAAATGCAACAGAGAAAAAGAGGATGAGTAGATTTAAAAACTGTGAAATGCAAGTTGTACACTTTAAAATGGAAAAGCATTTGGACAGCACTTATAAAAAACTTCAGGCACATATGGAAGATGAAACAGAAGTGAGGTAGATACAGCAAGAACTTCAGTTGTATGTATTTAAGCTGCCAACATATATTGCTAGATGGGCTCCACAAGTTCTTTGAAAGAAGCATTATAAAAGTGTGATAATTTCATGCTGTGTGTCTGCTAGGTAGTAAGAGTCAATGCAAGACTATTGACTACTTTTCTACGAATACATAATTTATTTTTCTTGTATTTAGCAGATTAAGCCAATCCTGTGTTTATTGAGATATGGCAATTACACTTTATCTCTGCCTTTCAAAAAGCACCTCCTGTGATGTACCTTCTCATCTCAATAGACAACTGAATCACAATTTAGTGCCTGTTTGTTATAAGTGTGCAATGTATCAGGAATGGACAAACTGGCTCAAGCCAAATATGGCTTACAATTGCTTCCTTACCAGCGATGAGCATGGGTTTTAATAACCATCCTGAGAACGTAGAGAAAACCTGTTCAGAACTTCATCTAAGCAGGAAAATTTTTCAAGAAATAAAGTGAGCAAGTATACGAACAATTGATCACTGCACATTTGCTGTCACAGCGCTCAAGCTCACATGAGGCAGCAGGTCCTCCTCCTACTCTGCTTTGCACTACATCCCACTCCCCATCAAGGGGGGTCCTTCCAACTAGGAACACAGAAAAAGGGCATAATTGGGAGACTGAAAGCACTGGATTAGGGACATGTTTTACACAATGGGAGAATATGAACGTCAGCATGATGAAGTTGTGACCTACATCATGGGCGTGAGGATCTCCCAAGAGGCCAGTAGTCAGAGAAACCTACTTGTGTGATGTATGGACATAGCTCTCCAGTATCTGACAAAGAATTTGAGGCACCACAAAAGTTTGGCTCTTCATAAGTGAAGAGAGCTAAATGGACCTTGCCTATATCACAAAAAATTAAGTCGATAAGAACTGAAAAAGTCCTCCATTGTAGAAATACTAGTTTTAAACTAAGAGGAATGAGATAACAAAAATCACAACTTCTTACAGAAAACCTGTCTGCCTAACAAATAATATGATGCAGAAAATATAAACTGAAAAAGGATTGAATTAACCTGAAACATCTTTATATTCAACAGGAGCCAAAACAAGGAAAATGTATGAAATTGTTCCTTTCCCACGTTAAAACATCTAGATTCATATGACTGTGAAAAAAAGAGGAAGAAGATACTTTAGTGAACAACATGCAGGCTGCTGTTGCTATTCAACCAAGACAGTTACTTATCGTGTACCAGCTATGCCTCTGTAAGAATCTTCAGTGGAATATTTTCCATTGGCCACACTTATGTGGAATGACTCAGTTCAGGTGAGTGTCCTCCAAAGGGGCCTATGAAGGACAAAAGGCAAGGTAGTAATGTTCCCTTGTGAACCATCCACAAGGCTCACTGACACATCATAATTTCAAGCCATACCTTGGAAAAAAATAGGAAACAAGCAAGCAATGCAGGATCCGTTCTAGATTCTTTCCAAGCATGCCAGCAAGTTGCAAGCATCTCAGGAAGAAGACATACTTGCCCTCTTTTCTGGAATCTGCACTCCTTATGGGATTCCTCTGAAGGCATCTGTGTGTATCGCAATGAATTTGAGACAGAGGGGAGGGCCAAAGGTTTCCAGTGTTTACTCATTAATGTAAAGACCCTTCAGTCTAAGGATAAATGTAAAGTCTCACAGTGAATGTAAAACCACGCTTATTTCAGTATGAAACGCCTTTCCTTCAGTATCAGCAAATCTTTCACAAACTTCAAAACAACGCCACCTTCAGGAATGTTTTAGCCTTTGGTAGCTCCTCTGTGGAAAGAGAACTGAGCTCTTGAACAAATTCAGATGGAAGTTAATCTTTAAAGTCTGCCATCTTGTCCACTGCAAGTGGCTGACACACCTTAACGATTTTTATCTTCATTTGTAGACCAACTAAGAGACAGATCCTTCTGCCAAGCATTAGTTTTGAGGCATCTTCAGTTTTGGCATGGATTTTGCAGCCCATTTTTATATTGCATTAATATCACAGACAGCAGAGAATGTACAAGAGGATGGGTATAACAGAGTCATGCAATCCTGTTGGGATAGTGCTGTGAGTAATGCTACACACATAGCAAAATAGTTGAGATAAAAACTAGAGTGGCCAATAAATACTTTCCTGGATTAAATATCTGATGGATTAAGAACCCGATAAGGCTACCAGGGGTCTAAGAAGCATACGCAGCTGCAAAACCCCAGAGACTACAACAACTTCTCTTCAGCCATTCTCCAAACTTTTTTTTAAAATTCTTGAATTATCTCACGTAGGAACAGCTATTAACAAAGCTTGCTTGTTCACAAAATGGGAACTAACAGGCTTTTTTTTTTTTTTTGTACCTGCTAGACAGGTAGATCTTCCTTATCAAGAAAGGTATAGGTCCCTTTAACAATCTCCCTGGAGCACTGAGTGATGTGCCATCTGTGGGTCCACTCCAAAGACCATCTAAAATGCCTTATAATTTCAAGGTGCTTACAAAGGCAGACAAGAAACATAACAAGGCAGAACAGTAATCATTTGAACTCAGGTCATGGCAAATAAATGTAAATAAGTTAATAAATAACTTTTTCAAAGTTTTATTAAAAGCTTGTATCCTTTTAAGACATTTCTAAAAATCTGTATTTTAAAATGGGAACCTGGTTCTCTTCTTTTACAGAATAGGAAATGGAAAAGCAGATGATGTAAGTGTAGTTAAACCACTTTATGCACATTTCAGATTACAAGTATTCTTTTCTAGAGCAGACTGACAGTTTCTCGTACCTGTAGTGTATGACCCTCACAAAAGCAAATCAGGATATTCAATTGCTTACATCAAGTCCAAGGATAATGAGGTTTTAGTACAATTTTGTTCCATAAAATTTCATTAGTTACTGGGGTCATATTGATCTGTAATTAGATAATGTTTTGCCACATCTTACGGAGATTCTTCAGCCTCATTCAGGCCCTGTCAATAAAGTGAAGAGTATTGATTTTGTACAGGCAGATATATTCAAGAAAACACAAAGGATTCAGAGTAAAAGAAACAAAACCACGCAGACAACAACAAAAAACCCCTAACCTCTTCAAGCTATCAGAAGAGAGAAAAGAAACTGGCAAAGTTTGATAAAATGCTTCTTCCCTACCTGCCCCCCCCCCCC
>Ga0065711_1044333_pt1 | contig 14165 bp, 13 predicted proteins | sample Hoacrofraction12_FD_59098 | JGI IMG/M metagenome (GOLD analysis project Ga0065711, IMG submission 59098) | Hoatzin crop microbial communities from Cojedes, Venezuela - Epithelial fraction 12 v2 (version 2) | ecosystem: Host-associated > Birds > Digestive system > Esophagus > Crop | place...
CTCTCTCCAGTAGCTCTTCATCTTTCTTGAACTGGGGAGCCCAGAACTGGACACAGCACTGCAGATGGGGCCTCACTAGGGCAGAGTAGAGGGGGAGGAGAACCTCCCTCAACCTGCTGGCCACACTCCTCCTAATGCACCCCAGCATCGCTGCTGCTTGCTGAGGAGAGGGGCAAAGCTGCCGAGGCCGTATCTGATTTATTCTGCTGCTGTGCTGGCAGGGGACACGGAGTAAACAAGAAAAAGGGAAGGGGAAAGAGCAGGGAGATGGAGGAGAATACAAATGACAGTAGAGGTCCCAGCATGACATTTCTGCTACGGAATTACCTACGTTTCAGCAGCAGTGCTGCCAGCAGTCGTGCTAACGTTTCTCAGCCCATGACAGAAAGGGATTTTCTTCATGCCCCACTTCCCGGGGTTACATGAGCATTAGCAGCACCATTATTTACTATGTTTATCGTGGAACCCGTAAAGCCTTACTCACAGACCCTCTTGTGCCAAGCATTGAAAAAAACACAAACCTAAACAAGCAAACTTCTCTTCAGAGAGCGAGCATGCACAGAGCGGACAGCCTGCGCATACCCAAGAAGGGGAGCGGCTGCAAACGGAGGAAAGGAGAAAGGCAGCTATTGCTCACAATTATTTTCCAGTCCTTTGTGCCCACAAAACAAAAAAAATTAGAAAATGCGTCTGGATTAGCACAGGGAGCAGCAGCAATCCAGGAAAGAACCCGAAACTTATTTCTCCCCAAGCTCCGTATTCTCTGCACCTACTGAGTTTCAATCGACGCATCCTAATTACAGCATCCAGCTCCAGCACCATAAATCAAGGTGGGCAGTGAACCCGAGAGAAAAGCTCCTTTCAGATATCAGACGTTCTTGGCCAGCCTCCCCCACCTTGAGCACCTTGAAAGCCAGAGGATTGTTCACCTTCTCCTCACTCAAGGATACTAAAAGAACAAGCAAATCAAAAATTCAAGGGAAGAGGCAAACGGTTCAGGTCCCCTTGGCAAGACAAGCAGTAAGCAAGCACCAGGCTTTGTACTACTCATCACATCAAGGATCAAAGCAAAGGTGTAACAGGGGAGGGAGAAAATATTTATTTGCCTTTTTTTTTTTTTGGAGTCTTTTTCCCTTGCAGCCAAAGAATATTTATCCCATGGGGCTCTGACAGTCATCTAGAAACCACACAAAGCCTATTTGTTCCCATTCTCCTGAGCAGGAGGACTGGTGGAGCAGCTCTGAAGAGCGAGGGTGAAAACAAACGACCCGGCTCCTCTGTTAAAAAGGGAGAAGGGGAAGAGCAGCGCGGAGCAGGGCAGAGGGGCCAAATCCCTGCAAGGGCGGAAAAAAGAAGAGTTTCAGAGCCAGGAATTAGGAGAAGAGCCCAGAATCTGTGCCCTGGGAACGGGATTAAAGGAGCAGTTTCTCCCTCTGTGCTTGCTTTGGGAAGGCAAGGAGTTTCCGTCTTGGCTCCTGGGAACTGGTTAGACACATCTTTGCTGGGAACAGGTTTAATTCTGCCTTTGATCAAGGAGCTGATGCTCCACGTCCCTTCCACACCAGTCCCCTACAATCCGGTACGGCGCAGCATCCCTCCTGACCCAGCATTGCACTCAAACCCCGCTCCCAAGCCACCAGCTGAGATTTGGCTGTAAACGTTATCAAGACACAATTTCACTCGCACAACAAATTCCTGGGTCTTTTTAACACTGGACTCTAAGCCCTGTTCAACTGCAAAGAAAGCTTGAGTGACGACGTTGGCTCCTTCCTACCACGCATTTAGGACACGATAAATTTGGCCTGAACTTAAACTTCCTCCCACGGGGAGCTCTGCGAGCCAAAAAGCACTTTTAACACAAATTCACGGTGGTGTAATGGATATGTGACTAAAGCAGTGCTTTTTAGGTAAACCTTAATCCGTAATAAATTACAGATAATCTGTACATAAATGGGTTATAAAGACTATCTGGGTACTTTTAATAACTAAATGGCTGAGAAAGGAGGAAAGAAGATATGAGCAGACCAATTAGATATAAATTTAAATAGGAGACCAGCTTAGCAACCCCTAGAAATGCTCATTTTATTTTGGGAAACGCTGGCCTGATGGAATTGAAATGCTCCGTGGGAAGGGGACAGCTTTTTAAAGCATGGGAGAGTTTGGAGGTGGACAGAAGGAAATAGGGAACCGGCTTAGACTTGATGTTTTTACCTTTTGTGGGGAAAGAAAAGAGATCACGATATGAAATTTGCGCATTTTGAAGTGCTCCGGATTGAACCTTTTTCAAAATCTGAGGTGTTTTCTATTTCAGTGGCTTTAAAAAAATTATATAATATATATTATATATGTTTATATTAACGGTTTCATCAGCAGAACACTAATTTATCAACAAGGATTTCTTTTTGAAAAAGGAATCTTTTGGTGAAAAACAAAAAAAGACTGTTAATACTAAGCATTAGGTTTTTTTAAGAAGGATATTTTCTCTGTTGGTTTTTTTTTTTCAGTTAAATTGCTCAGTAGTTCTCAAATGCAACGTATTTCGATTACCCCAGACTGTCAGCCTTCCCGTACCAAGTTGGATGTCTAGAGCATAAATGGTGATGGGCTGTTGGCCCCAGCAAGCACCCACGTGGCTAAGCAAAGGTTTTCCACTCATTAATCCACCCCAAAGGCCCTCAGCACAGCGGGGGATTTACTGTCACCTGGGCAGCATCCCACAAAGGGGTCTGCAGGATTTGGGGTGTGCCACTCAACGCTGGACTTTCACCGTTGGCATCCCAGGCACCGGTCTGGTCCCGTGAGGGCTCGCTGCATCCCAGACCTTGAGTATCGCCAACACCCTGTCCCGACGAGGTTGGTCACCCCATCTTTCTGCAATAGTAATGTTGCTCAGGGCCACTGACATCAAGACCGGTAGGAAAATAAACACAGGATTTGCAAAAGCACCAGAATTTGCCCTGTTAAAACACAATATCACACTCCTTCGTATCGCTTTAAAACCTGAGCCTTTCCTTATGTCTTGGAAATCACTTTTTCTCTAACAGGCTGCCCCTCCTGCCACTGCCGGGGGTGTGAAGAAAACTAGGGGAGAGCCCACAACCAACACGGGCATCAAAGCCGCGAGGAAGAGCAGAGCCCAGTCCCCCAGTTCTAATCTTTCATGACCCGCTGGTACATTTTAGCAGGTGATGGATCCGGGGGCAGACAATTCTGCCTTGCTGGTTAATTAATCCAGCATTACAAGAGCAATGAGAGTCTAATGACTATCCTTAATCCCCCTGCAACAACATTGCATACCGCGTTTCAAAGCAGGGCCACCTGTTGGGGTGCAACCGGGGCACGTAGGATCACAGGGGCTACCGGTTATTAGCACCATACCCACTGCTGATATTTTATTAGCCATAATTTGATACATTATCCGCCTCGTACACTCGATCTAAGCCTGAAATATTGTTTTACAACATTAATTAAAAGCATCGACACCGAATGCCTGGTTCACATGCTCCAGTGTGATTTACGGGTTGCATTTAATTACCTGACAACCGTGATTTACCACATCTACCTGGTAGGTACCATGTGTATTTAAATCAATTAATGTTTGGTGGCTTTATTGTGTCGCACTGGGGAAGAAGGAAGAGTTTCTCATGTACAATTAAACTCCAGACACACACACAAAAAAAGAGAAGTCAGATATTTCAGGCATCTAAACTGCAAACAAGATAATGTGACCTGGGCAGAGTTACACAACAGCTGTTTGCAGACCATTGCTTTATTAAGGATCCTAGTGACTTTTCGTGGAAGATTTAACTAATTAGTTGAGTAGGCCCTCAATAAACTAGACACTAAGTTATGTTTAGATTTAATTACACAGAAGTCCTCTTGGCCCATTCAGTTGCTGAAAGTTAGGCATGTGCTGAAGGGTTTTGCTGAATTAAGGTCAATATAAATATACACCTCTTGTAAGCATCTAGGAAGCTGCGCTGATGTTAAATTGATGAACTCAGTGGTTCAGAAAGATTAGCAGATGGGGAAAAGAAAAAATCCAGAAAAACGATGAGGACAAGTAAGAGGAGGAAAGAAAACAGCTGGAGCCTTGGCTTGGAAGGGGCACTGCGAGAGGCACCTCGTTTTGTTGCTCCTATTCCCTTTAATGGGATAACACGCACGCTTGGGTTGAGGGCCAGCTTCTTCTGGCCCTTTGCCCTGGCGCAGTGAGATCCCTGGCCCTGGGAGGGAAGGCTATTGCAGAGTGTCCTCAGGGATGGAGAATTTTCCCTGATGTCCTCTTACCAGCTTTGTCCATCACACCCCTCTTCTGCATCATAACATCCTCCCTGTGCCTCTCCTTCCTCTTTCTCACCTTCTACCCACCACAGGCTCCACGTTCTCCCAGTCACTTTCTCTCCCCATCACCACTGCCTGCTCCTCTTACCATCTCCAGTACAGACCTCTTCTTCCACCACTGCAATTTTAAGTTCAGAGTTCTTTCCCACCCCAACACCAACTCCTCTTTCTAGTCCAACCTCCTCCAACACATACTATATTTGTAATTTGCTCCTTCTAATTTGCACCCACCTCTTTCCTTCCTCAGCTGCTTCTGGAGCTCCTCAGAGCAAGTGGGACAAAGTCAGCGTCGTAACTCTCTCCTTTCCACCCCCAGCTGTAGGGATACCCTGGATCCTTCTCTTTTTCAGAGGTGGTGTGTTCTAAATCCAGCCAGGAGAGAAGTATTGGGTTCCCCCTACCACTGCAGATGCATCATCTCTTCCACCTACTATCTCCAAAGGACCCCCTTGTGTGGTACTACCCTCTGTTCCATCCTCCAGCACAAAATCCCACAGCACCTCACATTTATCTTCACCATTTCCTTTCTTCAGACCCAAATCCCTCCCCACCTGCCCAACACCAAATGACCTCCCCAGCAGTTCCTCCCCTTCCCTTTACCTTCAGCTGCTCTCAGGCTCACACTTATCTCCTCTCCTTGATTTTTCCCGATTATTTCCCCCATCAGCACAAGCATGCCCTAATTTGTACCACTTGCCCACGCCAGCTCCCAATTATTCCCAGTTGCTCCTCACAAAAAAAAAACCTCATTGAATATGCTTTTGGTAATTGCTGCCCCAGCTCCTCTTCTCCCCTCCTCTGTCCAGTTTGTCTTCTGCCACCTGCCCTCCCTTCTCCTAACAAAGAGCATTTCAATCCCATTGAATCAACATTTCCTGAAAAAAAAGTGGGCTGGTATTCAGGTGGAAAATTTATTTAAAAAATAAAGATCTTCTGCTCTTGAGATGAACACGCATTACCAAATTGTTTCCCAGCTACTCTGTTTATGTAACCTTGAAGCTATTTTGTACAATCCTTTAGTTTTGACAGCTTAAGATTTGTTATGAACTAATATTTTAAAATCAAAATAACTCAGAGGTACAAGAGATTGTTAAAGATTGCTCAGACAATCTGTGCAGGGAGTAACACTGAGAAGAAAAACTTTTTTTAATTTTTTTTTTTTTTTTAAAGGAAAGGCTTTGCCTGTGTTACTTTGTCTTCAACTCAGGAGATGTTTGAGTAAAGTAAACCCACTCCCTTTCTAATTTGATGGCCTTTAGGAAGTTGAAAATATACACATGGATACACACTTATTGTCTTTCTACCTGGCATTTCTTTGTGAATAAAGGGCTTTCAGCCAAAACCAACCAGATAAAATCTTTCAGGAACTTTTACAATGTCACATACTTGTGCAAATTGCCAGCGTGTTTATAGCAACGGGCACCACAACAGACCTCTGTGCTTTCAATTAGGCCAGGCAGATCAAGCAACCTCCTCCTTCTGTTGATGTGCACATACGTATTTGCATGCGGCGTCGTGCGAGAGATTAACCCACCAAAGCACGTGAGTGCTTGGGAGGGGTGGGGAAGTCTCTGCTTTCCACTGACCCTCCTGCCCTTAGACTCTTAGACCCCCATGGACCATGGACACATCTACAGGAACCCACCGGTCTGTGCAAGGGGATGGAGCCTGGCACGGTGGTCAAAACAAATCAAACACGATGATTTCGGGGCCTCTTGTAGCAAGACCCTGATCTGCTTCACCAATTCCTGTCTATCTGTATGAAGGGCATGAAACAATAATTAATCACCTGGCTGAAGGTGCTGTGAACTGTCAAAGACCTGGAAATCCTGGAGCGTAAGATCCAGCATGAGAAGGAAATACAATTATGCGTGACAGTGTGTACCCATCTTGGTGAGAAGTTGCCTAACACTGGATAAGGAGAAATTAGCTCCCAAGCTGCGTGAAAGTAAAGGGGAAAAAGAGACTCTTCTTCTGGAATGCAAATGTTCCTACCAAAATAATTACTCCAGAATAGCTATTGTGATAAATATCCAAAAGCAGATGGCTTCTGTGTACTGGAAGGAGAGAGTATATTCTTCTGTTTCACAATTTTTTTAGGGATTGTTTCAGGCACGTTGTTGGCTGCTTTGCCATTATCCAGACAGTGCCTGAAATGGTGGGCTTCCATCTACCTGGGCCAGACAGAAATATAAATAACATCTGTGAGGATAAGATAGCGGTGATTAATTTGAGTTCCCATTCACAGAAAAATGGGCTGGAAGGATAAGGCCAAGACATCTTTAACCATATAAACCTTTCACCAACAGTGGGGTTTTTGCCAAATGCATTGATTTCTTCAAGGAATAAATGATCTGCTTTCATGCTTTTCCATTTCTCAGTGGAAATTATTTTCCAAGAAGCTGAGCAGAGTGTAGATTTTTCTCAATGGACAAGTCAGGAGACTTTTGGCAAGGCAGGAGGTGCAACCTTTGCTGGACAGGGGTGAGTGCTGGAGATGCAGATGTCTGTCGCCAGGTAAAATGAGTCCCCGGGCAGGGCAGGGTGATGGAGAGCTCAGCGCCGTGCTTTGAAATGGGACGGGAAAGCGTCCGGACTGCTTCACGGGGGAGCCTGGGAAAGATGAGTGTGATTTATTGCGCTAAATCACACAAATAAAAATAAGTGATTCAAGCATGTGCTTGCCTTAGCTGGGGTCAGCGCGGCAGCGAGACACATCGCTCTTCCCACCTGGTGGAAAACCGCCCCGGGGGATCCTCCCAGGATCCAGTTTCTGATCTGGGGAACATCACTTAAGCCAACGTATTTCATTTCCAGTCCCTTGGGATTCCAGATGAACAATCAAAGGGGTGAAAAGGGAAGCTCCACCCAAGTTTGTACTTCACGGGATGAGAGGCGCATTACCAAGTGACAGCGAAACGAGCCCGAGGCGCGGCGAGTGCCGATAGAGTGCCTACGTAGCCCTGAGTTTTGATTAATTACCACAGTACAGTTTTCTGTCTCTCTCCAGCGATCATTGAATTAACCGGACACGCTGGGCAGAGGGGATGCTCCTGGACGAGAAGGAAGGTGCAAAGAGCCCCCACTCCCAGCCTGCAAACCCCTCTCTTGCTGAAAAGCCCTTTGCAAGTAGAGATAATTTCTGAAGGGCTACGTTAAACGGGTTTTAATCAATAGTTAAGCAGGGACAGGCTACGCACACGCAGCTCAGCCAGAACTGCCACTAAAAGAAGGAGAAATGATTCACCGCATCACCTTTCGCAGCGACGCAGGCTCGCCGTGGGAGGATAGGAGAAAGTACCAACTGCCCACTCGCCAAACCCCACTCTCTCTGTTCAGAGGAAATTTTTACATTGCCACCCACACACGTTCAAAAAGCCATGACTCATCTCCTCGGATAATGAGATCAGCTTTAAAGCGACGAGATTTTGAATACAATAAAGGTTGCCTCCTAAGTTCTTCGCTCATAGAAAGCAATTTTTCCAGCTTTTCCCACCTACCCCAAGAGGTGGAAGTGTCCTGATTTATTTCCACCTCCACCTCTCCCGGGAATCGAGGCTCTCAGGAGATCCCATGACTCCTAGAGCCAGGGATTTTTGGATAAACACCACCTATCCTCAACTTATAGCAAAAAAAAATCCCAAGAGCTGGCAAAGCTCTCGCGTCGGTGGGAGCACTGCCCGAGTGGGAACCAAGAGGTCTGGCCCGTGACCAGCTCCATCCCAAGATGTTTCACTCCTTCCTGGCTCTCCTCCCACTGCTTCGTTCCCTGCTCAAACCTGGCAGTGGAGGATGGAGAGAGGATTTAACACCTGAATATGACTCCTGTCCTCTGCAGCTGCCGTTGCAGGGCAGGATGGGGCTATGAATCATGGGCCCCTCTGGATTTCGGACAAGAAAATCATTCCCAGAGGGATTTTGAGACTCAGTGTCAAGTTTAGGGTCTTACAACCACTCTGTGGTTGCGTTGTGTGGGTTTTTTTTACATTGCCCCTTTGGGTTCAGGGTTCCAATTACTCCTTTTCATTCCATTTTTCTTTAATGATTTGGAAATGTTTGAGTGACAGATCTTTTATTAAAACATCGTTATCAGAAAGCATCCAAGAATGGGCAGGCCTAGCACTCCTCTCAGGGTTTCCATGCCTCAGGGAGAGTGAAGCTCTTCCTGGCTCTCGCCTGGCCTCCGATGAGCAGAGGTTTGGTATGCACGCCTGGGTAGAGAAGACAGAAGAAGGAGATCATCCTAAAAGCTTGCTAGGAAAATGAATGTCCATCACACCAGAGAGGTTAAGTGGGGAAGCAAAGGAGACACCCTTTGAGAGCTTCTTCCCATCCCACCCCTGGTAGGAGAGCCATGATCAAGAAGGACACAGTGTGGCTCATCTCTTCCCTTGTCCACTCGGTGACCACCCGCAAAGCGAGGAGCTGTGGCCTCTCCTCTTGCACTCATGCATGAGGCACTCAAGCTAAACCCAGCGGTGGTCATGTCTTAGAGCCTTGCTTTGGAGCACAGCTTCGCCCAAGTAATTTTTCCTTGCTACAACTTCTCTCCTCCTGCTTTGCCCTTTAAGACTGCAAGTTCCCTGGAACAAGAAGCCTATGCTGGTCCATCACTTGCTGGTACAATAGTCAGTGCCATGATCACATCTTCTGACCCAGGCACTGCACATAAAGGTCTACGGATTAGATTCTGCAGGAAGTCAAATTGCTCGTGGATTGGATGGAAAATGAGGTTTTACACATCCATCCTTTTTTTCCCCCACTAAGTGTGTATTTTTTCCATTTTTCTTTAAATATCATTCTAAAATGAGACTTAGAGCACTGGGGCCAGAAACTGAAATAATTCTGTTTAGAAGAGCCTCACCTGGAGTTGCTATTGGGTTGTTGCGCCTGTCCTCAAAGCTCTCCCATCTTCCGTGGCACGTTCTGGCTGCAGTTTCCAAGGAACTGAGCAGGAAGAGTTCAGCTGCTGTCCCCAGCTTGTCTTGCCCAGGGGATTCTGGGTTTTGGGATGGTGGGATTGAGTGCCAATCACCAGCTGCTCTTTGTCAGAGCACACACCCAGCATGGCCCCACTTTCCAGTCCCCCCAGGCTGATGTGGTTTCTGCCCAGCTAAGTCAACATCACACCCAACAGTTGTGGAAAAAAAAAAAAAAGCCCAATTTGCTCTCTCTTACCTATCCATGAAGCAATTCCAATTATTTAATGGGCTGAACGAGCCTGAAAGCCACAAGGAGCACCTGCGGTGAGAGGAAACGAGTATTTCATAGCTGGATGCATTTGGCAGGTCACTTGCAGGTTTTGGCACAGAGGGGCATCGCTGGCATCCGGGCTTGGCCACCCCATCCCTCCTCTGCTCCTGAGAGGGAGGAGATTGGGAGGGGGGAAATTTCTGATTTTCTAATATGCTTGCCGAAAATTGCATTCTTACTGAAATTGGGTGAATGTTGGGAAGGTTTGCTCACGGTACGGGGCTAAGCCTCTTTTCCTAGAGGTCACCTGTCTTTCAGGAGATGAGGTTTTGGGAAGCCAACATGCGTCTTCACTGATGAAAGATATGAGCAGAAAAATTCCACCTGACATGCAGGGACAGACCTTGCCGATGGCCCGGGGCTACCCTTGCCCCCGTCATTGTGCCAGGGGTGCCAGGCGTTAGCACAGCTCCATCCCTCTTACATGCTCCCAAGTGCCTGTTCTCAAATCCTTTTTTTCTAAAATAAAATAGATTATCAGGGCTTTTGCCTCCTTTGTTTTGCTTGGCTGGGTCACCTCTGTTTATTGTTTATCGCCATGCTCGTCTCTGCTCCTTGGCAGCTGGAGATGGGCTACCCCAGCGGGGAGGTGTGGGACGGGGGAGAAGGGTCTGGACATGCAGGACGTGGCGCTGCCTGCTCCAGGTTCCGTTTGCGAGCCGAAATGGTGGGAAGAATTCAGCCAAAACTTTGTTTTGACAGAGGACTTGGGTTCCTGCACAACCTCAGCAACTGTTGCATCATCATCATCATCATTATTATTATTATTATTTTGTACTGAAATACCCAGAAACAAACACGTTAGGATTTTGCTTTTGCCTCATCCTGCTTTCCCAACAGAAAAATGAGTATCTATTTTTGAGGGGAACTCATGAACTAAGCAAGAAGTGGGACAAAAAATGCCTGAAACTTTGAGAGTGGGGTGAAGGGAGCTGGATGGGAAGGAGCACGGGACGGGGCTGGGTGCAAGGTGGTAGCAAAAATGACCAGGCTAGAGGCTTTGAACCTGAGCAAGAGACATTAGGGGAGAAATATAAATAGAGAGGGGCAGAAAACAAGGGAGAAACACCTTTCCTGCACCCCTGCTCACCCATAAAACTGGAGGAGCAAAGCAACGTACACCACGTGTGCCAGGGGAAAGGGGAGGAGAGGAAAACCGACGGCATCATCAGCTCGGTGAGATCTTCAGGAAAAAAAAAACAAATGACCCTTTATGCTGTCTGGGGAGAGACTCTTCCATCATCTTTATGGATTTCCACCTTCGGCAACAGCTAAACAGCCTTGCATATCTGCTAGTCAAGACACTAAGGGCCATGCCATAAATCTTCACCCTAAACTATCATTATTCGCCAGAGAAAATGAATGGTTTGCTCCGCCTGTGAAATAAAGAGCACAGCTTCTGAAAGAGGAGACCCCTCTCAGGCTGGGCATCCTCCCCGGCTGGATTTCGGGCCCGCTCCTACTTGTCTAGGGGATGAGCGCTTCTTGCGGATTCAGCGTTCAGAAACATCCCTGAAAATGTGCTGATTTCTATTCTTTGAAACCGATATTATCTGTTGCTTGAAAGAGCGACTGAGGATGGGGAACGATGCTATGTGGTCAGGTCTCGGTCACTCATCTGCAAAATGGACTTACATCAACCCACTTGGAATAAACATGAAAGATTATTGGGGTCCCAAAAATAGTCATAATTGAGGTTAAAGCTCTGAAAAAGTGTCCAGAGCTTGTTTTTCCTGCCTCCTGTTCCCCATAAAGGACGCACAGCCCAGGCACGGGCTGGGGCCAGCCCCTTGTGTTAGCTCTGGGGCAGCTGCAACGCAATTTAATTCCTCCCCTCTCATTACTTCTTCCCTAGCCCGGGTGCCTTCGAGCCCTAGGGGAGAGCAGAGGGTGAGGGGAAACATCAGTTTCTTCACAAATTCTTGTGTCATCCTTTTGACAGCACCTTTAAGCGCTGAATGACACTCAGGAATGATGCAGCTTAACCTCCAGAGTTCAAGCGAGGGAGCGTTTCCCCTCGCCAAGGAGCAGCAGCAATCGCTGGAGAAGAAATCCGCCCCAGCCCTCCCTGCCAGCAGCCACCGATGGCTTCTATTCCACGTGGCAGGGACGCGGCCGAGGAGCCCTGCTCCTTCCCGGCTCTGCCATCGCGTCAGGGGTGACAGCCAGGTACAACTGCACTTTGGAAGGGCGTTAGGATATTCGCGAATAAAGGGGATAAAAGATACCACGCAAAATCACCGCTTTTCAGCGGAGATGGCGTGACCGGTCTTCTACGTGCTCTTAACCTACTGCAAAAGGAAAATAAAAGGGGTTAATGCACAGCACGGGGAAGGTGAGCGCAAGGAATCCCGGCGGCATCTGCATTCCCGCGGGATGCGGGCTGTGGACGGAGGGCGCCTGGCTCGCTGCGCCGGCCCAGCGGGCGAGGGGTTGGATGGGAAGGCTTTCCCGCAGCGCTCCTTTCCACACCTATTATCTGGAGGCCAATAGAAAGCCATGGTCTTCAATCCCGGGGGTTAAATAACAGAATCATGGGTTGGAAATGCCCTCTAAGGTCATCGAGTCCAACCATCCACCCAACACCCCCATGCCTGCTAAACCGTATCCTGAAGTGCCACATCTATGTTTTTCAAACCCCTCCAGGGATGGGGACTCCACCACCTCCCTGGGCAGCCTGGTCCAATGCATGACCAAAGTTTTAACATGACCAAGAAGCAGCAGCCTGGAGAGCATTAATTAATGTTTATATCTGGTTTCTACCTTCTCTTCCGTTGTTCTTTGCCCTTTGTCTGCCTCAAAAGATAATAGGTGGGAACAGCTTTTTCTGCCAATGCCAGGCTTCACTGGCTAAGACTCTTCTTTCTCCTCTCCAAAACCTATGTAGCAACGCATGGGCTCATGATTCCTGTGGCTTTCCCAGTGTTTCCCTCCCATTAAAGCTCCCGCTGTTCCCCAGCATCAGCCTTTTCTTGCAGGTTATATTCTCCAGGCGATGATCCCCATCCCGGTCCTGCAGCCCCAGCCTGGGAAACCCTCGGCATCGCTGCCTCCAGCACCCGAGTGCACGCTTCTCCTCCCTCCTCTCCAAAACGGAGAGGTGAGTAACTTCCCATCGACGCGGCATTAAGGGCAAATTCCCACCCTCGCTGACTTCTGGGGAGCTGGTGTGTGTAACCTCAGCTTTTCTTTCTAACTTTGGGTCAAAGCCATTCCTTCTTCACGGGATGAGCCTCCGGCAGCGAGGACAGAAGATGAAATACCTAATCCCCAGCCAGAAATTCAGAGGGTATAAATGGCTTCCCGCTGATTTATTTCAGCTGAAAATATGACTCGACTGTGTCTTTAGGTTTCTGTATAGCACTGCGCTATGCTGCAGTTGAAGCCAGTGATGTTAGCTAAGCAAAAATCATAGAATCATGGAATCATAGAATGGTAAGGATTGGAAGGGACCTTAAAGTTCATCTCGTTCCAACCCCACTGCCATGAGCAAGGAATGTCAAGCTACCACAACAGGTGAAAAGAACGAGGGTCTGTTCTCTTCTCCTGCCTCAACAGAATACATACAACCACCTTCTTTAAAAAAAAGAAATGGAAAACAATAAAAAACCAGAAAGAAATGCTCCCATCATCTATTTATCTAATTTTCTGACTTTTTTCTGTACTGTATTATGCTTTTATTTTCCATGCTCAGCCAGCAGAGAGGACGCATTGCACGGACAAGTCTGCATGCAGGGGAAAGCAGGACAGCGGTGGCCGGGCCGCAGCATCCCTGCCGTTCATCAGGCAGAGGAGCCTTTGCCTTGGAAGGAAGAGGCTTACGCTTGGGTGCAACATTAAAAAAAAACCCTCGGGATTCCAGTTGAGGACTCCAGGCCTTGGAAGCTGGGAATGCTGGAAACTGGGTGTTGCAAGAAATGATAAAGCAACCTCTGTTTTTTCAGGGAGCATCTAGAGAAGCAGACTGGGTGAGATACAAAAGCCTACGCAAGAACAGACACCCTTTTCTCCACGTTTTCCATCGTTCCAGCCTACAGATGTCTGTCCCTCCCCTCTTTATCTCCTGTCATTCACCCTCTCCCCCAACGCCCGTTTGGAGATGCCTCCTGACCGGGGCGGGAGGCTGAAGCTTAGAGGAGAAAGCCCAGTGCCGGGCTTCTGGTGAGGCAGAGCCTGCAGCTCCATGTCACCCATTCCTCATCCACTGCAGATTCATGTATGGTGACACCACGCTGTGGGCCCTAAAAGCTCCTGGCTTGCATATTTTTGCTTTATCTATTTATAAAGCGGGAGTGCCAGGCGAGGCACGCCGGGTGAACGCGCGGTGCCAAGGCGGGATGAAGCCCAACCGCATTGCAGCAACGCCGGGCGCTGCCACGCCAGCGCAGTCCCCCTCGCTGCGCGGAGCCAGCAGCTTCAGACCGACCCGCAGACACAGCCCAGAGCATCCATCTGCTCCCGGGGTTTTATTCAGGCCTGAAGAGCCGCGGTGATCCCTACGGTGCCGGGCTAATGTAACACGGTGAGGGGGGGACCAGTGTGACCGCCTGTTTTCATCTTCCTTACAA
>Ga0065711_1044301_pt1 | contig 14164 bp, 12 predicted proteins | sample Hoacrofraction12_FD_59098 | JGI IMG/M metagenome (GOLD analysis project Ga0065711, IMG submission 59098) | Hoatzin crop microbial communities from Cojedes, Venezuela - Epithelial fraction 12 v2 (version 2) | ecosystem: Host-associated > Birds > Digestive system > Esophagus > Crop | place...
CACACAGGAAGACTACACCGTAGACTCGTATAAAATTCCCGAACTGAATGCGGCCCTGATAGAAATCGGCATGCCGCAGCCTGAGACGACACCTTTGTGCCACAGGATATATTTTGTCTTCAACAGAGATCTTTCCAGACGTTCTATGTTTACAATAGAAAAAGCCGCAGACAATTCCGATGTATCGGCCTATCTATGCGGATGGGGGAACGAGCGGCAACACTTAAACTACGGTGAGGCACCCGAAGATGAAGACTCTCAAATGACCGCAATTCTCAACATTTTCGGGAATTCTTAAAATCAGAAATCAACCCCGGCTATCTGCATCTTCATCATGTTGTCCCCGACGCGGCTCAGGAAACGGTACCAACCCTTCTTCACATATTTTTGCATGTCGTACCCGGTCATGTACCCGCGCGAAGACACCGCCCTGATGTCCGGAGAGAACGCCTTCAAAGACTCAACATTCTCAACATAGAAAAGCGCCGACACATCCGAAATCCCTGCATCCTTGATCCACGTCTTCGTCATCATCTTGCATGCCTTCTTATTCGCCGTATCGAAAACAATCCTCCCTCCGGGAAACCTTTTGGCCATAGCGGAAAACAGCGCACGTACCTGCTCTTCCAAAAAGTAATAGAACACACCCTGAGCGAAGAATATAATCCCCCGCTCCCGGTCAAAATCAATCTTCTCAAGCCACGACAAATCGTTAATATCGGTGCCTAAATTAATCTCCCCTTCCCCGCACGGCAGCAGTTGTTCCCGCACAGAAATGACATCCGGAAAATCCACATTCACACCGCGGCATTTGCCGTTGTAAACAGTCCGAAAAGTATTATCCAAACCGCACCCTAAATTAACCACGGTGCACTCAGGATGATCCTTCATATATTCCCGAACCTCATAAGCGGAATCATACTGTCTCATCGCAACCTCAAGAGCCCCGAATTCAACATACATCCGGCTCTTCTCTTCCATCCCCGAAAAATCGTAATCAATCTTTTCCATCAACTCCGCCGCAGTCGTGTCCGAGAAAATCTCCGGGTAAAGCCTGCTTGCTTCACGACGCGCAAACAACGGAATCACCAGCGTTTCCTGCACGGTATTTGCCTCAATATGCATCTTCTCCATATTTAACCTCACAAAAAAAGAGTATAGTTAGCCTCTGCTAATTATACTCTTAAATGAAACAAAAAATCAGATGTGAAACTAAAGTGTTGCGTAACCTTTCTCGATGGCCAATTCCGCACGCTGCTTTGCCTTGCCGCCCATGGCAATCTGGTCCTTTATGAAGTTCGGGTTGTTCTTGAGGAAGTCCTGCATGTAGGTGTCGGGGTTTTCGAGGAATTTCATGACGAGGTTGTATTGGTCTTCGTCTATGGCTCCCGTATCTTTTGCGTGGTCGAAGAGCGCTTTGTCGATTGCAGTGAGCGTTTCCATGTTGACGCCTAAGTCTTCGAGGACTTTGCGGCCGTTCTGCTTGCGGTCGACGATTGCAACGGTGTCTGTTATTTCAAGGCCCTGCTCCCTTATAACAGGAATCCACGCACGCTCGTAGGACGATGCCTCGGTGATGAGATCTGCGATGTGGAGAACTTTATTGCCCGTGGGCTCGGCTTCGTCGAAATTACTGTCTGTTAAGACAAAGGATTTGTCTTTGTATATGGTAAGGTGCTGCTTTCCCAAAAGTTTTGCGGGAACCATCGAAAAGAAAAAGTCGCGCCTCTCCCCTCCCGATATGATGTCGAAGTCGTATTTTTCGATTACCTTGATGAGCTCGTCAATTGTTGTTTTGTATGTGCTGTCTGTGTTGTAGAGGTTTTCGAATTTTGCCTCTATCTCTTTGGGGTTGTGGTTTTCTATGTATGTGAGCATCTCGTTTGCTGTCTGCTCGTCCTTTGCTAGGAAGTGTGTGTTGATGTAAAAGGGGCCGAGTTTGCCTGAGGTGTACCAGAACGGCTCTTGTGCGGGGGCTACGCGGACTGCGTTGGTTTTGAAAAGAAGTTCGTTGATGATGTTCATGGTGAATCTCCTGTGATTTATTTAGTGAAATTATACACCAGGATTTTTATGTTTAATGTGCCTTATTTGTGCTGTGATATTTGTTGCAGTTTGCCAGCATGTTTACTCTTGATTTCTCTAAAAAATTTTTTGCCGACATTTTTGCCGTCATTTTAGGGTAAAACAGGCGGCAAATTTGGCGGCACGGCTACTTTCGAGTCGATATTTGCGCATAAAAAAACTGCCGGATTGCTCCGGCAGTCTGATTTTAAGAATTATTTCTTTTTCTTCTTCTTGTTCTGCGGTTTCTTTTGGTTCTGCTGCTTTTTCTGGATAGCTCCCTTTTCGGGTGCACCCGCGTCGAAGTCGATCTTGCCCATGTTTTCGACATGGCTTGCGACGGAGGATTTGTCCTCGTCTTCGACGAGCTTGCCGTTGTTGACGACAAGGTTGGTGATGATACCCATGATGAGAGCGACAGCCAGAGATGTGATTGTGACAAGAGAGCCGCCTGTGACGCTGTTCGTGCCGATCTCGAGGGTGAGGCCGCCGATACCGGTTACGAGGATGGCGCTTACGATGTAGAGGTTCTTGTTGTTGCCAAGGTCGACGTTCTTGATCATCTGGAGTCCCGATACGGCGATGAAGCCGTAGAGAGCGATGCACGCGCCGCCCATGACGCACTTCGGAATTGAGTTAATGAGTGCGACGAAGGGTGTGAAGAATGAAAGAATCATACAGCCTACGCCTGCTGTGCCGATTGTGACGATGGAAGCGTTACCTGTGATAGCGACGCATCCGATAGACTCGCCGTATGTGGTGTTAGCCGCACCGCCGAAAACAGCGCCTACGATGGATCCGATACCGTCGCCCAGGAGGGTCTTGTCAAGTCCGGGATCGGTGATCAGGTCTCTTTCGATGATGCTTCCCAGGTTCTTATGGTCCGCGATGTGCTGAGCCAATTCAACAACAGCGATAGGTACATAGATGAGAGCGATGTTGCCGACTGCTGTGGCGTCGAGTGCAACGTCTTCCTTAAAGGCTTTCAGGAAGAAGAAATCCGGCATCTTTACGATTGACTTGTATGTGAAAGGAACAAAAGCGTTTTGGAACACAGAGAAGTCAACAATCTTGAGGGAATCGATTCCGAGGCATACACCGAAAATGGTGATTATGAGGGCGAAGCAGTAGCCTGCGCCGATACCAACGATAAACGGAATCAATTTAATGTTCTTGGAACCCTTGACGGATGCGATAACAATCGCGAGGAACGTTACGGTACCGATGAGGATTGTCAGGAGCGAATATGTATCGCTGCCGTTTGTGCTCATCCAGGATGTTGCAGTGCCTGACAGCGACAATCCGATCAGGGTAACGATGGGTCCGATGATGACGGCGGGCATCAGTTTGTTAACCCATGCGGAGCCGACAGCTTTGATAATCAGAGCGATAACTACGTAGACAAGGCCTGCGAAGAAGACACCTAAGATGATGCCCTTGTATCCGTAGTTTTGTCCGACGGATGCCGCATAGGCTCCGAGGAACGTGAAGGAAGATCCCAGGAATACAGGGCTCTTCGCACTTGTGAAACAGATATAGACAAGAGTACCGATACCTGCGCCGAAAAGCGCGGCCGCGGGATCCGCCTCAAGTCCGTAGCTGGTAACGATAAGGGGAACCAGCAATGTAGCCGCCATGATGGCAATCATCTGCTGCAAAGCAAAGACGAGTGTCTGTCCCTTGGACGGCTTGTCGTTTACGTCGTAAATAAGTTTCATAAACCTCTCCTTTTCTTTTTATTACAAACGTATTTGTTCACAAAAATAAAGCCTTCAAATTCAAGAAGGCTTGTAACTGACGGTACCGCAAACCCTGTCACCGGCATCGCCGGCAGCATCGAGAATGTAACCTTTCTCGTTTAAGGGCCTCGGAGAATAACGTGCTGCGAAAACAGGAACATCAGGGTGATTGTCGTGCAAAAGTTTGACACCCTGTGCCGCCGCAAAGATGCAAACCATCTTGATTCGGGTGCACCCTTCTTTCTTAATCAGATCGATAGCCGCATTGGCGGAAACGCCTGTGGCAAGAGCGGGGTCCACGATTATTACCTCACCCTTCTGAACATCCTCGGGAAGTTTGAAGTAGTAATGCACGGGCTGCAATGTCTCTTCGTCCCTGTAAAGTCCGACGTGTCCTACTTTGGCTGTGGGAAGCAGTTCTCTCATGCCATCGACCATACCGAGGCCTGCTCTTAAAATAGGAACGATTGTGAAATCCTCGGCCAGAACGGGAGTGTTGATTTTCTCCAGAGGAGCCTGAATCTCAACAGTCTTTAAGGGGAGATCCTTTAAGACCTCGTAACCCATAAGCATTGCTATCTCATTTGTTATCTCGGAAAATTCCTTCGAACCGGTGTTGACATCACATAAATGCGATACTTTGTGCTGAACCAGAGGGTGGTCAATCACAGTTAAGTTGGATAAAAATTCTTCCATAACTTTTCCTTCCTTTTCAGTTCCCGTAAATTCTACCACATTATTACGTTTTTATTACAAGAATTTGTTGTGATATTTGCTATAATTTCAGCATGTCAGTAATAATTGTCAGTAAATGTTTACTCGGATACAACTGCCGCTACGACGGGCAGAATTGTCTGTCGGAAAAAGTCTGCAAATTCTGCGAAGGACACACTGTAATTGAGATCTGCCCCGAGGTCGACGGCGGGCTTCCCACACCGCGCACGCCTTCCGAGAGGGTCGGCTGCAAAGTTCTCATGAAAGACGGCCGCGACGTTACTTCCGAATATAATATAGGTGCTCGAAAAGCTTTAGAGGAAGCTATCGCACAAAAGGCAGACTTTGCCATACTCAAGACCAAGTCTCCGTCCTGCGGCAAGGGCCTCATATACGACGGAAGTTTTACGGGCAATAAAATTCCCGGCAACGGCGTAACCGCAGAACTTTTGCTTGCAAACGGAATCCCGGTTTACACCGAAGAGGAACTCGATTTTATTGACTTGGATTAACCGTGGTTTGCGGCCAGTTCCTCAAAGAGCGCTATCGCCTCATCTGTTGTCGTAATCTCATTGTTTACGATTGCATCCGACACATCTCCCAAAACATCGGTGATGAGGTTAGTCGGGTCGTTTAAATCGCTGAAATATACGGTGTTCTCATCTCCCACATCGGGAAGATTCACATAGAGGTCGTTGTCAGTAACCGCTGCGGTTGTCGGCGTCCCTTTGACTTCCGAGAAAAGATTTAAGATTTCCTCGGTGTAGACGAATCTGTAGAATTCTGATGCCAAATCGAAATTCTCGCAGTTCTTGTTGAGCGCAAATCCCACGTCGTCAGCCTTGTAAACGATGGGGCCGGACTCTCCCGTAGGGGTGTAAATAAATTCGTACTCGAACGGATTTGCGGTAAACGCTTCGCTCTTCGACTCGCGCTTTGCCATGCCGGAAACCGTCTGGGTGGACGCGACCAGGAACGGTACGTCGCCTTCGAAGAATTTTAAGATTGCGGCGTTGTAGTAATCCTCGTAGGAAAGGACATTGTCTCTGTCCGCATACCCTTTGTCGTACATATCGAAAATCAAATCAATAGGCTCCCTTAAAATCTCGGCACTTCCCTCCTGCCCCGAAAGCAATGCCTCGACTTCTTCGGCTGTGAGATTTTTTGCAATATCGTTCATGGCCATCGGCAAAAACAGCTGATTTATGATTTCAATGTGCTGCTGAATCGGAATATATCCCGCACTCTTCAATGTCTCACAGCAGGAATAAAGTTCGTCCAAAGTCGACGGAATCTCAAGGCCGTTGTCTTCGAGAATATTTTTGTTTACAACCAACCCATAGTATCTGAACCAAATCGGAATTCCGAAAAGCTTGCCGTCGATATAGCAACCTTTAACGGCGTGCGAATCTATATCGTCGAAGTTAATATCCAAAGTCGAAATATCCGTTATGCAATCAAGCAACGCATCGTTGTCTATGAAGTTATAGCGGTTAATCATAAACAGTCCGACAGAAGTATCCGATGATACTCTGGGCGTAATGTTTGTGTTGTAATCATCCAAACACTCATAAGAGATTGTGACGTTGGGATAGTACTTCTGAAATTCGAGTGCCGCCGCATCGAGAGCCTCGAAGTTTTCGTAATTTCCGAGCACATTTACTGTACCTGAAATCCCGGTGTCCAAAGCCGGGACAAAGCCTTCGGAAGACGGTGTTTGTTCTTCATCGGTTGTTTGGGTGCAGCCTGCAAACAATCCAAGAGTTAAAGCGAGACATAAAGCGGCGGATAAAATTTTCTTTGTCATGTTAATTCCCTCCGTTGTTAAGTACAGCCCTTAAGCAGTCAAACAGTTTCTTCATATTCACGGGCTTTGCCGTGTGAGCGTTCATGCCGGCATTAAGACACTTTTGCACATCCTCGGCAAACGCGTCGGCCGTCATGGCGACGATCGGAATCTTTGAAATGTCGCCTTCAAAAGCCCTTATAGTTTTGGTGGCTTCGATACCGTTCATAACGGGCATCTGAATATCCATAAGTATAACATCGTAAGTACCTGCGGACGATTGTTCGAGCATCTCCACCGCAATGCGTCCGTTTGCCGCGCGCTCGGAGGTGATGTTATACATCGAAAGCAATTCTCTTATAATCTCCCAGTTGGTGTCGTTGTCTTCGGCAACAAGAATATTAATGCCTTCAAGTCCCGCCGAAATACTGTCACCCGCTGCCTGCGAAGAATCTTTGGTTACCCCGAGAAGATTTCCGACAGCGGCTATAACCTGCGATTTGAAAAGAGGTCTCATCAGATACATATCGGCGCCGGTGTCGTGCACATCACTGTTGGTAACCGCCAATACTGGAACATTAACCTTTGCGCGCACCTTTGATACAGTGTCTTTCTCATTCTCATCGGCAACCCCGACACAAACAAAATCGTAAGTTTCTTTGGTAAGGGCTTCGTCTATGTCATTTGATATGAATGTCTCGAAAACATCCAATTTCAGGTCCTTAAGAAGCCCGTAAGAAACCGCGACAAAATCGTGATCCTCCCCTATAAGCAATGCTTTTGCGCCCGGGAATGTAATGTTCTCGGGGATGTTGTTTGCCAGGGGTAGGACAAACTTAACCGTAAACGTGGTCCCTTCTCCCAATTTGCTGTCGCACTCGATGGTGCCGTTCATGAGGTCTACTATTTTCTTTGTGATGGCAAGGCCCAAACCGGTGCCCTGGGTTTGCTCAAGTCTTGCGTCTGTCATACGCGAGAAAGGCTCGAACATAATGTTCATGAACTCCTCGCTCATTCCGATACCGTTGTCCTTCACAATATAGGTGAGTTCAACCCTCCTCGGATTGTTATCCTTGGTGAGTTTTTCTTTAATAGTAACGGAAATCTTGCCGCCGGGATTTGTGTACTTTACGGCGTTCGACAGAATATTGATGAAAACCTGATTTATACGGAGCTCATCGGCATGCAGATATTCGTATTCAACGTTTTCGAGCTTAACCTCAAGCTTTTGCTTCTTTTCCTTAAGCGGTGACTGAATTATGTTGATCTGCTCGGAGACAACGTCGGCCAGCGAAAAGTCAGAAGGGTTGAGGTTTAATTTGCCGGATTCTATTTTCGATATATCCAAGATATCGTTGATGAGGGTAAGCAAATGTTTGCCTGCGAGGGATATTTTGGACAGGCACTCCCTGACGCGCACCGGGTCTTCGGCGTTGTCGTCGGCGATGGTCGTCATACCGATGATGGCGTTCATCGGAGTCCTGATGTCGTGGGACATCGACGATAAGAAGTCGGTCTTCGCACGGTTTGCCTCGTTTGCCGCGGCGTTGCTCTTCTTTAAGCGCAGCGTCATGTCCACGATGTATAGGGCGTTAAACAAAACCACAAATGCCATACCGATTGCAATTATTCCCACAAGTGAGTAGTCGGTCGCGACATCATCCAATTCAGACGAAGGGATTTTCGCAACGAACCACATGTCCTGGTTGTCATTCGAAAAAGGCAGGCAGACAAAACAGCACTCGGTTCCGGCGGAATCGAGAAGTTTCATCATCGGTGAGTTTTCTGAATAGAATTCTTCTTTAACAGCGTCAGCCTCATCGTAGCCGATTTTGTTGTAAATTCTCACGTATTCCCAGAAATTCTCGGACTTAAACGAATCAGTCTTGATGATGTAATCGCCGTTTAATGAAATAAGCGACATCTCGGCATCCCGGTATTTAACCGGGAAAACCCATTTGTTGTTAAGGGTGTCCGCGGAGATAACATTAATGAGAATGTAAGGTTTGCCGTCAACATTAATATTTGCAAGGAACCCGACGGACTGCCTGTGTGTTATCGGATTGGTGAAAGTCGCCGATATATTCATGAAATCATTGTCGGAATTTAAAGAATCCAGAGCATCGGAAAGGGAATTCTTTAAAGACGAATAATCGACATCGGTGTTGCCGTTCTCATCCGCAACGGTGGATTTTCCGGTAAAAGTCCCGGCGTCTATGACATGCGACATAACACCGTCTTCGGTTATGGAATTGCTTAAGTATTCCAAAGCCTCATCCATTGTCATGTCGGAATAATTTATGTAGGAGGCTTTATCGTTTACATCATACTGGGATTCGGTTAAAACGGCTGAGGCAACGCTTCTTATGGACGCGACGGAAGATACAAAGGCTTCCTCGTTGGAAAGCCTCATCTCCTCTTTATGGTTCACCACATGGTTGTAGCAGAGTATCAGAATAAGAGTCACCAGAGCAATGTTTCCGGTGATTATCAGAACTATCCGCCAGAATTTGGCCTGTGATTCCTTTATTGCCAAAGTGAAAGTGTCCCCGTCAGCTCAGAAAGTTCAATATTTTTGTCTTTACAGTATACCTTAAGTTCTTCGGTTATGTCACGCCCGGCGGTCGGATGCACAAGGCTTGCCGTGCCGATTTCAACGGCCGCAGCGCCGGCAATCATAAACTCAATCACATCCTCGGCGCATGTAATCCCTCCGCAGCCTACTATGGGTATGTCCAGAACGCGAAAACAGTCCGCAACCATTCGTACAGCCACCGGCTTTATCGCAGGCCCGGAAAAGCCCCCCGTATTGTTGTGCAGCACAGGCCGTCTTGTTCTGATATCAATCTTCATACCGAGCAAAGTGTTTATTAAAACAACGGCATCCGCCCCGCCCTCCTGGGCCGCGAGCGCAGTCTGCGTGATATCCGTGACATTCGGTGTCAGTTTTATCCAGACAGGAAGACTTGTGAGTTTTTTTATCTCGGAGGTTATGTGTTTAATCTGATTTTTGTCGGCACCTATGGTCATGCATCCTTCTTTGACGTTCGGGCAGGAAAGATTGATTTCCAGCGCATCGATTTTGTCTTTGTGGGGCTCTAATTTTTGGGCCATCGCAAGGTAATCTTCAAACGAGTGCCCGGCTACATTTACAATGACTTTCGCGCCTGTAGATGCCATGAAATCGAGGTCATTTTCGATAAAATAATCAACGCCGGGGTTCTGCAATCCGACAGAATTCAGCATCCCCGAGGCGGTCTCGGCCACACGCACGCCTTCGTTGCCCAAACGGGGTTTAATTGTTAAACCTTTGGAAGACAGGCCCCCTAAGCATCCCAAATCGTAGTATTCGGACAGTTCGCGCCCGAAATTACATGTGCCGGAGGCAAGAATCACCGGGGATTTTAAATCCACATCTCCTACTTTTACAGAAATTCCGCTCACCGGATCACCTCCCCGTATTCGAAAACAGGCCCGTCCTTGCAGCACCTCTTATGCTCGAAAGATTCCGCTTCACCTTTAATCTTGACGGTGCAGCAAAGGCAGATTCCGATGCCGCAGGCCATGCGTTGTTCCAATGAAACAAAACACTTCAAATTGTGTTCTTCCGACCATTGGCCCACCGCTTTCATCATCGGCGCAGGCCCTACGCACAACACCTTTGTGTCGGCCTTGATATCTTCGATTGTATTTAGACCATCGATAACGGTGCCTTTGATTCCAGCAGTGCCGTTATCCGTTGTGAGAATATAATCTTCTCCGGTCAGGATAAGCTGCTCCTTGTCGCGTCCACCCTGCACCACGGTGACGTTTTTGCCGGATTTAATCAGTTCTTCTTTTACAAAATTAATCGGAAAAACTCCGGTGCCGCCGCCTGCCAAAATAAAGTCTTCACCCGAAAGAACGAAGCCGTTGCCCAAGGGGCCTAAAACCTCAACTTCAGAGTTTTCAGAAAGATCTGTTATCTGCTTGGTGCCTTTGCCTACAATCTTCACTCCGATTTGGAAAGTTCCCGTCTCCATATCTGTGTGAGCGATACCGAAAGGTCTTTTCAAAAGTTCGTCGCACCCGACATTTACGAACTGTCCGGGGCGGGCTTGTTGTACAAGGTCTTTGTTTTCGAGCGTCAAAAGGAACGTGTCCGAATTGAGGCGCTCTTTCTGAATTAATTTTGCTGTGTATTCTTTGTTTGTCATACGTATTTACGGTCTTTCAGAGCTGCGTTTAATTTGTTCTTCATGTTGATGGCTTCGTCGCGTGTGGCCTTTGCGAAATCCTCCGGTGCGAGGTCGTCCCTCTTCATCCATGCGCACATTAAACTCCTTGATGCGTTGACGATTGAACCTCTGCCGTCTTCGGTGAACGATGCAACGGCCTGGTCCGGACCCGCGCCCTGCGCGCCGTAACCGGGAACTAAAATCATTGCGTGAGGCATGAGCTTTCTGATTGCAACCGCCTGCTCGGGCCATGTTGCTCCCACAACGGCGCCGACGGATGAGAAACCTTCGTCTCCGATGCAGTCAACGCCCCACTCTTCCACTTTCTGTGCCATGGCTTCGTAAACCTTGCGGCCATCGGAAAGCTCCAAATCCTGCAGGTCTACCGCGGAAGGGTTAGAGGTTCTCACAAGCGCGAAAATGCCTTTGCCCGACTCCCTGCAAACATCGGTGAAAGGCTTGATTCCGTCTATACCGAGATAACCGTTGACCGTAACAGCGTCAGCGCCGATCATCTCGTGAGTCGATCCGTCGATTATTGTCGTCTGTCCGATAATGCCCGCGGCGTATGCGGTTGCCGTAGTTCCGATGTCGTTGCGTTTTGCGTCCGCGATAACGAGCATCCCTTTGGATTTTGCGTAGTCGATTGTGGCCTTTAGTGCTCTTAAGCCCTCGATGCCGTACATCTCGTAATACGCAAACTGGGGCTTTATAGCCGGGACTATATCCTGTACCGCATCGATGAGCTCCTTGTTAAACATCAGGATAGCCTGAGCCGTCGATGTTTCCGGGTCGTCGAAATTAAGATTTGCCTTCTCGATTATGTGCTCCGGAATATACTCGAGCCTGGGGTCCAAACCCATAACGGTCGGGTTGTTCTTTTCTGCGATTGCTCGTACAAGAGCGTCAGCAAAGTTTTTCATAAGTGATTTTTCCTCCCATAACAGTCAGATATGTCTCTCCGTATAGTTTCCAGCCGTCGAAGGGCGTGTTTCTGCCCTTTGTGAGCATTTTGTTTTTGTCGAATGTAAACTCATTCTCCAAATCGAAAACGGCAAAGTCGGCATCGTCACCGATGTCCATTCCGCCTCTTCCCAATTTAAGGATTTTCGACGGGTTGTAGCACATCAGATCCATGAGTCTTTCCATGGAAATGATTCCCGCTTTTACAAGATATGTGTAGCTTAACGCGAACGAGGACTCGAGCCCGACGATACCGTTTAAGGCCACCGCAAACTCAACATCCTTCTCGTCGCTGTGGTGCGGCGCGTGGTCAGTTACGATGCAGTCGACCGTACCGTCGGCAATGGCCTCGATTACGGCCTGTCTGTGCTCTTCGGTTCGAAGCGGCGGGTGCATTTTAAAGTTTGCATCGTAGTTTACGCAGGACTCGTCTGTCAGTGTGAAATAATGCGGGCAGGTCTCGCATGTGACCTTAACACCGCGGGCTTTGGCTTCGCGAATCATCCTAAGGCCGCCTTTGGTGCTGCAGTGACATTCATGAATCCCGGTATTCAAATATTCCGCAACGATTATATCTCTTGCAATCATTACGTCTTCGGATGCGGTGGGAACTCCCTTGATACCAATCGATGTGGAAACAATGCCTTCGTTCATGGCACCGCCCACATCAAGGCTTTTCTCTTCACAGTGATTTAAAACAGGGATATCAAAGTCGCTCGCGTATTCGAGAACTTTTCTTAAGAGCCCTGCGGTCGCGATGGGGTGTCCGTCATCGGATACGGCAACGATGCCTGCTTCTTTCATCAGACCCATCTCGGAAATCTCCTTACCGTCGATTCCCTTGCTTGCGGCTCCGATCGGATAAACCCTGCAGTTTCCGGCTTCTTCAGCCTTCTTCAGAATACCTTCGACAACGGCTGCGTTATCGCAAACGGGATACGTATTCGGCATCGGGCAAACCGCGGTGAATCCGCCCCTTGCTGCTGCTGCGGTTCCGGTTTGAATAGTTTCCTTATATTCGTATCCGGGCTCTCTTAAATGAACATGCATGTCAACCAGTCCGGGAGTTACGAACTTACCTTGCCCGTCTATAACCCTGTCTGCCTGCGATTCGTCGAAAGGTTTTGCGAACTTACCGTCTTCGACAAAAAGCGCTGTCTCATCGGAATTAAATATCTTTACATTCTTAACTATTAACTTGCTCACAGATTGTTCCTCCTTGCCATAAGAAGATAAAGAACCGCCATTCTCACGGCCACACCGTTGGTTACCTGCTCGTTTATAACGGATCTGTCGCAGTCATAAACCTCGGTGGGAATTTCAACGCCGTGGTTGCAGGGCCCCGGGTGCATCAGGAATGCTTCGGGTTTGGCGAGGTCAAGCGCTTCCTTTGAGATTCCGTAGAATCTGGAATACTCGGCAACCGACGGGAAAAGCGAGGATTGCTGGCGCTCGAGCTGGACTCTCAAACCCATTACGGCATCTGCGTCCTTTATGCAATCTTCCACGCTGTCCGCGACGGTGCAGCCCATGTTTTCGATACCGATGGGCATCATGGTGCGGGGCCCGTAAACCCTTACTTTTGCGCCTAATTTGGACAAACCTATGATGTTCGAGCGCACCACGCGGCTGTGGTAAATGTCGCCTAAAATCGCTATCTCTTTTCCTTCGAACGTGTCGAATCTTTCATACATTGTGAGCATGTCAAGAAGTGCCTGCGTCGGGTGCTCGTTCATGCCATCTCCGGCGTTTACCACAGAAGCGTTCAGGTGCGGCGCTATGAAATGCGGTGCACCTGACTGATTGTGGCGCATTATGATTATATCCGTGCCCATCATGTCTATCGTTCTTGCGGTGTCAAGCAGAGACTCGCCCTTGTTGACCGAACTTCCCGAAGTCGAAATGTTGGCCGACGCCGACCCCATATACTTGGATGCGAGCTCAAACGACAATCTTGTTCTCGTGGAATTCTCGTAGAACAAAGTGATTACCGACTTTCCCTGAAGATGCGAAGTCTTTTTGTTCCCTGAGGAAATAACAAGTTTCATGGTTTTGGCGGTATCTAAGATTTCCATAATCTCTTCCGCTGTAAGTTGCTTCATACCAAGCAAATCTTTACTCGCAAGCCCCATCTTCTTCCTCCTTCATAAGCACAACCTGAGTGGCGCCGTCAAACTCTTCTACCTGCACATCAATCTTCTCGGACAGCGACGTCGGAACGTTTTTACCGACATAGTCAGCGCGGAACGGCAACTGCCTGTGGCCTCTGTCAATCAGAATCGCAAGCTGGATGTTCTCCGGGCGCCCCATATCGAAAATATTCTCAATCGCAGATCTCACTGTTCTTCCTGTGAACAGCACATCATCGACGAGAATTATTTTTTTACCGTTTACATCAAAAGGAATGTCCGTGCCGTGCACGACAGGATGCGCGGACAACATCGATAAATCGTCTCTGTAGAAAGTAATATCCAATATTCCCATAGGAACCTTTACACCTTCAATCTTCTCGAGATTCTCTCTTATCATCGTGGCCAAAGGCACCCCTCGTCTTTGAATTCCGATGATTGCCACATCGTCGAGGCCTTTGTTTCTTTCGATAATCTCATGTGAAATTCTGACAATGGCGCGCCCCATGGCCGCCTCGTCCATAATCACTGCCTTAGGAACAAAATTCATAA
>Ga0065711_1044331_pt1 | contig 14164 bp, 8 predicted proteins | sample Hoacrofraction12_FD_59098 | JGI IMG/M metagenome (GOLD analysis project Ga0065711, IMG submission 59098) | Hoatzin crop microbial communities from Cojedes, Venezuela - Epithelial fraction 12 v2 (version 2) | ecosystem: Host-associated > Birds > Digestive system > Esophagus > Crop | place...
AAAAAAAAAAAAAAAAAAAAAAGAAAAGAAAAAAGGCAAGTAAGCTTCCAAAATTCTCAAGGATTTCCTTCAATTGTTGCCATGTACAGAAAAATGACCCTTCAGGCAGAGTAACTAAGGAGGACGTGTACTGCTCAATATGCTTCAAGGAAAGAAGGGCTTCCCTCATTTTCCTACAAAAATTATTAGGGGCTCAAGATTCCATACCTCCCTCAAAGCTGTTTAAAAATCACTGTTCTTCACCAAAAGTTAAGCATTTAAGATCTTTATAACATCAGCAGAACTAAGTACTTCTCTATTCAAATGGACAAAAAAAAAGATCACTTCAAATTCTGATTGACATTCTGTCGTGCAAATATCTATGTTCTGCTCTAAAAAGATGACAAGGAGTTGCTATGATGTTTTTCTTAGAAGTGTTATTTAACATTTTCCAGCTCTGCAAAGGCATGAGACATTAAAACTCTTTTGTTGGAAGCGGAGTGTTTGAAAGCTCATTGGCAGAGCAGTTACATCCAGTTTTCAAGAACACATGATTATTCTCTTTCTGGTTTCCCCAAATAGAGGAGGAGAGAAGAATGAAGAAAGAAGGAGCAGTGCACACAATATGTTTTTACTTCCATCTGCCATCTGTTAACAACTTCAGCTACTTCAATAAATATGTATTTATACTCATCAGGAAAGATTACGGTCTTGTCTATATGCAGTTACTCAGTACAGCTGTTCACGAACAAGTCCAAGGTGAGGGCATTTTTCCAGAACCAGTAGTTAAGAGTGCACAGAAATATGGTATTTTGAAATGAGAATACCCAAATAAAGAACTATTCAATAGCAGGTGCTTATGAATAACTAAATATAAATGAATCCACAACAAAACAGGGTCTACTTCTGTGCTCACCACTCTCTACACAACACAGAATCCACCAGCACGGCCCTGTCCTTCAGAAACTGGAGGAAGGAGAAGAAATTACATGTCTAACAAGTGTAGCTACATGGACGGATACAGAACCTTTTTACTGTTATGTTTCATATTAACTTAGGAAGTTGGATTAAACATATTGAAAAATCACATCTCTATTAAAAGGCTCTTCTATCTTGAGAAAAGTAATTGCTTTTTCGCTATAGTTCAGCTGCCTCTTTGGCAGACAAACTGTAAAACCTTCACAGCTTCAATGAGCTCAGTTTAGCACCAGTGTCATCTTGGATCCTTCCTGCCTTGGCCTCTTGAATAAGTGAATATAATCTGAACTAAGATGACATGATAGTACACTACTTCTAACTACACCTTGGGAGTAATGATCTTTCCTTTCTGTTGGAAGTGATTTTAAGATGAAAGACGGCAGTTACAGCCTTGTGAGAATTTTTCAGTTTTCTCCTGAAATTGCCGTTCAGCAAGAACAACAAACCCCACAACGCAGAGGGCACTGCTGAGGTAGCTCCGCCGAAGCAAATCAATACAACCCTGACTTGTAAAGCCAGTTTCTCCTGACAGCAGCCCAGAAAAGCCCTATCTGAACTGAGAGACTAACTGCTTTTAACATGAGTATGTTCAAAAGGCACATAGGAATACCAGACTACACAGCGGTTTAAAGCACATACCTGCCAAGCATGAATTAAGTTCGTCTCCAATGTTTGTAACTGGGGACATTACAGTAGTAGATGACATCATTGAACTTTTTAAATTCTTGTATTAGAAACAACTAAAAATCATTAACTGATGTTTTTTGACACCAAAAAAAAGCTTCACAGCTGCTAAGTGACATTACATATGGCAGTATTAGCTTTGTTCCGCGGACTCCAGTTCCATACAGCAGCTGAACATACAAAACATATTCCTCATGTTATTGTCAAGTGAAATATCTCGTTAATTCTCATTGTTTACTGTATGAAAATGCACACTAAGTTAACACCCTGTCTATCAAAAATCTTCAGCATGCAAGTTGCCTTAGCATTACAAATAATCCCTGTATTCTCCAGCTGTGCATTGTGCTCACTGCATCTGTATTGAGTCCTTTGACGGACTAAGATGTGTAGCATGACCATGTCTCCGTCTCCACTGTGGGGTTAAGCAAACTGGGACTGCTGACTGCATTGCAAATTTGAATGTGAGAGGCTGAACGTGGTTAACACAGTGGACTTTGGGGATTTCTTGAACTTGCAGTTCCACTGTAAGACTGTAGCTGTCTGTCAGTGGTCACGCTGTGCTCTATTCTGACAGCAATTTATTCCTGACTTGGGTTTACATACACCCAGGTTGTGACGTTTGATTTCACTGGGAAGGCACCTATAGACCACTCTTAACACACCCCACGCAAATCATCTTTAGCTTTAGAGTATCCTGCTTACTGAGCAGATCTCATCCTCTTTTCTGACAACTTAGAGCTGCTGCAGTGACACACAGAGATATCGAATCAATGCTACCAAACACTATTGAAGGGCTGATTTCAGTGATGGATACATGCCTGCAAGACACGACAAAGATTAATGGTACACAAAATATCTAAATCAGCTATCAAGGATCAGTTATTAAAAACAGTTTACATTTCACTTCAGGAAACACATGTCCTGGGATACCGCAGCTAAGCAGAAGAGACAGACCAATTCATGACCAAACTGAGTTGTTGTTACTTGCTTTCAGGACCACTGTTTTCCTTGGTCTGCACCAGCTGTAGTGTATCGGTTCAATATCAATCATTCTTAGAAAAGACAGCTTACAACCAGCACAATACCAACAGCTCATTTACAGGAAAGGAAACAGGTCTGAAGGAACAAACTACTCCTTTGAGAAAAACAGCAAAGATTCATTTGTAAAATTAAAATACTGAATGCTGTAGTACAGTTGATCAATTTGAAAATTAGGTAGATGTTGACGAGGAAGACAAGGTAGAAGAAAGTGGCCAGAAGTTTGAATCTTCCCTAAATTTGGCAGAAGAGGTATCTCATGCTGCCTGCGAAGCTACCCCCAAGCAGAGTGGAAGAGAAGAGATAACACAGCAACTCACCATCAGGGGATGGAGGGGAGGGGGTATTTTTCATTTTAATTAGCTTGGGAAAGACAACCTGAAAGAGAAACTGAAACACCATATTTTTAAAGTTGCCTTTACTGCTACCTGCCATGCCAACAGAAGTAAGTAAATAGGACACACTGTTCCCACTGCTATGTGAGAACTTGCATTCAATGGCAGCCACTTGATATGTCTTCCTAATACTAAGAAAATCAAAGCTTAAGTACATTAGCTAGCAAAAGAAACAACAGTAAGTGAAAAAATACTAAAGTCCACTAACAACCACATCTGGATTTACTAACAAACCCTGCAGATCCTAGCTTTATTTTAAATAGTAGGTGTGAAAACTCTCCCTAGAGAACATCAGAAGAATATCAATACTTCCTGAAAAATGTTACACCAGAACAGCATCCTCTAGACTAAAGACTCATTCAGCCCCCTTCCTTCATGATTTATTTGAAAATACTGTACATAAAAAAAATTAACAAAACTTTCTTTTTTGAATACTTAGTATATTTCTGCAGGCAATCTCTATCAGTTTTGCAACCAAATTTTATTCCTATTCTCTACATAGCCAACTTAATTTTGTAACCATATTAGAGCAGACATAACACAGCTCCTACAGCTCTAAATTGTAAACTTTAATTATATCTTAAATATCATCACCGTGGCACTAAAGGAGGAGACACCTGTGAAAACCTCAACATTAAATAATGTAGGTAAAAACTACCTATCAACTAGAATCACAATATTTATAAGAAACCAAAGAATTCAGAAAAGCAATTAAGATCTGCTATAAGACTCCTTTGTACACCATGAAAATTTACTACGTTTAAAATTACAGTAATTGAACTAATAAAAGTGAAGCACTCAAATGAAGCCACATTTTAACTTAAACACAAACTGTATAATTTTCTTTTACAAACTAAACTGATTGTAAACTCCATGAATGATACCAATGGAAAATTAGAAGTCCAGCTTCTATGCCTGGTAAGTTTTCTTGGACCATTTTTCAGATGTTCAGCTTTAGCTTCATATAGCACTTTTGGAGAAGTGATATGAAAAAAAAAAAATCATTTCAGCTTAGGGCTTCTACACGGACAAGTTCCATTTGGAGCTGCACACCTCCTCTACATCATCTTTGAAGGCATGAAGTATCTGTTCCTGTTCTCACTTCGGAATAAATCAGCTCTACCAAACACTATTCAAATTGTTAAACTTCCCAGTTTATATGGTTTGAAATTGACCTGGTTTTCCACTTTTATGAAAACTATGCTTGATTGTTTTGTTACGATTTAAAAACAATATTAATCACTAATTCACATTTTAGCCAAATAAACACACTAAATACGTTGACTACATTTAAGGCAGCAGATCCTACCCTCATTTTGACATATATTTTCTGCAGTAAGTATCTACAATCACTAACAACTTTTGCCAAAAATAAATTCTCCCTAGAAATACTCCTGCACTCACTTCTTATGGCCATCAGTGCTCCAGAGGCAATTTAATTGGCTGTTAAATAATGCCTCCAGAAAGATTTGTTGCCTGTTACTGATGTCCCAGCTCTCGCAAGTTGTAGCCAAGGTGACAGCTTTCCACCGTCCTCCCCTGCCTTTGCCTTCTGCTGGTGACTGCTCCAGCAGCTTGTCCTCTGCTGATACCCGCATCTGGAGCCTTCATGGCCATTTACCCCTTCCACGTCCTCCTGCAGACTTCTGAGAAAAACGCCCTACAGCAGCTTGCATTTATAAGAGGTTCAGAAAATTCCCTGCTCGAACACGAAGGGTGAAGATGTGCCTAAAGTAAAGCCTTGAAACAGTGCTGGCGCAAGCTTTTCTACCAACCAACCCTGAGAAAACAACCTCCCAAATCTTAAATGGAAATAAAGACTTTTGTTTCCCCACAAAGCAGCAGCGCAGCGTCAAGTTACAAGTCCCGGCTAGTTCTGCCACAGCCTTGGTCACAGTATCAAAGGCAGAGCTGCGCTGACCCATGGCCTATGAAGTGCCAGAGCCTTCTGGTCCCCAATCTGGTCCCTCGCTTCCCCCCGCTGCGTAACCCTGCCCGCTCTCCCACAACCATGCGGGCAGCATCGCCCTCTCCAGCCACCCCAGGCTGCCACCAGCCACCAGCCTTGCATGGAATGACTTTATTCTTGCTGTGTGGTTTTGTTTGGCTTTGTTTTGGCAGGCTTGCAATTTTCCAGTTTTTAATTAGTAATATTTTTTTAATTTCTTTTTTTTATTTCCCCACTGAAATAGAAAGAACTTGCACAGGGAGGAAGGAAAAAGAGCACTGAGGGGAAGAGGCAGCACTTGCAAAATGACACAATTAAATTATCTTTCATGTGCTGTGCTTTGGCCCCATCCTGGCCCAACCCACAGTATTTTTTCCTGAAACTTATCAGAAAAGACTGTTGTGAAAGTATAAGGATTTCGAATGCGTTAGCCAAATCTTGCCTGTGAAGCGAAGCTCCCAAGGTGGTTTCCGCAGAGTTTGCGCTGGAAGCGTTCTGCAGCAGGGAAACTGCTCTGCGGGCTCCGCCGCACCCGGCACTCACTGAACTGGTTTTTACAACACAGTAGACTTACTGCAGTTAAATTACTATGGATTTAAAAAGGACAAGCTAGTTTTACCAATTTAATTAACACTCTAATTAAACTGGAGAAGAAAGTTACTTGCCTTCGTTATGACTTTACTTTTGAGTAAAGTCATAACCCTCAGTGGTTATTAGGAATATCTATACCTGGATTACACTGACATTTTCAGATTCACACAAAAAGAAACTAAGCTTATTGCCAGTACTACTGATCCTGCCACTCCTTTGTGGGCATGAGCAAGACATACATATGCTCAAAATAAAATGCTCTCTAACTATAGAAGTAGAAACATGAAGACATTTGTATTTCAGCAGACTTCCCCATTACACATCTGACCACAGTCAACAAGGTCCTGAAGCATGCATATTTTTCAGTACTGTCTTACCACACATAATACCCTTCACAAGAGAAAAACAGCAGAATGGTGGGGAAGGGAGTAAATTGCTGGAAAATGAAAGCTCTACCGTTACAATTTTTAAAATGAAAAAACCCAAACAAGCCTCTTCTAATTTGTGGGGCCGTTCTACCAAATGCATTGAACCTAACTAGTGGCTCTGTAAAGCTGCAGTCAAAGAAAGCTCATGTGCCTAGTTTAACTGCTTTGTTGTGACAAAATACCCTCTTAACACATTTTTCTGTTTCAACGTGCTATGCAACATTTATCTAACATATGTAAACAAATAATATATTAAAATGCATGCCATGTTCTATTTCACTAGGATTTCTGAACCAAGACAAACATAAAAGTGAAACTACTCACACAGCTTTTTGAAAAACATTGGTTCTACTACACGTTATACTTTGGACAAATCAGTAATAAATCGCCACTTGAGCAATGCAATTCAGACTGAATTCAATGCCACCAAGTTAAGCACACCTGATGTTCCAGCTCTCTGTGGAAAACTAGACAGCTGCTGTTAAACTGTATTCCCTTTCATTGTTCAAATATATATGGTGTTAATATCTCACAACTGCATCCAGGACCAAAGATGATGCTTTACTTTAGGGTTCATTTTTTATCCTTACAAAAACAACAGCAAAAAAACCCAAAACCCTAGGCACATGCAAACACATGCTGACGTACATACAAACTGCACCCCACGTACACCCATCATCACACTTGGTGTTTGCCATTTCTGGGTAAAATAGCAACATGCCAACCAAGCAAATTCCAGCTTTGTTCCATGATTTCTATTGTTCACTGGCACAAAAAAACCAACTGGTCTCCTGTCTATACCTATGACAGAAAATATTCTTTTGTAACCTACAAATTTGACTGCAATGTGTTGCAAGCTGCTTGATATTTTAACCTGTATCAAACAAAACACATCACCACATTGATAACTTATCACAGTTTTCAGTACATCACAAAATAGCTTAATAATTTGGGTCATATAGGAGAGAAATTTGTTCAACATGGTAGGGCTCACCCTTCTCTCATTAAGAGCAGCAGAAAACCGAACAACAGATTGTTACTCCATTTTTAAGATTTGCATCAAAAAAAACTGGAAGCATGGTAACAGGAACTTGTCGTCCCCTTGGCTTACCATTATGGAAAAAGGGAAGTTATTTCATTTTGTTGGTGGTATTATTATTATTCATTATTGTTTTACTTATTTTTAAGAAACATGATGTTCTTTGGGTCCGTGTGTTCTTCACAAGTACAAGCATAGCGTACAGGGCAGCACATACTCACTCTGCCAAAGGAGAAGACCAAATATCACGCTGGAAGCCTGAGATTACACAGCAGCGAAGGGACCTGTGCCAGCGCAGAGGGAAGACCCACACCGACCTCCCCTAGACCCTTTCCACGGGCAGCAGCTGGGAAGCCTGGAAAAGGGGCGGTGGCAGGGGGATTACCAGCATCACAGTCCTCTTCACTGCAACCATGGGTGCAGCAGGAGAGGGAAGCAAGGGCCACAGCGCTGCCACCCTCCTGGCCCTCTCAAAGGCCTGTTTGAGACTGAGGGAGGACCTCACTGCTCCTCGGCTTCCTCTCCAGACAGGCAGCACGGTGGCTGCGTGGTCAGGAACCAGAATTAGAGAAGCATCAAAGTTCAGTTCATCAAAGTTCAACCTGGCAATTGAAGCACATCACTAGCTGAAATTGATATTTTTTTGTTTTTATTTAACTACAAAACCTCTGAAAGAGAGTGAGCCAATCGGCAACACAAACACAAAAGGGTGAGCAGATATTTGACATGAAAGGTAACACAACTCAAGAGAAAAAAAGGAGGGAAAGACAGACTTACGCAGGTTGCAATTGTTTCTTCATTCATTTTGTGAAGGCTAGAAGTTTACAGTAACCACCTAAACATGGTGGAGCAGATGGGGGTGAGAAACATGTGAGAGGGTGAGCACATGAACACGTGTGTCTGCCTTTAAACGCACAAGAAGAAAGAAAAAACTCAGAGAAAAGAAAGATTATCTGTCTCCATTCCTGCCTTAAAGTCCACAAAGTTAGTGGAATTTAGTTTTGGTGGGTTTTTTTTTTCTTTTTGCATTTTCAGATGAAAGCCAATTCTGAAATTAACTAGTCAACCACAAATTTTGAAATTAATCAGGTCCAACCAAGTCAACTCATGATCAAACCTACGAAAGTTACATGACATGAGCATAACACATGCCCAAAGGGCAGCAACCAGTTCCCAGACACACACTAGATATAAGGTATTTCGCTGGTGAACTTTGGCAGCTGGAAGATACGATTCATTCCTTTCACTTTCTCTTCTGTTGCTTTTTTTCTTGTTCTCTCTTACAGCTCAAGACCACCCCCACTCGAGTGCCACTATATAATTCCTCATATTTGATTCCTCTTCCACAACTTCACAAGTGCACTGGGAAGGTTGGCACTATAGGAATATTTTTTTTAAAGGCTTATCGTAAAATCATTCAAATTGAACAAATATGCTTTCCTTGCTTGTAAAAGATTTCGTTCCGTAAACAGCAGCAAACTTCTACTACCTCCAGGCAACAGATGTACATCTCCTGTATTTGAAGAACTAAAAACTTGCAGCACTGAAATTTCAGTCACCACATGCAAGCACAATAATAAAATTTTTTTAAAATAATTATTTGATATGTTTAAAAAAGAAAGAATTGAGAAGCTATTTTCTTCCAACAGACAACATCTACTGAAGAATGTACAATCTGCGAGATAAACTCATTGCCTGGCGAGCATAGTGAAGACTACTTTTTGCCGTAATTGTCAATTATGTTATCCAAGCCAAAAGGTTGATCACTCAAGACTAAAAAAAGAATAAAAATCACTATGTTATGAAATTTCTAAAGGTAACAACTCACATAGGCACCAAACAGACACACACCACTACCCTGGTAAAGACAACGATCGTCACATCACAGCAGGCCAGCAAAGCGACACTGCCACAAACCCATGAATTCCTCTGCTCCACATTGGCAGGGATGCCCACATGATCTGCTCCCTCCACCAGCCAAGGAAAACATTTCTTCACTCTGCTTTGCAGTTGTCAAGCATTAATGCACCGTCCTGGCTCAACACAGAGGATGAGCTATGGGTTGAGTTTCCGTCTGCTGTTGCTTGTTTGAGAGGCAGGCAGAGACACGGTGATCCTGGCGTGTGCACCAACCCAACCTCAGCGAGCAACCCTAAATCGTCAAACCAAGAAGGTTTCCAGCCACAGAACCTATTCCAGCAAATGAATGATACATGAAAATGTCTTGTGGACCACAAACAAAAGACTCCAGAAGACCCAGAGGCCACACGCACACAGACAAAAAAAAATACACACAGGAAAAAACCCAGCCTGGCTCTCAGGATTGCACAGGGGTTCTTCTGGGTAGCCAAGGTACTTTGCTGAAGTAATCCACTCCAACAAGTTTTATACCAATTCTTTAAATCTTCTGGGAGTTGCACATAAAGACATTTAAAGAAAATAGTGAAGGAGCTCTACAACTTACTACGAATAAGAGAGAGCGCTCTCAAAGAAGAAAATCATATGTCTGCAAAGACGACAATGCAACAGATCCTGGCTCAGAGCCCAGAGCACACTCTGCCTGACTGTGCCATTGCCCTGCAACCCACAGGGCAATTACTAGTTTGCAAACTTCCCATCGCTACCTTAGAGCTAGAAAATTATTCTGTTTCAGATGGTGTTTCAGAATATCCAGAACAGGGGTATAATTTACTTCAGTCTGGCAGGATGTGGGGGGGTGTCTTTAAAACACTTTGTAAGATCTTTTCAGCAAAGCGGAAAAATCAACAATACTGGTTTATTTGTTTGCTTGCTTATTTGTTTAAATACACATACCTTGCGTAATTGATCAGAATGTGATCCTAGTGCAAAGCAATTGCTACACTTCTTCCCTTGTCTTTGAATTTTGAATATTTTTTCCTTCAGAGCAATCATCTCAGTTGGTTTTTCAATGTCACCTCAAACAAAGTCTAAACTAAAGAAAAAAAGTACATAGAGAGAATTATAAAATATGAGGTATTTATTTCCCTATGAGGAGGTCATCATCAGTCAACATGGGATTCCTATTACACACTGCTCTGGACAAAGAAAACCTTTTGACTCTCCTCCAAGCCTCAGGCTTGTTCACCATTCAGCATTAGAAAAAGAGAAAATATTAAAAAAAAAACCCCACCAAACATCAAAACAACCAACCCATTGTAGCATGGTGTGCACAGACTCAAAAAAACAACAACAAAAATGTTTCTACAGCATTTCATCTTGCCCTAAATAATACAGGCAGGCAAGGACAAAAAGAAAGTTAAGTGGCTGCAAACTTTTTTTCCAACACAGGCATTATTGGAGGGGGTGGGGAAGTGGGGTAGAAAATCCACCTAGCAGTATACAATGCTTCACAACAAAAATTACCTAAAAATACATCTTATCAGTGATGAATTGACGAGTTCAGACTTCTAAGTCCAAGTCCCTGACTCTTCAAGGCCTATAAATTGGGAGGCTGATTGGTTTCCAATTTTTGTACTGAGGAGATTTTAGTGAACTTTTTGATACCGATTCAATACTGCACTATTATACTTTTTCTTTTATTTACTTTCACTTAGGGGTAGTCTGGAAAACCACTAGCAGAGCACAATTTGTTACTCAGTCTTTTCAGAATCTGTATAATGAAATAACGTATTACCAATTTCTGCTTTCCTTTATCCATCTACTTCAAGCATATATCACTGATCTCTACCATAACTCTCTTTCATTCATATCACTTTCCATGTGAAAAAATGTATTTTAAGAAGAGCCAATTGGAAGAGTATATCATTGCCAGCTCCTTGATAGCGTGATATTCACAATTTTTCTTCGAAAGGGATGGGATCTTGCAGGAGCTGATAAAAATATGGCAAAATGTGACCTTCTTACGTAAAGAGTAATTATGTTTTCCAACTATAGACAAAAATTCTAAAAAAGAAAAATCTTGACAAAAGGAACCATCCAGAACTTCTTTATTTACACATCATGATTTAAGTCAATCTTCTATTCCTGAAAAATTGAATCAGGGACTCTGAGGTGGCTGATTAGCAATAGTATATTTTCCACTTCACTGCCTGACAGTGCCTGCTGTATGATGGGGAGGGGGATGCTACAGGCTTTTCATAATCTTGGCAATCAAGGTTAATATGAAATTTGCATACCACCTTGCTGATGAGTGGAATGTTTCCTGGAAGAGCGCTGAGGTTAAAGTCACATATATTTCATCAGAAATTAAGCACTGGCTAAAAATATTATGTATTTATCTCAAAGTAAGTCTTCATGAGTTTACAGACAGTCAGTTCTACACCCGAGACTTTTATGTAATTAAGATAATTTATAACATGGACTCACACAGTACATTAATCTCCAAATCTTTCATTGCCCTTGGAAATGCCAAGCATCTACTAAATTCTCATCACCTTGCCCCGAAGATCTCCACTGTCTTGCAAGGAACAGTTAAAGTCAAAATGCTCATCAGCCTCATTGACACTACGTTATTCGATGGAAAGAGAACTGAAGGTCTTGTATGCATAGCCACATAGTTCCTTACAATACTCCAGTGCTTCAAGTATGACATTTCTACCGTAGCTTTAAGTTCAGATCATACATTTAGCAAAGGAAACCCAGAACACAGTAGAACAAAAGAAAGCTATTCACAGACTGTAATATAACAAAGCAAAGCAGTGGAAAAGACAGCATTGAAAAATTCAAACAAAGGAAAAGGGAAGGACTAAACTTAGCAAAGTGTGTTATTTTCTGAAGAGCTACCTTGTTGCTAAAATTTCCTTTCTAGACATACAAACACTTCAGCTTCAAAATTCTGCAAATTCATTTTTTCTTCAGCACAGAACTAAGGATAGAGCAATGTAAGTGATTGTTCAGACTCCATAGTTCCTTAGCCTGTAAAAAGCAAGGCGTCCAAAGTCATTTCTTCTACGTCTCTGCTGGAATGGAGTTCTCGGTGTTTTGCAGAGGTGGAGCCATCTCTGCTTGCAATGGAGAAGTACAGCTTGAGTCACTGGCTTAGACAAGGTTGAGAGATTTTACCTGATTAACAATAATCTGTGCTATTTTTAATCGTAAAAATTATTTGACACTAATTTCTCATATTTGTTCTTTTTTTAATGTAGCAGACCACAACACAAACCAGGTATCCCAGAAACAGGCTAACAAAAAATAAATCCACAAAGATAAGAAAGCTATTATATACATCTCCATGACAATTTAAAAGCTCTTAAGAAAAAAAGAAGAAAAAAAAAAAAATGGGGAGGGGGAGACACAGCCCAACAGACAGGGGAAAAGATGACAGCATGTATCACCAACATTTACGTGCTTTCCTACCACCGTTGTTCCCCTGTTACAGAATCACAGAACAGTCGGAGTTGGAAGGGACCTCTGTGGGTCATCTAAGTCCAACTCCCCTGCCGAAGCAGGGTCGCCTACAGCAGGCTGCACAGGACCGCATCCAGGCGGGGTCTGAGTGTCTCCAGTGAAGGAGAATCCACAACCTCCCTGGGCAACCTGTTCCAGTGCTCCATCACCCTCAAAATGAAGAAGTTCTTCCTCATCTTCAGGTGGAACTTCCTATGCTTCAGTTTGTGCCCGTTGCCCCTTGTCCTGTCACTGGGCACCACTATCCCTCAGGAACTTCCTATGCTCACAAATGAACTAATTCTGGATGGAAAAAGCATGCTGTGGCTAGCCTGCAGAACAGGCCCCACTGAAACGATGCCACAGACCTCAACTAACAGTCAAGAGCAGCACTGTCCTTTCCAATAACAAAGAAAGAGCTTCCATGAAATCTCCAGCACTTCTGGTGGGACTGAAAACCTGGAGGCTGGCACCTCAGCCATGGCTGGGCTTGTTTGGGCAACGCTCACTTTCATCATGTGCACCATGATTTTCCAGTTGGAAGTCTGGAATGAGACAGTATTTGTAGAATTCCCTTGAGAGCTCCAAGTGCTTTGTTATCTACAGAACTAAATTATTAACACATTGCTGGTAATCACTCTGCTGGAACTTAATCTTTCTTTGTCCTCAACAAACTGATAAACATCTTGGAAGAAGTGTGACAGATAGGCTTGCACACTTCCATGTTTATCCTAACAGTTTAAAAAAAAAGATGGTATTTTGTTTGTACCAACAAGTCTTGGCAAAGCAATAAGAAAGTCCATTATAAAAAGCATTTCTCTGAGTAACTCTTCAATAAACCGTATAAAGACAGACAGTCTTTTGATTAAGTGTTGTCTAGCAAGTAACAGTCAGGAGAACACTTACGGGTTTACAAAGCATTTCTGGTAAGAAAGCAAAATAGTTCCTATTTGGAGGTATTTCCAAAGAGGTCCAATTCTCAATCATTAGCGATAGTGCTAAGCAGCAAGACAGTTAAAAGTGCTATTAACTGATGAAAACTAGGGGGGAAAGAAGGAAACAGATGTATAAGCCATTTCATTGTGTATTAATGAACTAGGAACAAAATAGTTTATGGACAGTGACCCTAAATTCTTAAAAGCCTCAAAGTGTTCTGCCACAAAAGGAGTGCTAAAGAATGATGTGCCTGTACGAGGAGCATTTTGGTGACTTACACTACCTACCAAACACAAGCTGTTGCAAGTTTAAGGAAAACAAACAGCTATCTGCCTCAGTTTAAAAAATATGAACTTATTTTCTTTAATCATAAATCTAGCCAACTAGCACTAATACATTTTACTACAAGTTTATATCTCTGCTAGAATGAAATTCTAGCCACTCACCAAAAGAAAAGTTCATACTTTATTTCTGAGAATCCTTAGAAAATGGAACAATTCAAAAGGCTTAATTTGTAAATTCAGATTTTAAAAAGTCTAAACGTATCTGTTACTGCAAGTTAGATTGAAAAGAGATGACAAGGGGAAAAGAGCCAAGACAAATGGGCATAGGGCTGGCAGTGGCAGATGAAGTTAGTTTTCATTTCTTCAGCCAGAACTAAAGCTGTCACAGAATATGACCAGACTGGTTTAAGTAACCACAGAATATAAAAATTACATTTAGTGTCTGCCTAAGAATGCAGAAACAAACTAAATACACATCCACTGGGCGGGGGGGGGGG
>Ga0065711_1044334_pt1 | contig 14164 bp, 10 predicted proteins | sample Hoacrofraction12_FD_59098 | JGI IMG/M metagenome (GOLD analysis project Ga0065711, IMG submission 59098) | Hoatzin crop microbial communities from Cojedes, Venezuela - Epithelial fraction 12 v2 (version 2) | ecosystem: Host-associated > Birds > Digestive system > Esophagus > Crop | place...
GAGGAAGAACTTCTTCCCTCTGAGGGTGACGGAGCACTGGAACAGGCTGCCCAGGGAGGTTGCGGAGTCTCCTTCTCTGGAGATATTCAAGACCCGCCTGGACAAGGTCCTCTACAGCCTGCTGTAGGCGACCCTACTTCGGCAGGGGGGTTGGACTAGATGACCCACAGAGGTCCCTTCCAACCCCTACCATTCTGTGGTTCCCCATATCTTACAATTTTGTAGAAACTAATATGATTGCTTTTATGCTAATAATAAGCAGTTCTTCATCATGTTTTAACTACCTCTCAGAAATAATTGTTAAGGAGGTTGTCAGCTACCTCACGCCTACAGCTTATAATCGACTCAAAAGATTATAATTATAAACTAAATATTAAAACCCGTCTATTTTACGTATAAACCTTAATGTCTACATCCAATATCAAACACATTTTCACTTCTTCACTCTGTCATAGTGAATTCTGTCATATGGTGAATAAATTTGCTGCCTTTCAGTGACAAAGTAAAAATAAGTTATTTTAATTAACGTTCCTACTTGAAAAGTCTATTTCACAAATGTATTTATTTTGGGTTAGATATTAATTCTTTGTCTACTTGGCAATGTTATAAACTGGTATCTTTGAATATTGCATTTACAAGAGATGAATTATAACTTTAGATTAATTCTTTTAAAGTATACATCAGACCAATTAATTATTGTATTTTTAGTAAATCAATACGAAAAAACAGGAGGAACCCCATTCTGCACTCTCCTTGTTTTTTCCATCTGAAGCAGACCAATATGAGTGTGAGAGCTGTATGACAGTCTGAGCATTGAGTGACAATTCTGTGACAGGCTTACATCTGTATTAGTTACATTACATCCATTTATTACTCATAAAAATATGATCACTCCTGAACAAATAGGGAAGTAGGATTAGGTCTTCAGACTCATTATATATGTTGCAGTCTGAAGAACTGAAAGGAATGCATTTATTTGCCATATTCTATCTGCATGAAATAAGCAATACACATTGACAGCTCCCACTGAATAGCAGAAGGAAACATGCTGCCGTAGATGATGTAATTCATTTTTCAGGGCTGATAATTTATTTAAATGAAGAATATAATTTATTTAATTGCCATCACTGTTGTAAATTGCTGTCTTTGCGTCTGAACAAAATCTGTTAGATACAACTCCAGAGAACTGTGAAAAATTGTATCTTTAGAGACTAATATTTGGATCAAAGCATACTGCAAATACGTATTTTTTACGCTATCTAAGACAACTATATTTGAATTAAAATAGAAGAATTCTGTATATATGCCTAAAGTATGAAAGTAAAATACTGTATCACATCTGAAAGTAAAATGTTGCATAAAAACATAATTACTTTTGCAGTACAACACAATATGAACAAAACAGTTTTGCTTGTTTTTGTTTCTAATGATTTTTGCATAGTAACATTTTGGTGACCATACACCTGATGAAAATAGTATGTGATTTACATGAAAAGAGGGTAATACTTGCTTCACTATGACACACAGATAATCTCTGACTACTGTAAAGTCTTGCAAAATATTGAAATCACATTGTAATCCAGTTACTGCATGCCATGACTTCAGTGCCTTATAATGAGAACATTGCTGTTGCTTGGCTCTTCCAACTGTGGCCAACACTGGACACCTAAAAAAATGAATGTGAGTACAGTCAAACTGTGCAGAGATACGTCTCCAAAACGTTATCCCAGCTTCTAACAAGGATGTCCTGAGCTCGGGGTAGTTTCTTCCAATGATTCTGTCAATTGCTTTTAAAACTCAAATTTGGAGGATTTCTGTGCGGGGAGTTTTCTTTTGCTAGTTTTGAGACTGCTGCTTGCTAGGATATTCTGGTCTCCCCTGGTTTCTGTCCTGGAGGAGTCTCTGGAAATCATGTCTAACTGACCTTCTTCAAGCTCCTCATGATTTTAGGGATCTGTTTTAGTTCTCAGCTGTGTTCTCCGAAATGGAGAATCACAACTCAGGACTCACTCAGTGATTCCTATTTAGTCGCACTTTATACAGATACATATTTTTTTTTCCCAGATTGCCCAGTCCTAGTATGGCCTTTCTGAAATCAAGAGGCCATAAACTGTAAATAATATTCAGCGTGGTTTGGTATTATTCATTTATAAAGTAGCATAATGCTATTCTTCGCTTTTTTCTTTACTCCTTCCCTAATAATTCATAATATAGCACATACAGTTGCTTTTTTCACAACTACTGTGCACTGAGCTATCTGTTATTTTTCCTGATGTGATTTCTGAGGAGTTAGAATCAGCACAACATTGTGGCTATAAAGGTGGGTTGGTTTTCGATGTGTTTTACATTTGTTTACATTGAATTTCAGCTGTCGTTTTATCACCAAGTATCATAACATGTAGTTCTTTATAGCCAGTCCTGCCTTCAGAGCATAGACTTACCTTGGCATCATCAGTAAAGTTTGTCTTCTCAGCGTTCACTGCTTGTTCCAGCTTCGATCTCCTGCTGGATCCATGCAGGACTCGACTAATGACTTCCTCCCAGTGTGAATACTGTCCATTACTCCAAAGTTTTCCTATTGTTTAACATTTGTTGTTTGTTTTTTTTAATCCATGAGGGGGCCTTCCTTCTAATCCCGTGTCAGGCTGCTTTCATTTAAGAGCTTCTGTTAAAGGCCCTTGTGAAAATTAATGTCTTTTGGAAATCAGGTATATGGTATTAGCTTACTTTCTTTTCCATGTTTGTTTGTTCTTTGGAGAACACTGATAGATTGCTGAGAAATTATTTCCCTTTAAAATAGCCATGTCAGTGCTTCACCTCTGTATTTATTTTCCTGTTCACTGATTTTATTGTTTATTCTGATTTTTAGTAATTTAATTGGAAATTCTTAGAAAATTTTTCTTGCACTGCCTTTCTCTCAACCACCTGTCACAGTTTCCTCCAATATGAACCCAGATGGAGACAAAGCATTTTGTTTTTGTGTTCTTACCTCATCTTTCTTGAATGCTCCTTTTATAGCCTGAACAGCTGTTAGCCTTACCAGCTCCCTGTCTGGCTTCCAAATCTTTGAAAAATATTTTAGTTTCATGTTTTGTACTTTCTCTGAGTCGTTCCTCAAACTTTTACCTGTTTTGTGTGGATTTGTTTGTGTGGGGCTTTTTTATGCTGGTAGTTTATGGTCATTTTTGTTTTCTTTATTTGAATACAACTTCAGATTTTTAGAAGATCTTTTATTTGATTCTAATATTTAAGTGACTTAAATATTATTCCGTATCCTGCATATGTAATCTCTTTGATTTTTAGGCATATACACAACTGGATCCTTTATTCCTCAGAGGAGGTCTTTTCCTTTGTACAACTGTCCATCTGAATTCTTCCCCCTAACACTGTTGTTTCAGCCCGTGATGGCAGCTTTGCTTCGGCACATCCGCTTCTCTCTGAACCTGCACATGGTGTGATGAGAATGTTGCGAAGTGCTGCTGTGCGGGTCCCAACTTTCAGCTCCCAAACAACCTACGTTTGGCCTCCAAAAGTTCTCTCCAGCATTCCTCAGTTTTTGTTTTATATAAGGACTGCAAATTGCTGCCACAGGCATGTCTTTGGAGTCTGCACAGATTTCTCGTGAGGTCCACAGGATGCACGTTGTCTTCAGAGCCACCAGTATAGGTCTCTGTCCAGATCATGGTGACTGGGACATGGTATATTGTCATTTCATGCATTCCACCTGGCCTGTCTTCAGAATATGAAAGAACAAAGTTGACTGGGGCTAGCAATTTCCCTATCCAACTTGTCCTCTTTCCCACTGCAGTCTGCAGATTGACATCCAAGACAGCATATGTCAGTTCTTCCCCCCCTCCCATACTTCTGTGGTTTGGAAATAGGATTTTCATAGAACAATCGTTTTCCTCATTTATTACTGTTATTTTTCACGGTCATTTTTCCTGTCATTTCATTTTTCTTCCTGTAGTACTTTCTCTGTGTGGATGTACTAAATCAGGAGCTTGCATGTGATAAATATGCTTTAGTATTTCCTAGAAAATAGTAAAGTTCAAGGCTCACCTAGCTTGACCACTGTGAAGCTGAAATTCATCAGCTGAAAGCTGTTCTAGGATTTGGGCATCTGAGTTTGCTAGCACGCTTGGAGTTCATTTCTTTTGTGTTTGCTAGAGGTTAATGAGAAGGCTACTTTCTATTATTCTAAGTGTGGAATTGACAAGCCTAAGGATAACCAAACAACATGTGATGTCTATACTCTACCTCTACAAGCATTTGCCAAACCTTAGTCTGGGAATTATAGTGTTAAAATGCATTCAGAAATATCCATTTGCTGATGTGATTATAAACAAAACAGGATGTTACATGTCGTAAGACCTGGCAAAGGTGAAAGCTGTCATCTGAGGCAAATATCTATGAATTCAGATGCTTTAAATGAAACTTAAAGTTGTGTGGTGGCTTTTAAATCAAATAAGCTTTTTATAAGGCAGTTTTTAATCTTAATCTAATGATGAAAACATACAGTTTTAATTATGAGTTTGTGGATGGTGCTTAAATATGAGGGTACATTTGCTAGGTTGTCAACATCATTGTATAGTTTTTTAAATTGAGAAGATTACATCAATCAGTAGTTGCCTTCTGATTTCATTGTTGTTGCAGGTTGAAGTGTGCTGGTCTGTTCATATTTTGGTGCAATATTATTTACAGATGTATTCAATTTTAAAGGGAATAGGATTGTTTTGTAAATATATTTGCAGTGAGAAAACATTCCCAGAAACTTACATGTGTGGAACAAACCCTTAGTTTTTACCTTTATGAATGTATCAGATTGTTTCCTCTAGCTTGCTATTATCTAAATGATTTAAGACAGATATGGTGTTTATTAAATTAAAAAAGTCAAAGGACTTTTGAAATTTCCACAGAATATAACGTTCCACGTAGAATGACACATTTTTCCCCGGTATCTGTTGAAAGTTAATTTTGCTTATCATTTCAAATATTTTTTTGTCACGGCAGTTGTGGTTTTTCTTTAGTTCATTTCAGTGGCTACAGCATTTGCAGACAGACAAATATAAGGGATCCATCAGGGTGTAAATGCTTGAGGACTGGAAATCAAAGCAATTCATCATTTGTAACTCCATGAAGAAGCTTGAATGTGGTGATTTCCTAGAGGAACAAAAGAGTACCGTAAAGCGCAGGTTTCCAAGAGGACTCCATGTTGCTCTTGGGTCCATGCATTATCTAGGCATTGAATATCTAGCTCCAGACCTGGAATTTATTAATTTCATAGATCTGTATGAGATACCAAAGTTCATGCAGTTAATGAAATGAATGAGGCAGCTAAGCTGAAGATCTACAGCAGCCTTCATGGAGTGACTGAGGCTCAAGGCAGACAACAGCATTGATGGACTGATACGCTTGAAATTCTGCAGGTGTGGACACTGGCCACCCAGCTGGGTCAGATGCTAGCGTGAAAGTGAGTTTCAAAGGCTGAAATCTACCTTGATACCAAGGTAATTACTTTGGTATGACTAACTGTGTCACTTTAAGCCTTCCGGGAGAGAACTCCTGGCTCCCTTAAACAGCTGGCACTGGGGACGTACTGGCTTGACAATGTGAATGGAAAATATGCACTGCCCTTTTTTTGCGTTTGTTGATATCTTTAATACATATTTTGCAAACCCGTTCATCCTTCTTGAAGACTGTAGATGTGCTGTAGCAGGATAATTAGAATGGAGTAAATATTAGATAAACTAGATAGTTATTAAAACTAGATAGTTCTTGAATATACCTGAGACATTTCTTAATCTTGTGTTAGAGAGGAAATCAATATTACTTCTATAATATTCTTTTAAGTGAGAATCGAATCTTAGCCTGGGGTGCGGGGATAAGAAAAAAGGTGCAGGTGAAAAAAAATTAACAGATCATTTAATATTTTGTCAGGTGGGACATGCTAGCCACAGTTTTGTTCACAGTTGCTGGTATTGCAATGGCAAGACTTCCTTCCTGGATACTGCCAGATACTGCAGCCTGTGTTATTCAAAGCCACTTCGACCCTCCAGCTCGTGCTTGCCAGCTCATTTGTCACATGCAGCACGTCTTGTTCTTCTTTCAAGGTGTTGCCTTGAAAGTACTTTTTTTCTGTCTTACATTGACAAAGTCTGAAGCACAGTTATGTCACTTGCAAAAGGGTGCCATCAGCAAAGCCGTCTCAGGATTTTAGATGGTTTTGGCACTCAAATGTTATAAAACTCTGTAATTTCTAGTTTTGGAATGAGACTCAGTAGGTATTCTAAATCACAATTAGTGAGTACTATGGGCTATCAACTTGGCAAATTATAAACTGAAAAATACTGATAGTGTAAGAAAAATCACATTCCTTGTATACATATTTAACACAGTGATTGATTATTCACAGTTAGCAAATCTGTCACGTTTATATCAAATTACAGAGTGATTACTCTCTCTAGATATATGTTAAGCTTGTTTTTACAATCAGCAGTGTTAAATGAAATGTGAATTCAGGGATCTGCTGCATCGGTTACTACAGTTGCAATTAGCCCTGTGTCCTGTGGAGGAGGCGTCTCTGCAGCCCCTCTGGTCTGCGTGCTGTAGAGCAAGCCAGGGCAGTTTCAGTTTGGGGAATGCAGAGGAGCTTTATGTACCCAGTAGGTTTGCGATGTAAACCAATGGAAAGCCATCTGTGCCAGAGATCGAGTTAGCACTTGTGATTTTCCTTCCATAAGCTCATCACATTGAGCAAAACAACTAAGAAAAAGAGTCTGTGCCGTTAGTGTGCAGTCTGCTGTGGAAACGAAGTGCTGCAAGATGTGGCTTTTGAGAATAAGCTCGTGACCGGTGGCGATGTATCCAACAGCGTTTGGTCTGCATTGTCCGAGTTTGTATTCTGTCCTGCCACATTTGGTTGAATGGAGAAGTAAAGGACAATGTGTGTTGTCTTGGATGTGTACAATTTTCACCTGAAACATAGTTGAAATTTAAGTATGAATTGGACAGATGTGCTACCTGAACACCTTGGGAACAGAATTCAGCACCGTTTCAGGTCCTTGAATTAACACGGTATTACTTAACTGTTTTCATCTGGTCAATGTTGTTTTGGAATGCTTTGCTTCTCTTAAAATATTTTATTGCATTACTACTTCAGAGCAGCTAAGTCCTCATTGAAAAAATCTTGAAAGATACTTGGTTTGTATGTTTTGGTAGAAAAAGTGGAAGGTGATGAGCTCCAAGGAAGAAAGACTGTATTTTCTTGCATTTGTCCTTAGTAATAAAGAACAACAAAAAAAATCAGTATAGAAAATGTATGGAGGGAGAGGGAAGAACCAGAATTTTGTAAAATGCTTTTGAGTGCTTTTGCAGGCTGGTGTAATTTTTGTAGAGCTATGTGAGTTTGCATATGTCAATCAATTTAAAGTAATGCTTTGCTTTGATTATGAACGTGACTTGAGAATAAAATTAATGTTTGCGTAGCACTCAGTGTATGTAAATTGATATATAAATGCTGCTGTAAGTGTAATCACTTTAATAACAAAAGGCAAAATCAAGTTGACTAACAGAGTTTTTAATTAGATTAACATAAACCATTTGTGTTTTAATACAGTGCTCTCTACAGGATTAGATACTATAAACAGGTATGTTAAATCAGTTCATTAACATACTGGGTCCAAATTAACTGTTGTTAAAACTTCCTTGAATGGAAAGAAATTTGGGTTTTACGCTACATTTTTACTTGTCCAGCATCACTAACACACATGGTAAGTATACATTAGTTTTATGGTTGGGTATTCAACCCTAACTTATCCTAGTTCTTGTTGACTTAGAGCATAACTTTTGCAAATACAGCATCAGGCAAAGAGAAATCTTTCACCTAATATGAAATCATATTCAGCTCAGTAATAGTAAGATAATGTACTTGGAAATCCCACTGTATTATAACTCCTTTAGATCTTCCTTTTATATTCCAAACTCTTCAAATTAGAAAAAAGTTGGTAAGTTCATGCCAGTTAGCAAAGAGCAGATGGTGTTTATTACTGTGACCAGTAAATTGTGTATCTGTGGGAGTAATAAACCCAATTAGCCAAATGTTGATTGTGCTTTTAACTGTTGTAGTCTTAGTACCTATTTCCATACCTGTGCGTATGCTCAATATGAACTTATTTAATTCTGCTCTTTGAAAAGAGGTTAGTGGTGCTGTTGCGTTAAAGGGGGGGTAAGGGGAGTCTGGTAAGTGGCAAAAGGAGAGCCCTCCCATTGAGCAACGAGGTTCAGAGAAGACCCCCTTGCTTTCTAAGCTCTCTCTCAGAGGAGAGTCTAGGTGTGGCTGGATCTACTCCTAGTCCCAGACTTGGTCAACAGTTTATGTCTAACGGGTTAAGTGTGTAGCCACCTATCAGTCTCAACTTGCCTGCCAGAGCCCTTCCAAGGACTTTCACTGAGACGGTTTCGCAAAGTTGAAACAGTAGGTAATTTATTCAAGCAACAGTTATCACAGATTCGGAATTGCCATTGATAAATGCACTGTCTACAAAAGTTGAGCTCAAAGTAATAGTTTAGTGCTTTAGTTAACAATGTGATCCCAGGGATACGTCTGACAAAGTCAGAGGCGCGACTCTTACCAAAACGGTGTCCCTTCTTGGGGGGAGAAGAGAGGTTCAGGCCTGTCGACCCATCCGTCAGGTGAAGTTCTCGCTTGGCTCCTCCTCCCAAAGAGAATTTTCAAGTGCCAATTTTTATGTTTGGAAATCTTTTTGCGAGGTGGGACTAAGTCAATTATTGTGTATCGATTGGCTCTTGGTATGGAATGTTGTGTCGTCAGAAGCGGGACTCAGCAGTTTGACACGCCTTTGGAGCAGGCATCTTGGTATGTGTATTCGGGGGCCATCTGTGCTTTATCCGAAGCAATCTCTGAAGCAATCTCTGGCTGCGCAGCGTCTGCGTGCCCCACATATCACTGGGTTTATAGTGATGGACTATCCCCCCTTACTTTTGTCTGATAAGCACCAGTTAATTACTTCCTTTGTTAGCTGTTCAGCTCTTGACACCTCAGTTGAGAAATACCTCAGTCCGAGTTTGTCTTTTGACTTGCATTTGACAAGTCCAGCAAGGCCATCGATTACAGGTGCACTTCGGCAGTCTGAATTGTTAACATTTGTAGAAATACCATTTTAGAGAATGTCCTTCAAATAAGGCAGTCTTAGGTACACAATTCCTAGAAGTCCTTGTTACTTAGCTTGTATTTTATTTATTTCTGAATAGTGAAAGTTGACTACTTCAGGCTTGGCTTGGATGAATATTAAAAGACTAGTGGCTTTTTGTCCTAGAGACGCCCCTTGCCCTTGATTCAATAGACTATGACTGAAATACAAGGGCAAAATCATTGTTAGCTCAGCATACTCTGTGGTTTTTAAAAGTACTGCTCTCCTTGAACAGCTTTCCGATAAGGAGCAGTCAGCTCTCTAAGAACTTCCTGACTCGTTGTAGATATGGGTTGCGACCAGTCATGACCTCTGAGTGGTGGCTGGTTTGCTAACAGTTGTGACCTGCCCAGCGTGGGTAGAAAAGCCCAAGAGCCATTCCCGTCTGCCCTCAGCCTCCCACAATGCCCCGGCTGGGCTGGCCAAACAGGGGTAAGCTTAACAAAAAGCTGTTCATTCCAAGTTGCAGAAGAATTGTAAGAAAGGCAAAATCCAAAGACAAAATGTGGCATTAGGATCCTCTTTCCCAATTATGAGTTGATAAAGCAGGCTCCAGCATGGTGGTCTTGTCAGCAGAACCTGGTCCTGCTGCACTTACCGTGAGTGATACCCGCTTTCATAACCGAGCCAGTGATTTTAATGGCAGTAGTTTCTGCAGTCACTCCCTGACCGTTCAGATTAGCAATAGCAGCACATACATTCAACAAGGCCTGTGATTTTTTTAACATACTTGGCAACTCTTTAGGGTCAAGATCATTTCTTCCTGCATGCCTCTTCAGTGCCTGGTAGGATGAGTCTCTCTGGGTATCTTTGCAATTAAAATAATAAACCCCTTAAGCTTCTTAATTGCAGATTTAATATAGAACCACAGCTTTAATTAGTTCCTTGGCTTTTCCTCAATTGCCTCACATCAGAGTTAGAAACAGAATCACACAAAATAAAACGTGTGGGTGTCTGAATGTCCTGGTTTCAGCTGGAATAGAGTTAATTTTCCTCCCAGACAGGGAGCAGATTAGCAGATTATAATAAATCACACTGCTAACGAATGTATTAGAGAAGTAGCTATTAAAATTTTCCAGAGTTAAAAAAGTTTAACTGAATAAAGATACATCAGACACCAAATTTCTTCTTTTTTTTAATCAGATTTTATTTTTTAAGGCTCAGTGAGATTTCTTTATTTAAATGCCACAGCTTGTTACCAAATTTTGACAGGAAACTGCTAAAAATGAAAAGTGAGGGGATATTTTTGCTATCTTCATGTGGACTTGTATCTGGAAGATGTTTGTCTGGAGTCGCTGACCATCTGTTTCATGGAGTTATGCCAAAAATATATTTTCACTGTCTATTTAGATGCTTGCTATGAGGTAGTAAATAGCCAGACAAATATTGCAGCATCTTCTTCAAGCACACTGTAAATATGAACTCCCAGCACTTTTCAAGATAAAAAAAAGTGTAATAAAAAAATGTTTGTTTCTTAGGTAAATCTTCTAGTCGCAGTAGCTTTAATGATTCTAACTTTGTTACTCAGATTTAATTTATTCTTGAGGTAATTCTGTTGATTTAAACCAGAAATTAATTTGGCGTGGAGTTTTCAGGAAGTTGGATTCTCCTTTTGAGCATTTAATTTTGAGTCCATTTTTCTCTCCACAGCCTGGCATCGGGTTATTGTTCAAACCATAATGAAGAGATGAGACCCAGTGAGCTGTCTCGGAAAGGGCAGCCTTCTCCTTTGGTTCTGGGACTGCAGCAGAGAAGTTTCAGTGGTGCAATACTTTAAGAAAGCATTAGCACACGTCCTTAGGAGTAGATCTCCAGACCCCCTCGAAGGAGTACATTCATTTTCTGCTTCTGCTGTTTGCTGTCTCCTGACATGCCTTGCTAAAGTACAGCCCTGCAAAGTTCAGTCCTACCAAACAAGTTTCTCGGAAACTCTTCTACAGAGACGCCAAACATCCCATTGCTGTAATAAAAAGTCATGTTGCATCCTTATCTGGAACACTAAGTTCATTATGGAAAAATCAAAAAGTACTAGATAATGAAGAGGCATTGGGGTAAGCAGCTCCATATAGAGGGAGTCAAACAGGCTCTGCATAATCTACTGAGCTGTAGAATAGAATAGGATAGAACAGAGTAGAACAGAATAGTTCCAGTTGGAAGGGACCTACAACAATCATCTAGTCCAACTGCCTGAACACTTTCAGGGCTGACCAAAAGTGAAAGCATGTTACTACAGGCATTGTCACACTTACAAAGTGTTGAGAAAAATAAAATTTGGCTTCGTAATCATCCATACTACCTTAACATAAAGGGAAGTCCTTTGTGCATATCAAAAGGTAAGATACTCTTAAAATAAATGCTAGTCTAAAGTAAATGAACTATCAGAAGTCCTAGAATAGGATCAGAAGAAAACTAGTTTTTAAGCAGGTCTCAGTAGGGTTTTATTCAGGAGTGAATAATGTCTTTGTCTCCTCCCCTTTTCTTTAGCACAGGACTGAATTTAGGAGGATCTTTTTCCCCCCCATGAATAAGGAAAGTTTTTTGTGAGAATAAGTAGAAATGGAAAATGGAAAGACGCTTTGTCTCCCCACAATGGAGCTGATAGCAATGGTGAACAGAACACACTAAGAAATAACAAACGTATTTCACGTTGCCAAGCCCGTACTATTTCTGTTTTGCGTTTTCTAGAAGAAATTAATTTATTCACCCAGTTCAGGGCTTTGTGCTGCTTTATCTTATACCTGGAAACATTTGTCTGTCCCATTCTTTACTTACCTAGATTTTGTTGCTGTTCTGAACACTGATCTGTGTATAAAACAGAAACAGTCACTGACACAAACACGTTTTCTGAATGGCAAGTATATTACTTGTTTCTGCTTGTAAAACCCTATTAAAACAGCGTTTATAACATAAAAAATGTTACGGTCCTAGTAGGGATGTATTTGGGCTACATCAAACAGGGAAACAAATATTCTTGTAAATCGAAACATACATTTTCTATCAATCATTGTATTTAGTCTGAGGCTTGAATGTTAATGCTGTAAACTATATATTAGATTTGTTATACCTATGGTATGCTGTCCTGAGGTAGTCAAAATCCTTGCTAATATTAAATGGAGTTATTAATCTTGGATGAACTGCAGATTAGAGCTTTATATTGCCACAACAGCAAATTATATGATTCTTTGCTTAATTGGTTACCAGCATTCTTGCCCCCATGCACAAAAGGAAGGTGGGCAGAAAGACAGGTGTGGTTTAAATAGGATAGGTTTTATGGGGAGCACTTAGTGCTGCTGTATGGTGGAGTAACTTCTGTTGTGCTTCTGGTGGTGCCACATGGCCAGGCGGGTGGCACGGTGTCCCTAGGGCGTGTGACTGTTCTCAGCGCCAGGCTGCTGCTGGGTTTAGGGACCCCCCAGCCAGCCAGCCCTTGTCACCCTGCCGGACCTTGCAGCCTGTGGCCCCGTTCTTGGGAGGTTCACAGACACCTTGGCATGCACAACCAGAGCAGCAATGCCAGCCCACCGGTGTGATGGGTCTTGCAAGAGGACTGGCCATTGTATGGTTGTCTGCTTATTCAAAGGCCAGTTTATCATATACTGAGAATTAAGTGAGTCTCGTGTATACAAGGTATATGAGGTAAGGATCAATGGTTGCTTACAATTCTCAACATTAAAAAAATGAGGTAGTGATGAAAGTCAACAGCTTCTATCTGCATAGCTCCGTTAGCCCCATTTATGGGTGTGGGGTGGGCTCCTCCCCAGTGAGAGGGCTCTGATGCCAGGAGCCAAGGATATTTAGGTATACTACTATTAGCTACAGATTCTAGACAGTGCAAGTTCACTGTCTTTCTTTTCCCCATCATTTTTACAGCACAGACACAATAGTGGAGCCATGTCTATTTGCCTTTGATGTCTTCTTCAAAGTTCCAGCTCCCATTGCGGTCATCTCCTGGACAATTTTCTTTAACATGCTATATACTGAAGAAATTTTCCTCTGAGTTTGCAACATTATATAAATCAGGTGTTATGTAAATATCAACTTATAAATGTGTTTGTGTGTTTAATTTCAATTCTGTGATATTTCTGCTGATACTATGGCTTCTGACAACAACACTTGACATGTCCATATCAAAGAAGGTAAGTTAAAGCGTGGCGATGAGGAAGAATACAAGTGACGATCTTCCTGAGGTGCTGCAGTACACTTAAGACTGTCCCAACATTGCATGTTAGCTTCAGGTTGTATTTTAAGAACTAGTTGTGCAGATTTTTTTTACAGCACAGGTTACAATTAAGCTCTGGCATTTCGTAGAAACTGTCTATGGTATATATTGACATAATAAATGCTGACACTGGGAGGCAGACTGCCTGTGCTGTGATCCAGCTTGACAACACCTGGTTCGTTTTAGGGATTCTCTTCTCAGTGTCTTAGCCCAAAGTAAGAGTGAGGTGTGTTGATATGCAGCATGTTTTACTGCACGGGGTACTGGAGATGAGCAAGTCTGTGACTATGTATGTATTCATGCATGGAGCACAACCCTAAGCTTTTCGCTAACACAGGCAGTTATTTCAGTAAGAAATGTCATGTAATTACAGAATCATAGGGGTTGGAAGGGACCTCTGTGGGTCATCTGGTCCAACCCCCCTGCCGAAGCAGGGTCACCTACAGCAAGCTGCACAGGACCTCGTCCAGGCCAGTTTTGAATATCTCCAGAGAAGGAGACTCCACAACCTCTCTGGGCAGCCTGTTCCAGTGCTCTGTCACCCTCAGAGTGAAGAAGTTCTTCCTCATGTTCAGCTGGAATTTCCTGTGCTTCAGTGTGTGCCTATTGCCCCTTGTCCTGTCGCTGGGCACCACTGAAAAGAGCTTGGCCCCATCCTCCTGACACCCACCCTTGAGATATTTATAAGCATTTATTAGGTCCCCTCTCAGCCTTCTCTTCTTCAGGCTGAACAAGC
>Ga0065711_1007771_pt1 | contig 14163 bp, 7 predicted proteins | sample Hoacrofraction12_FD_59098 | JGI IMG/M metagenome (GOLD analysis project Ga0065711, IMG submission 59098) | Hoatzin crop microbial communities from Cojedes, Venezuela - Epithelial fraction 12 v2 (version 2) | ecosystem: Host-associated > Birds > Digestive system > Esophagus > Crop | place...
AAGGAAGAAATTCTTTACAATGAGGGTTGTGAAACACTGGAACGAGTTGCCCAGAGAGGTAGTGGAGGCCCCATCCCTGGAAACATTCAAGACCAGGTTGGACAGGGCTCTGAGCAACCTGATCTAGTTAGTGGTGTCCCTGCTCACTACGGGGGGGTTGGACTAGATGACCTCTAGGGATCCCTTCCAACCCAAAACTTTCTATGATTCTATGATTCTATGATTATTTTCCAAATGTTAGTGACTAAGTAATATCAGAATCTATAAAACCAAAACTAACAAGAAATGAAATCCTCTGCATTATTGAAATCCAGGCAGATCTTCATGTCCAAATTCACTTCTCTGGCTACTGGAGAGCTAAACCATTCTACGATTCTGTGATGTCCTCACCTTTCTGCTGTCTGAAAATATTAATCAAGAGGAGACACATTCTGAACAAATGATGCAATGTCCAAAATCACTCAGGTACTGTGTCTTTCTGAATGTTAATTTGTACATGCTTGCTGCACGGTAGCAACACCACCTTACAGAAAAATGAAGTACCTGCTTTCTAGAGGAGGGTAAAATGATTTAAAAATATTATTTTTTGGTTTTAGATGGGTTTTTAGTTGATGAAATTGGCAAAATGGGATGTTATGGGTTTGCATGGCAAGGTTTTGGTAGCTGGGGGGGGCTATAGGGGTGGCTTCTGTGAGAAGGTGTGTGAAGCTTCCCCCACATCTGATACAGACAGTGCCAACTGGCTTTGACGGACCCGCCGCTGGCCAAGGCCGAGCCAATCAGCATGGTGGTAGTGCCTCTGGGATAACAAGTTTAAGAAGGGGAAGAAAAAAAACTGTGGTGAGACAGCAGGGGAGAGGGAGGAGTGAGACAATGTGAAAGAAACCACTCTGCAGACACCAAGGTCAGTGAAGAAGGAGGGGGGAGGAGGTGCTCAAGACATCAGAGCAGAGAGTCTTTCGTTGCAGCTTGTGATGAAAGACCGTGGTAAGGCAGGTTGTTCCCCTGCAGTCCATGGAGGTCCATGATGGAGCAGATCTCCACCTGTAGCCCGTGGTAGGGACCCCACACCGGAGCAGTTGTATGCCTGAAGGAGGCTGTGACCCCTTGGGGAGCCCATGCTGGAGCAGGCTTCTGCCAAGACCTGCAGACCCATAGAGAGAGGAGCCCACACCGGAGCAGGTTTTCTGGCAGGGCTTGTGACCCCGTGGGGGACCCACGTTGGAGCAGCCTGTTCCTGAAGGACTGCACCCCATAGAAAGCACCCACGCTGGGGCAGCTCATGAAGAGCTGCAACCCGTGGGAAGGAGTCAATTTGGAGAAGTTCATGGAGAACTATCTCCCGTGAGAGGGACTTTGCGTTGGAGCAGGGGCAGAGTGTGAGGAGTCCTCCCGCTGAGGAGGAAGGAGCAGCAGAGACAATGTGTGATGAACAGACCATAACCTATGTTCTCTGTCCCCCTATGGCACTCGGGGATGGGGATGAGGTAGAGAAATAGGAGTGAATTTGAGCCCAGAAAGCAAGGAAGTGAAGGGTGGAGGGAAGGTGTTTTAAGATCTGCTTTTATTTCTCAGTGTCCTACTCTGATTTGATTGGTGATGGATTAAACTCCCTTTTCTCCCCAAGTTCAGTCGGTTTTGCCCGTGACAGTAATTGGTGAGGGATCTCTCCCTGTCCTTATCTCGACCCACAAGCCTTTCACCCTATTTCCTCTCCCCTGTCCAGTGGAGGAGGGGGAGTGATAGAGTGGTTTTGGTGGGCATTTGTCCAGGCCAAAAAAAAACATGGGATCAGTGTTAAGGCTGTGAATTTTCTGAATGAAGTTTCATATGTTCAATCATATCTTGACAAGGATATGCTCCGACAACTTGCATATACATGCATCATTAAAGAGAAACTATGTTACTATTAGCAAAAAAAGAAACCCCAGTTGGGGTCCGGAGAACAATTTATTAAAATTATTTTAGTGATTCATTTCTTAAAAATGTGAATGTGTTCATACAATGCAGTCATCGAACTGTTCCAAGTTGAAACCTCATTTGTATATGAGACAAGATCTTGTCTTGGGAACACATGGTCTATACAGACTTAAAAAGCAAACAACTTTAAAAGAACAGATAATTTTCCTCAATTTATATGCAGAAACCAAGGCACACATATGCAAGTGGCAGGACTTGTTGGAACATTTGTAGCTGTCCATGGTGTACATATCTACTTGTAAGCCAATGACTTTAGGGTCTCTTTAAAATCAGGATCGAAAAACAGGTACTTCCAAGTAGTAATTCTCCTCATCATCAGCCGAGTATCCAAAGAGCAGATAAATCACACCCTAAAAACATCTTTTTTCTTTCCATTAACTATAAAGGCAGCTTAATGTCTTTATCTCTGTTAACAGCTATGCACTGCTAGGTTTAGTCCAATGAATTGCATCTGAATGACTGAAGTCACATAGCAAAGCTGTGACAAACTTGGAGGTTGAGTGAAGCTCTCTGGAAAAGCCTCCGAGCTCCTTATCAAACCTATCTTTTTCTTTGCAAATGATGCTTGATCACCTGAAAGGCAAATTTGGATGCAGTTTGTGAATTCCTGTGAATTTCATCTTTCACAAACTCATCTAAAGATTATTTACAATTTTTACTCGTTTGTTAGGAACTTATGGAGACTACTATTTAATTTTAGTCTTCATCAATAGGTAGCTACCAAAGCAAATATCCCCTTTCCTAACAAAACAAAACAGAACAGAACAAAACAGAACAAAACAAAACAAAACACTTTTCTTGATATAAAATTTTGATTCATTATATTTGATAGAAGTATGTCATGCTCTCTGCTCAATGATGTTGGACACTTAAAATTAATGTATGTATACCACACATATGTACTGCGATATCAGTTTTTCAGAAATTACTACTAGACACATAGCTGCAAGACTGTTTGTCTTTATGAGTATTTACCTGAGACAACAAGCCAGATTCTATCACATGCACACAAGGAAAATTTTCCTGTGATTTTCATTTTACATTGACGTTGGTGGGGAATGTGTAGCATTTTGGCAAAGAATTAGACTCATTGACCTGTGTACACCTATACCAAGAGTGGGTTTTGGGTCTCACTGGAGTGTAACACTCACCAGAAATCTTTCTGTCTTAGTCATGAAAGCATTATGCTGTGATCAGAGGATAAAGCCAGCCTGTAATAGACACGTCAATCTCAGACTGTTAGTGTTACTATCACATGTGCATTTTGAGTCTGCATAAGGACAAGTGCAACAGCTACAATATCAATCTATTTTGTATAATTTTTTTTCTTTCAGAACAGCCTGACATAAAGCCCACTAAGTAATCCAATATCTTTAGTAGTTAGCAGGAAATTAAAAAGTCTACTAATGATCTTCAGTCATTTTCGGACAGAATAGTGCTAGAGCAATTACAAGTCTGTAGGAGTGAATCTGCTTTCATTATCTGCAATGAACCTTTATGTCAAGAAAGTTTTGTCAGGTAGTCCGAAACAATCTTATTACAAAGAATGAAGATTTTCAGATGAATGACTTAAGGTGACTCTTATGCCATCAAAATGTATTGCCTGTGATTGACTAACTGAAAAGTTGGCTCTTCTGTGTTTAGGGAACTGAACTGATACCAAAAACAACTGGCCTAAACTGCAGGCTTGTGACAGTATTTGTTGCGATGCTTATGTTCAGAATTTAACTAGCCTACCACTGTTATGTACTATTCAGAAATACATAAAATGCAAGTAACTTTTTGATCTAATATGTGTCTTAAGTGATTTGCTAGTTGATGTGTCTGATTATTTTATAATTAACTCATTGCGTAGTTCTCTAATAATTTTTTTGAGCAAGTTTCCTGCAGCAAAATGTTTCTTTGAGTTGCATAAATGTAGATCTAGAGCAGATCAACAGACTTCAGCTCAGTAACTACTTCTTATTTTGTGATTTATTGTAGATCAATGCTTTTTAAACTATGTGTTTGTTTTGGTCTTTTTAACTTCCAGATCTTTCCTCCTCCTTGAACCCAAAAGAATCCAACAAAGGTCATTTTTTCCCCTAAATGAAAGTGTTGGATCCAATAAGAAAAATTTCAGAATCACGGAGTGATTGGGGTAGGAAAGGGCTGCTGGAGATCATCTGGTCCAATTATCTTGCTCAAGGTTTTTAAGGTTATTAACATAATTTTTTTTTCTGAGTGTTTTAAGGACCTATTAAAGACATCCTTGTGTTTCTCAGAGCTTATTTTCCCCAATGAAAAGCATTTCTCCAAATACTTATGTGTCTAAATACTTTTCTGTGTTTTTGGTACGAAACACAGCCATGCGTTTGTTATTCCCTCCCCGTACCCCAAATCAGGTAGATGTAAGCCACCTCTGATCCAAAAATTATGCACCTACCTTAGTAGGTAAACTTACTAAGTTTGGTGTTCAAACTGATAAAACCTGCTGACAACTTCTTAGGTATTGCATACAGTGCTACACCAAGCAAAGGTGCATGATTTTCCTATCACACCAGAATCTGATTCAACTGACTTCAGATGTTGCCAAAGCAAGGTTGTGCCTATCTGTGAATGGCAGAGTATATATACCAAGACAGGTTTTCTCACTTTCTGACTAGACAGTTAATTTGCTCAGAGAAGGATTGTTCTGGTTTGTTTCTTTGTTTTCTTAATTGAGTAGGTAAGCATAGGAATAATTGAACTTGTTTAAAAAAAAAAAAAAAAGAAAAAAAGAGGACTCATCTGTAGCTCTGGATCATATTACAAAGTAGCTTAAAAAAAATTTACCAGTGTTGTTACTGTGTCTGGTTGATACTGACAGTAGTTACCAGAGCACAGTGTCCGCATTGCTGCTTTTGTAAAATCTGCTATTAATGGCCCTAGGACAAGGATGCAAGGTCAGTATAACTACACTAAGCTAATAAAACTTTAGTTGGATTAACTGAGAGCAGCTCGGAGGCTGCTGAGGAAAAGCAGAGGATTGCAATGTGCCTTCAAAACACAAGATTTTAAGGCCTTGAAAGTACAAGCACAGAATGATACCAAATGCCACAGAGATCTAAACAGAAATAATGAATGATTTATCTCTCACTGATAATTAAAGGAATGCAACATGGAAACTGGGTAAAACTGAATTTAGGAATAATCAATGGAAAAAGAACAAGTTAAGCTGATTTTTGAAAAAATATAAAAAAGACACAAAGCAGACAAGAGTTAAGATGAACAAAACATCAATATCACACTCCTTCAAAGAGCGAGGTAAAAACTTGGGTCACAAACGACTTGCCCCTACTCTAGTTCTTGAGGAAGACCTTTTATCAAGCTCATGATCTAATAAGGAAGTGAAAGGGTGAGCACAGATTCAGAGAAATGGGAGACAGCAGGAAGTCTGTGTCTGTATCAGTTTTGGCTAAATTACTATTGAGAAGGAGACATGACAGATAACTTAGTAAGTTTTACTGTTGTTACAACTGGACTAATAATTATTTGATAAGGCTGTTTGGATACGAATTGAACTAACAATAGTTCCTTGTCTTCACATCTAAGGTTTATTACTGTAGCACACATAAATTACATGAAGTGTTAGGTCTGGTACCCTGTTCTTGAGGACTGACTATTAAATCTGAATGCAGAAATTCGTGGAAGATACAAGTGACCTAGGCTTTCATTTGCATGTAACAGCTGGTGAACAATGTGAGCATCTTCAGCTGTTGAAGTTTGGATGGCAATCAGGAGATCTGGAAGAATCTCTCTCTGTCCCAGTGCTAATCAAGTACTTGACTGGAAGCAAACATAAAACTGTACTAAAATTTGCAGATGAGTGAAACTGATTGAGAAGAAAGGAATAATCATGTGTAAAAATTGGTTCCTGAGAGCTCCTTGACGTGCTTTTCTCATTTAATGCCAAATTTAAGTCCATATGCCTAGAAACCGGGAATATAGGTCATATTGGCAGGATAGTCCTGTGTTCTCTGGTAAGACCCTGCTCCAGTTGTGACTGAGGTAATAGCTGGCACAGAAGGAGAAGGTTAGGTACAGAGTTACTTGGCCAGTTACTGGACCATGTAAAGTGATTAAGTCAATGCTTCAACAGCCCTAAAGAAGGAGTTCAGACCAGAAATAGAAAAAAAATCTAAAGTTTTTTGAAGTCTTTGAAGGACTAGATGTCTCTCTCCATTTTATTTATCAAAGAAGAGATTTAGTGATCATGAAATAATGACAGTAGTACTGGGGAAAATATCCTGATAGCAGAGCGCTACCTGATACAGCAAGGGCATACTGACATCCAAAGATTGCCAGAGAATGCTGGGTAGGTTCAGTCCAGAAATCCACCACATCTATGAAACAATCAGTGTGGTTAACTGCTAGAACTGCTACCAGGTGTTCAGACAGACTATCTGCCACTAAAGTTTGAATTGAAGCTTTTGTCTTTTTGGAAGAAGAGCTATAGCTCATCCAGAGATCAGGAACTATTTGGTGAAAAGTTTTAGTCTGTGCAATTTAGGAGATCGGAATAGATTATCATAATAGCCCCTTTGTCCTTAAACTCTGTGATTTATCAGATTTTTCATTATCTGGGATTGGTGTGTTAATAGACTTGATTTCTGTGTGCCTTGATTCTAAGGTCTTTGGTTCTTATTGTAAATTTTTATGAGAGTTTTGCAGGACTGCAAATCCCTTTGGGTACATACTTTTGAATGAAATGTTTGGCACACGCTTTGACCAATAAAAAGAGAAAATGTATGCAGGGTACTGCGTACCAAAAGACACGTAAAAAAAAGAGGTTTTAGCAGTAGTCAATACTAAAGACCTAATTTCACAGAGGACCCCAAATCCATGAAACCACATTTAAAATGGCCTTCTTTCAACTACCAGTAATCATTACCATTAACTCACTGTTTGCCTTTGTGTTTACTTGTTATCCAGGAACTGTGCTCAAGTTCTCTTGTTCAGTGGCCTAAGAACCCAAGCCACCAATCATTCATGCACATATGTAGTATCTGCACACTTGAGTTTTTCTACTGAACTGTGGAAGAATATTTGAATGCTTGAAGTTACATGTGAAATCTGCGCTAGGCTAAGGTTTAAAACTAAACTGAAGTCATAATAGATGGGCAGTGGGTAGGAAGAGTATGGAGAGATTCATGGGAAAGAGAAATGAGTTAAATTCTATGTAAAGAGCAGTAGTTCCCCCCCCAGATACATGAATTTACTTCCCTTACAAGTTTCTAGTTACTTAAATGAAAGCTAATGCAATAAAAATATAACTCTACTGGGTATGTGAAAAGTAGGTTCGACTTCATGTGAATTTCTTTGTGGAAATCCGTACTCTTAGATTCACAGATACTGAAGGGATATGCAGCTGTCTTACAGTGAACTCCATTCATCCTCAGACTCAGTGTGTTTTGCCACATCTGGCTGCGGGCCTTAGATGAAAGCAGATGCAAGACCCTTAAAGGAACACCCAAACCACTTGCATCAAATATAAAGAAGCTGAATAAAAATAAAGTCTGAAAAAGGTACTTATTCTAGTCAAACATAAAGATTTAGCCAGCTTTCACTGAGCAGAATTTACAGGAACAAATCTCACAAATAATAAACCGGATGTCTGTTGTCCTTCATCTGCATATTTTTCAGTTTCAATTAGATTGGCAGTTTGCCACATTTAAACTTAGCTCTGTCATTCAGACTCTCCTGTGCAAATGAAGAAGTTATGCTAGTTATGCTTGTACAGCTGAATCCATTTAGGCATTTTTAGTCAGAGTTTTCCCTTCTTCTGTCTTCTGGAGAGAGTTAATGTAAAAGATGCTGATGCACCCTCCACACTTCTCGTATGGTGCTAAAAATCCATTAGCAGAAGAACAGTGAAGAAACGATTTTGATCAGAGAGTACGGTTGAAGGTCAGGTTTAAATAGATGTAGAACATTAACCAGGCTTGATTGTGCATGGCTTTAGCCATGATTTTATATCTCTGAATGACTATGCAAACGTTGATGTTTAGTAAACACATAATCCTGAATACACTACTTGAAATAAAAAACAAATACAAAAGAGTAACACATCAGCAATGAACAATTTTTGAACACACTTCTTGAAAAAGTATGGGATAAAAAACCCCTACATTTTGTAACAAAGGGAGAATCCTTCAATATAGAGCATGGGTTCTTTTTCCAGTGTGGTTTTGCAGGTAAGACCCCTTTGCTGTGCTCCTAGATGTTGGCAGACAGACTTCTAGCGACTTTAATAACACTGGATTGAAATCCCTAAGGGAAATGAGGAGAAGCTGACTCAGAACCTCTCTTCATTACTCTTTACACTGCTTCTTAAATCTGACTAAGATTTATGTTATTAGACGGGGACTGGTAGAGGGTCATGAAGGAATCCCTTGTGTGCCCTCACAGTGTCTTATGGCATAGTGAGGTTTTTTTAACTCATTTGCTGATTATTATTTCTTAAGCATTATCAGCGTACTGGAAAGGGACAACAGGCACAGTTAAAATGTGAATAGTGTGAAATCGATCATAAATCCTAAAAAGATTATTCAGCTTTCCTTGAGGAGTTAAAACCTTTTAGAATATCTTCAGTGAAGAAAAGTAATTTTTCTCTTGCTCTTCTCTGTTTTTCCGCATCTTCCTTTTCATGGGCTGGACCCTGATTTATGCAATTTATTTCATTACTTTTATGATGGTCTTCAGATTTTAAGTGTCATGTTGGTGGACTGGGTTTCTTTCCCTGTTATTCTCTGTAATGTCTTCTTAGCTCTCACTCATCTTCTACCTTGGAATGGTGTTCATGTTACCAGTTGACATAAAGGTCATACTGAGATTACTCTCAAAGTTATCCTGAATATGATGATCACTATTCTTTTCTCGTGGTTGATTCAGGACATTGGTTTCTTTAGTTAGAAATTACAGCGTAAAGAGCTTCCCAGTAAGTTCTGATAAACTCCTGCAATCAAAGCTCTCAAATTAGTTAATTGTTCTTCCTAACCACTATTGAAAATCTTCATGACTATTTCATAAAGATGACAGTGTTGGAAAAAAACATTTTTAGGACAATGCTAATACTCCTATTTTTCCAAATCTTTTCAGGGTTATAAAAGCTGTTAGCAGCATTTGGTCATCATTGCTTCATGTCTACCATGGCATCATTTTCATTGCAAGGCTCCATTCGATAGGTAAACTGACTTATTTCTTTTAATATTTCTCTTTCTGAAGTTATACTTCTTTTGGGAAATTAATGACCGTATTTTTGTCTTCTTTTCATTGATGAAGCCATCAACCTGTTTTGTTTTGATATGCTTGCTGTTTTGTGGGTCTTCTGTTTACCATCAATACACAGAGCTGAGCCAGCTGATGTCATCAGCAAAATCAGCATTGTTATTTGTTCATAAAACCATAAGACAGCTTCTTTAGGACTTAAAACTCAGACTACATGAACAATAGTGAGATACAGAAAACCCTTAAACTGCATTGGTTGCTACTAAAAACCACTAAAGTATATTTTCCACCATCTCTAACCACAGTATTGTTCTATTTGTTACAGCAGAATCTCTTTCCTTTTACTCTGTAGCAGGCTATAATTTTCCAAATATAGAATCATAGAATCATAGAATGGTAAGGGTTGGAAGGGACCTTAAGGATCATCTGGTTCCAACCCCCCCGCCATGAGCAGGGACGCTTGTGTGTACATCTTGTGTATTCCATAAAACAGTTCAAGCAATACAGACAATTTATCAAAACAGTGCCTGTGGATCTATATCCCTTTCTATCGACAGTGTTGCAGAAGAATTTGCTCTGCATGCATGAACTTGGTATTTTAAAACCTCCATGCTCTGCTGTTAGCTGAAGATCTATTTATTTCTTTATGTTCTGTGATGCTACACATTTCTGAAACACACTGAGACTTGTTACAGTAGGTAAAGTTGCCTGTCCTTCAAAATGCACTATGAAGTCTTCTTTCGTTTTTTTCCCCTTCATTCCACATTCTGTTTAAAAGCATAAGTGAAGTCTGGAGGGCTGTTTTTTTCACTTTCTTTAAGATTTTCTGTGGTTAAACGTATCAAATCTCTGGCGTGAAAAATTCAGTGATCAATGTAGAAGATACTGATCTGAGTAATGTTGCTACACGTTCTGGCTTCATTTTATTTTTGATTTAAGGAAACTATAATTTGACTTTTCAGAAAATACATGAATTAGATGTATAAAATATCTGTTTTCTTGGCTGATATGGCAGTATCACTGTAGTATAAATATAGGATACATTATTCTGGATCCTGCAGGATATATTGAGCTTCATTCTATATTGGATAAAAATATTGGAAAGGGGAGAGACAGGTAAAAGGGAAGTAGACTGGGCAGCAACCTGCAGCTGCTGACATTGTTCAGATTTCTCTCTGTGGTTCAACAGGAAATCAAAGAAACACTGTGAAAACGGACCATGGGAACCATGGAAAGGGCAAGTGGAGGGGAGAGCCCTGAATGCTGCAGAACCCTCTGAGCACTATTCTCTTACTCTGCTCTTAAAGGCAGTTTGCTTCTTGCCAGGTGTTTCATTAGAGTAGTCAGCTACGACCAAAGGAAAGCCATACACGCCTTGCAGTTTCTTAAAGAAGTGATGATATGCATGTGCTATGCTGTGTTACAAGAGTCATAGGAAAGGGGACACAAGGAGTTGTGTTACAAGGAGTCATAGGAAAGGGGAGACAAGGTGGAAGTTTTTGTGTGTACTGTATTAGGTATTTGAAACAAGTAGTCAAGGGTTACAGTAATTGAAAAGATCTGCTGAGATGCTCTTCCAAGTTCACAGATGAACACAATACAGTTTGTTTAAATTCAGTACTGATGTGGAGAAGAGTTATAGTTTGACAGGAAGACAGGCCAAACATACCTTAGTTTGTCTGTTTTGTGACTGCATGGATATATACAGAAATGCACCTCCCTACCCCCTGCAATGTATTAACACGGAATAATTCTAACCTTTCCTGAAAAGCACAGAAAGGCAGGGTGGACTTAATCTAGTTTAAATTAAAACTAAGATGTCTACTCCACAAAACTTCTTGTAAATAATAGAGAACCAGGTCCCTCTGGTGAGCTGTGTAACACAGTGTCCTCACTTTTGTTGTTCTGATTGTCTCCCTCATTCCGCTGGGAAAGAGAGAGAGCAAGTGGCTGTGTGGGGCTTAGCTGCCTACTGGGGTTAACTCACAGCAGTCCTTTTTAACATGCATGGGGCAACCCCAATGGATTTCAAATTTCAGGAACTAGCAAAATAACATTTGGACAGCCAATAGCCCTATGACTATATTTACAGACTGCGGGAGCCAGGTACAAGCAGAACAGTGGTGGGAAGTTGGATTGCCCACAAAAATGCTAAATCCAGCACCTTATTGGCTGGTTTCCCTTTTTCTCCCACATAAAACCTATTTTAAACCTGATCCGATTTTGTTGTCAAAGGCACTCTGTGGATTTCAAATGCAGTCTTCTGCAGTGTAGATGTTAACTTTCATCTCAAACTACCGTTTATAGTTAATGTACGAGCATAACAGCAACCATACTTAGGCTGACCAGGGGTCCTCCTGCCTCAGGGAAGAGTAAGAACATCAAAAGATTTTTGTGCAGTGCATTTAATTTTGAGATTTTAGCAATTTACATATTATTTCTGCTACATCTACTTGTACCACCTTCTTTTAATACCCATACACACTTTAAGAAGCCATACAGTCCTTTGGCATGGAGTTCCACAGATCTGAAGAACCATTTCCTTTTGTTCATTTTCAGTGTGGTTGATTTCATGAAGCTAGAGTCATCTCAGTTTAAAGTCTTCTATATTTAATTTTTTTTTTTAGAAACACTGAACAACTAATCTCTTTTCATCCTTTTGCAGGCCATTCATGGTTTTGTAGCCCTTTAACATTTCACTTCCTTTCTCCCTGTTGTCTTTTTTCCAGACCAAAGAGTACTAATCCGAGAAATTAATCTCATCCTCAAATACAGATTTAAAGTAGATCAGAAAAATTACATTTCAAAAGTGCCAGTTCTTCTCTATTGATTGCTGAGGGAGCCCAGGATGACTAAACCAAAAACCAGACATCTGTACTTTTAAATTTAGATGAGATTAGTCTCATCTTCTGTTTGTGTGAAATATCTCATTTTAAATGAGAGATTAATAGATTGAAATTAGTGAAGTGATTCCAGCATGCAAGAAATTCATAGAGCTGAGGTGGTCAAGAAAAAGTGGTTATGAAAAAAATAAAATTGGCTCATTCATTGTATACAGAGACATGGATATGAAAAATCCAGGCTCAGCCGCTATGTCACCTATGGCTATGTCTTCTTCCTATATAGTTTCTCTGGTTTTTATTGCCAAGTTAATAATAAGATTTTCAGTTAGAATTCCAGTGTTAGAATCTGAATAAATTTGATATGTAGTGATCATAACTACTAAATACTTATTTATAAGTAAAAAATAAAAACTGCAATATTCAGTTAATTAATCCTATTATTTAATTTGTGCGGAGGTAAAACTAAGCAAACTGAATTTTCTTCTATCTGTTTCTTTCAAAGAATCACTTTCTTAGTAGCGTAAACCTTTTCTTGTCTTCTTTAGTCGTTAGCATTGCTGCATGTGACGCACACAACTATTTGAAATCCCAGATGTATTCTCCCAGTGCCAGTGTCTGGCCACTTGGCAGAGCCCTACATTATCAGCAGTCGGTCATGCTAGCAACTCTCAAAATTGCCTCTGGGTCAGTGAAGTGCTATTGGCTTTTATTAAATCTGCGAGGGGATTTGAGTTCTCCTGGCGCTATGTTCCATTTAGATTCATAGATGTTAAGGCCAGAAGGGACCACTGTGATCAGCTGGTCTGACCCCCTGCGTAACACAAGCCACAGGATGCTCCTGATTTAATTCCTGTTTGAAGTAGAGCGTATCTTTTAGGGGAAAAAGCATTCAGTCCTATTTAATATTTCCAGAAGAATATGCCATGACCTCAGGCAGGTTATCTGAAGCAGTATTCATCTCTACTGTTAAAAGTGTACATCTTCTTTCCGGCATGAATTGGTGTGGCTTCAACATTCAGCCCTGGGCTTTTGTTGCACTCTGCTAGATCGAACAACACATTCACATTTTGTCCTCCCTGTTATCGGGTCATGCCTTAACTTTTACTTTCTTAAACTGTGCAGGCAGCTCTGCCGGAGTTTACCTATGAGACTGGTTTGTGTTAGCTTGACATGATTAATTACACAAATTATGGATAGGTGTCACTAAAATTCTTACAGAAAAGCAGTGGAAATGATTCTAAAATGGTTACTAATGGAAGAGTTCTATCTCTAGTATTTAAGCAAAGTGGGTGTTTATTATGTGTAAAATACAAAAATGTTTCATTACAGTACAAACACCTGATACCTTGAACCAGAACTTCAAGGAAGTTATTGAGGAGAAGGAGCCAGGCTTTACAAAGCAGTACATGGCACCAGGACAAGAGACAAACAGCATAACTTCAAACCAGAGAAGTTCAGGCTGGATGTAAGGAGATTATTCCCATTAGAACAGTCAGGTAGTGACACAGTCTGCCCAGAGAGACTGTGCAGTCTCTGTACTTGAGGGTTTTCAAGCCCCAGCTGGATCAGCTTGATCTGACCCAATAGCTGACCCTGCTGTGAGCAAGAGTTTGGACCCAAGACCTCTTGATGACTTCTCTTCCAGTTTGAAGGACTTTATGATTCTAAAATATCATAAGACGCTTCAAGACACATTGACATAAAAATTATTTCAGCTTTTTTTATATGTTTATAACAGCATAAACATACTATAAATACCATAATTAAATTGAAGTTTACAATTATATTTCCATTAAACGTTTAATTGGTTTTGGTGGAATTGATAGTTTATGAATAAATAACACAATATTTTCTTACTTATATTTCCAATTTTTAACAAAAAATGTTCATTTTTAATGGATGTACTGTTAGCAAAGGGATGTGTGTTGTTTGATCATGCACAGTGCAATCTCTGTAAATTGTTATTGATATAATCAACATAGTTAAGTAATAGAATGAGATAAGCATTGTTTCCTATGAGAATTAGGGGACAAGTTGAAAAGGGAAGGGAAGGGAAGGGAAGGGAAGGGAAGGGAAGGGAAGGGAAGGGAAG
>Ga0065711_1044335_pt1 | contig 14163 bp, 14 predicted proteins | sample Hoacrofraction12_FD_59098 | JGI IMG/M metagenome (GOLD analysis project Ga0065711, IMG submission 59098) | Hoatzin crop microbial communities from Cojedes, Venezuela - Epithelial fraction 12 v2 (version 2) | ecosystem: Host-associated > Birds > Digestive system > Esophagus > Crop | place...
CATTGCCTGACCCGCTGGGTGCAGGCTGTGGCTGCCAGCCCGAGGCAGTGTGGGCAGCTGCCTGCTCCGGGAGGTGGGCAGGAGATGTGCCAGGAGCACATGGGGCTCAACAGGGTCAGGTGGCTGCAGTGGTTGGATGGCTGGAGAACCTGTAACCAGGTGCACATCAGCCTCAAAATGGCAGGATATTTCTCGCCATCCAGCTTCCACCTGCTCATTCTTGTTCTAGTAACCCCTGGGACCTTTGTGCCCAGGGAATCCCGTGTTACGAATGCATCCGTGTCACAGCTGACTGAGATTCCACAATTTTCCACTGCTGCAGAAAAGCCCTCAGGGATCCCTTGGGATTCCCAGGTGAGTACGGACACAGGGAGGGCCTGAGCTGTGTGGCCCAAGTGCCATGTGATAAATGCTGAGATAAATTCCTTAATATTAATTCACTGCTGTGGGGTTTCTACTCTTTGAAGTTGAAGCTAATGGCCAACAGTTGCAAAGAGTCACCGCGATGTATTCAAATCTGAGACTGAAGGCCTGACATCACTTGTGTCTGGCAAACTAGTGACTGTTCTCATATTAGAGCATTTTCTCAATTGTCTTGTTGATGGGGGAATGTTTTCCTCCCGCCAACTATTTCACGCTATAGAGAAACCAAAATCCACTTTCAAAACAGCTACAGGCACTGCCTGTTTTAATAGGGCATTTATGGAAAGATGCTCAGCACCTCCTAGGTGGTTCTCTGTTCCTACTAAGCAGTCAGCACCGTGCAGGATGAGGACCAGTGCTGGCATCAGTTACTGAGGAAACTGCCTCTATGGAAATGGAGCATCTGTTTCTATTAGCAACAGCAGCTTCTGCATTTAAGTGTGTGTTAGCGCGTTTCAGCTCCTCGTTATTGAATTCTGTTTGTTTGTGGGCTGTTGCAAGTTTGGGGGCTACGTGGTGAGCAAGGAGCTGCCTCAGGTGAGCGGGTTCCTGTCTCTGGGACAGGCAGTGGGGGAGGCAGGAGAGGAGAGAGCACGATTCCTACATTCACCCCGGGTAAGAGCTGGGCATCCTCTCTGAACCCACACAGACACCTCTTATAAAACACAGTGGTTTGAAAGCCAGGGATAAGCCTGGCGATCTGCGAGGAGCAGAAGTATGCGTGGCTGTGCACTGTGCCCCGCTGCCACCAGGAAAGCCCAGGGCCCTGCTCTATGTCCAGAAAGCTTCTCTCAGCCAGCGAGGACAGACGGATGCTTTGGATAGCACAGGAGTGAGGTAACATGGGAAAGCTCTTGTGGGGCAGTTCTCTTTTCGAAACAACAGGATGCTGCCAGTGTGTTCCTGTAGCTATTCCCGGTAGGTACACGGAGACGGAAATGATTCCTGCCGCGATGACTAAAGCAGTGGATGAAGAGCCGTTGTCTTTACCTTTCACTGTAAAAAGTGCCGGGCTCAAAGTCTGTGGGTGAGCTGGAGTGGGACTGAAGCCAAAGCGCTCATTCGCTCCGGTGGGGTGGGGGATGAAGAGCAGCGTCTGCTCTGCTTTCCCGGGCATCCGCACGTCTGCCGCCTTGCATCACTAGCAGGGAAATACACGCTGAAGAGAGACTGGATGTGGGAGGGTGAAACGCTGCAAAGCAAGAGCAGTTTCAGTGAAGAGCAGCTCTGCGCTTTTGTTTGCGGTGCAAACAGACCAGCAAAAAGGAAAGGCACAGCTTTCACCAGAGAGCAGTCACAGAGCAGTAGTGAAAGTTTTTTCCTATTTATCTGGAGGAATTTTGCTGCAAGTCCCAAGGAGACTTTTACATTTCCTTTGGAAAACAGGCTGCTATCACCCGGAGAAATGGTGTGTGAAAAGGCTAGAGTGGGAATCACCAGTGAGATGAGCATCCAAAGTGAGCCACAGATGATATAACATGTTCATTAAAGATGTGAACATTTTGTTCTGCTGTGATAAAGCTTGTATCTATAAAGTGTCAGTGTTTTCTCAGTACAGAAAACAAACCCATGTAGCTCAGAGTGTGCATGACGTGAAAATACATTGAGGTTCATCTCAGGTTCTGAGACTTTTCCTTCCATACAAGCATTACTCCTACAAAGCGGAACTATCATTTTCTGCAATAGAAAAACTAAATTCTTCTGACTCAAAAGGTTGTGCTGGAATGACTAAAACTAATCAGGCAGGGTTGCTTGGTAGCTTATAGCAAGTCTTAAAGGCTGAGCCAAGCTTACAGCAACTCAGCTAAGTAGATTAACTTGTATGAATCTTTGAAGCTGTCAATCCCTTGCAGACAATTTGTATTAGGCACTTTTGGACACTTCTGGTGACTCCTTCCAGCTGATATTTCTTGCTCACCACCAGATTCACTAAGCATGCAAAGTTTTCTTTTCTTCTTGTGGTGTTGTATTTCAGTTTGTTTCCCTGAGAAGGGGGAAAGGAAACGCATTTGCGTATTACCGTGGTTGCAAAATCTGGCATTCAAAAGGCAAATCAGTTCCCTTTGTATGTTATTGGGTCAGCTGAGATGAAATGAGGCAGACGAAGTGTCTGAGCCCTTCAGCTTTTGGATGTTCAATGAGAGAAACATTTAAAGGGCAGAGCCAGGAGGTCTCCTGGGATTTGCTGAAACAGCTGCAGAAACCATCTCCACTTGATGCTTGCTGCAACTCCTCATCTCAGGATAACCGCTGTCATAGCCAAAGATGTCAAAAAACTACATAAGGGCTGCTATTTCTGCACAAAGTCAGCTGTCTTACTGTAACAACTGTCGTTGGTACAATGAGTGACTGATACCCTGTGAGCTGAGCTAGCACGGAGGGCAGGAGAGGTGTGCTGGTCGTGTCTGCATCTCCAGGTGACGGCAAACAGCCCTAGGGCTGGGATGGAGCAGGGGGATGCAAATAACTTCTGAAATTCCTCCAGGCAAGTCTCCTGTGGAGAAGTCTGATGAAACGAGGGTGCTTTTAAGGTGTGTGAGCCGTCGTTTAAAAATGGCACACTGCTGCTATGCCTGAAGTGAGTGGTACGCGATGCTCTTGGGGAAGCAGAGGGCAGCTGACCCCACTGGGGATCCCGGTGCTGGTGTGTGTCTGGTTTTCTCAGCAGGCAGCTCAGGAAATAGTTTTTGGTAGGGTTGCTGAAAGATCTCACTTCTGCATGATGTTACAAAGCAGTTGAGAAAAATAGGAAATGCTGCTGAGCCTGCTTATTACATTTCACACACTCTTGCCTTGCTGCTACTGCTCTTCAAAACTGAATATTTGCTTGTTTTCTTTTTCCATGCTAATATTATATCTTAGTGCTGCCATGCATATGATTTCTACCAACAATCGCTCCAATGAATGGCATTGATGCTCTGCCCAACACAGCAAATGGTAGCTAGGAAAATACATTCGCGTGGGGCCCTGCTCCAAAAAAATCTTCACAGAGCTGTACAAGTCCCCAAGGTCAGCAGTGGAGGGGCTGCTCTCTGTGCTGGCTGTCTTCAGCGTTTGATGAGGTTGGAGGAAAACAGGTCAGACTGGGAGTACAGCTGGGATCATTCCTCCCAGGTATGCATCTCTAATCACCCTCATCTTCTGCAGTGAGAAGGCACTAGTGCTGTTGAGACCCACCTGCCTGGAAATGAGCTTTTCCTGAGCAGCATGATGCTCTGCATCCTAGGTGAATTAGTATAAATGTGTTTATCATTATTTACCTAATTGTAAGTGCCTTCACAGAAGATTTTGTTAGCACTTAATGGAACTAAAGTAACAGCTGAAGTGATAGTAATGGAAATATAATGTAACACAATAGCGTGGTAACAACACCAACAAGACTGATATGAGTTGGATTAGTGTCTCAGGATCCCAGTTTTAGATGGGTAGTTAGGTCAAGGAGGAGCTTACAGTACAGGGAGCTGCTCTAAAGAGTGTGAACAGGCAACCGGCACAGGGAGAAGGAATATCGTAGGGAAATTGTAGAGAAGAGGAGAAGGCAGGGCACCAGGAGAATAAGGATCCGTTTTCAGAAGCATGGTCAGGCTAGGGGTCATGGGCATGGTCAGAAGGAAATGAGGAGTGAGCATTTGCTTTCCATGGAGAGGTATTCTTTATTTTTTTTCTATCCTTTTCTTTTTTTACAGTTACAGGTGCTCTGAATAAGACATCCTGGTTTTCTTTGTCTTTTTCTTCTACAAAGACATGAGAATTGTAGAGTAGTTATTTCTGAATACAGACAGTTTCAGTCTAGAATATAGAGTCCTTAGAGAGGAGTTATATGGAGAAGGTACAGAGGAAGAGGTATTCGGCATCACTACTGCAAAGCAAAGCCCTTTGCAGATGCCCATCCGCAGCAGGTAAGGCGGGAGGTTTATATTCTGCAGGATGAATTCAGAGGGACGTTGGAAGGTGCAGAGGTGACCTCAGCCAGGCCATGAGGACACTTGGCCTCCGGCTAAGAGTACTTTTGTTTATAAAGTCAGCATCCACTTCCCAGGAAAATATTTTTGATGTTGACTTCAGACATCCTCTCGTCGAGAACGGCTCAGCCTCCTGGTTTGCCTGAGAGACAATAGAAGGAAAACAAGTACAATAGGTGCATGTGCTAAACACTTTAATGAGCACTTCCACACCATTCTCCTGTATTTCCCCACATCCCCATGAGTCAATAAGCACCTCATGCCGCTTTCGAGATTGTGCATAATAAACTGATACAGCTGTGGACTAGCCCAAACATTAGCTCTCATTCACTCAATCACTGATGGAAATGTCAACGTATTTTGTTCCGTATATATTGTTCGATATAATATTCCTAGTAATTGCTTTGCATGCGTAAGCTTTCTACAATGAGAGTGTGCTTAAAATATTCTGGATGCAGTTATACAAATTTGTGCAAAAGGCACTGTGACAAATTTTGCACACGCACAAATACACAGTGGATTTATCTGCACCTGCAAACAGAAAAAGACCCTTGGATCTGTTGCCCTGTGTCCCTGGAGGATGTGTATCTCCCAGTTGTCTCTGGTTCATTTTGAATAGCGAGTTAATGACAGTACGCAAATCATCAGAGATTATGCTTCGGTTTCCATTGTCACCCAACACAATGTCCTCCTCCCGTAGCACTTTGTGATGTTGCTCTGTGATACACGGAGCATTCAGTAAGAAGTGCTGTAAGTTCTGTACCAGAAATTCAGCATTTATAGTAGTTGCTTGGGACAATTTTATCTCCTGGAGACTGGGCTTTTAAATTATGACTAATACTTTGCGTTGTATCTGGGAGCCTTTCATCTCCAGCTGTCTCTCACATATTTAGTCCACATAGACTCATGTTATTCCCAAACCACTCAGTCTTTCTCTTCCAGTTCAGACAAGAGAAATTTATATGATTTATGTAAATAGCAAAGTATCAGGCTTCAGAAAATACATTTACTTTTTCGTATTGTTTACACACAATCAGTAAGCGGATCTAAAGCAAGGGATGTGGATTACAAAGCCTTGCAAAGAGAAAATGATGTGAGAAGACTTACGTTCCACTCTTTTAGACATTAATAAATAAGAAATGTGCTGATTTGGGATGAAATTCTGCCTCCATGTCCAATGATGTAAATCTGCTGAGGCCAGCTGTTTCAATAAAGTTGGTCCGACTCTGAGCTCTGTGTTGGTTGCACCAGCTCAGGAACAGTTCTGCTCATTTCTGCCCCTCTGCTGATTATCCCTGACTGTTAATCAACAACTGTGTAATTATCTGAGCCTGTGAAAAGCTGAAGTAAGAATCAGATTTCACTTAGTATTTTCGACCAGGCTCTAGGTCGTACTAAATGCTCATTATCTTTGCATATTTTGGAAGTGTGAGACTTCAAATATTATTTAGTGTGAGAATTCAGAAATAGGGATTGTTGGGAATTGTTCAGCGAAATAGCTTTGCAGAAGAAAAATTTTCCTGAACTGGGAGTGCATCACTAAAAGTAACATTTCCACTGGGAAAGGTGATGGCTCAGGGTGGGGGAGTCCAGGATACATTCTTCATGCTGCCTTTTCCTCCCTTCGGTGAACACCCTAACACTGCTTTTGCTAATCTGGTGTTCAGTTCTCACTCAGCTGAACCTGTTGGAACAATTTTCTTATTGGAGTAGGGACTTGACCCTGAACCTCCCAGTTTACATTTGTCTATTAAAACCAGCAATGCCTCCCGGCTCCGAGCACCCCACCTCAGCAACGTCCTTTTTCCTCCTCTCTGGGTACTGGGTTTCTTGCAACCCAAAACAGTGAGGCAGGAGCTGTGATAGCATTTTTCTGATCTCTGCGTGCTGTGATGTACCTGGTGCACTTCTAAGCCATGTCCCAGCACCTGCTGGCCTGGCCCTGCTGCTCATGATGCAGGGGCCTTCCCTTCATTTCTGTTTGGGAAAAATGAGGAACATTTTCAGGAAGTTCTTCACTTCACCCCTCTGCCAAACCAACCATTTCTGAGTGTTTTTGATAGCCAGAAGACTTTGGCAGGGTAGGACTGCTCCTCATTGACCTTTATAACTTTAATCATGGTTTTCCCTGTTGTTTGTACAATGAAGTCCAAACTGTAGCTTGGTTGGCAGTTCAGTATCTCTTTAAATCGCTACTGGTTCCTCCTGTCATTAATATTTTATTTAAGTTGTATTACATTCCACATCAGTCTCCATGCCAACAGTTCATGCCAGGAGCAACGTCTGATAGAATAATTTAAATCCTCAGATATATGAACACTTTCTATTTGGATAGTACCATTAAGGCAGATTTGTTTCGTCCTTTGTTTTGCAGTGTCAGAGAGCCAAGGTTGGACATGTTCCTCCTCTGCCCCATGGCTGCAGCAGCATCCAACGAGGACACCTCTTCATGCAGCAAGAGCTGAGGATCAACACTTGCTTAAACTGGTATCAAGTGTTGCCCACAACCGATGTCAAATCCATAGGGAAAGGCACAGCCTTTTGTTAGACCAGGTGATAATGCTGGGAAAACACAAGATTTTGAGTAGAAAGTCCCTTCCTCGGAACACTTACAAGCTCTTGCATGTGGAGCTGCACCATCCTGGCTACACTACCATTACTGCTCATTCCCATTTAAGTATAATCCATGTGATGACCTTATTGTTTCCCTGTTTATATCGTTTACCTGAACATTAGGTTCCTATCTGCTTCTGCTGTTGTCAAGCAAATCTCTGTGACGCTGGACTGGAGAAGAAGCTACTGAGAAGGAAGACAGAGGTAAGTTTAGCTCCTTCTCAGCCGCATACAGGATGGTCACAATTCTGATTTATGCTGCAGATTCACTGAGATCCATGTAATGTACCTTCTAGATCTATCCAATATCTGCTGTTGAGCGTCCATTTGTTCTTGGAAATTTTCTGTCTTCCCTTTTATCCTGCAGTGGTAATAGTCAGTTCTCAGCACATAAAGTCCTGCAGAATACAGGGAGCAAAATGATTTCTGCAAGGAGTATTCTAAGCTTGTGCTTATTGCACTCCTCTGGTTTCCAGCAAAAGGTGTGATGCTTGCTGCTGTAGGGCACTTGGCTGGGACAGGGTGAGCTGATGGGTGTCTGGCCCCTGGTTGAGCTGCTCTGGGACCTGCTGACTCAGCATTTCTCTGCCCACGGCTCCTACCAGCTCCACTCCTTCAGCTGTTTTCTGAGTGCGTGTTGCACATCAGCGTGTTTGAGGGTCACATTTGTTGTTTCAGCCTTTAGTAGATGTCCAGTAAAAAGCAAGGAATGGTATCGATCCCGCAGGTCCTACAAGATCAGACCACTCTGCTGGGACTGCACGACTTCCACCCCGCCCTCTCTGGGATGCTCTCACCACCACCAGAAAATGCAAAGACCGATAAGAAACCAGCAAAAATCAGAGTATAAATAAAAAAGGAAAAAAGGAAACTGTTCAGGTTTAGAGAAGAATCAGCAGCAGGGTAAAGACAAAAAGGGATGGAGTGTCAAGGGAAACAGCAGAAAAAATTTTGGTTTTTCTCCTTTTTTAACAAAAATGGATACAAGGGACCCCTAAAGAATTATTATTTGAAATGCAAAGTCTGGATGAAATAATGTATCAGTGAGGATAATCTAATGCCACACAGGAAAGATGTGGCACTCAAAATAATTTAGACTCATGGGGGCCTGGCAAATTCAAGTTTTTTCTCACCATATTCTTAAAATCCGAAGTTTATAAGACTCCGGGAATGGTGTTAATCACAGGTGTAGCCAAAGGCAGAGATCCAGGAATCGCAACTGCCTTCATAAGCCTCTGCACCAGAGGGGTTTAAAGCAAAATGAGTTTACTGGAGGGACTGTGGAGTTAGCACATATCATCCTAAGAAGCAATCTGTCAGGACACAACACCTCTACGCAAGCAAAGGGGAAGCAAAAGTAAGACCGAAGCAACAATCTGGGCTTATACACATGGCTGCATTGATTTTCCATGCCAATTAATGACAGCAAAGAACACGTCCCTGGAGACCACACGGCGAGATCTACAGACAAAATTGCCTCGCTTGAGATCACAGACGCCTTTGCAGACTCATGGTATCAACCCACCTTGTTCGCTTCTGTTTCTTTCATTAAAAATCCACAGTGGGAAAGAAACTGGTGCGTCTTCCTGATGCTTGCAGTGTAGTTGAGGGAATATCCATCTGTTTCAGCAAGTCAGATCTGTCCTCTGTCTTGTTATTTTTTGTTTTGTTTTGTGCTTTGTGAAATATAATGGGTGGCCTGGCTTATTTTTCCCAACTAGCAATTGCTTTACAGATCAAATTGCAAGCAGCCCTATAACTTTTTGATGTGGCAGGATTATGAAAGACCTGCAGAAGTGACATACAGTCGCTGCTGTGAAATCTGACACTTTCAGAGGTTCCATCCTCATCTTGACAGTGATGATTTTTGACACCCTTTTAAAACACACTTTGTTTCCTGCTCTGACAGATATTGGAAAAATAAACGGAATCTGCAATCCTTTGTGCAGATGGGAGGGCATGAGATGATTCACTGGCTTTGAGGGTGCTAACAGCCATCCCTTACACGTCTTGTGTTGGTTTAATGGGTAGTTTGCAGCTGTGGGATCATTGCTGTATTTTGCAGTTTTGTTCTATTATTAGCTATTAAAGGAATATGAGACTACAGATAGCGTTGAGTTGAACTCGGAGTTCCTGTATTTATTGGCACCACCTGGGGATTAAAACAGATGCTGTCACTCTGCCAAGTTATCTTCAAAGCAGGGGAGATATAATGAATACGCGATCAAAGCACCCTCGCTTCGTCCCATTGTGCAGTAATTACAGATGGAAACGTTTGCTAAACAGCAGCGTTGGCTCGGGGGAAACGAGCAGCGCGGAGGCTTTGCCCTGACACGGCAGGAGCTGGCACGGGAAAGCAAAGCCAGCTCCCAAAGCCTTCAGTGGTGCAGAGATGGGAAACGTGCCACAGTCACGATGGCCTCTTCCAAGGAGAAAGCTGCTGCAGGAAGGTCCAGCAACATGCTCCGGGGCATGTAAATGCCCTGTGGTTACTCTCTGGGCATGTAAATACCCTGTGGTTAGCAAGACAGCTGCTTATTCACAGTGACCAGAACCATGTTTATAATAAAATCTTTCTCAGTGATCATTTGTGATAATTTCAGCTTGTTCTACCATAGCTGCTGGGCATGTTCCTGCCTCTCCAGAGGTTGATTGAGACCTTTTCATCCAAGGGGACCTATGCACCCAAGGGAAAACACATTTACTTCGAAAATTGCATGGTAATCTGTCACTTGGAGGAAAATTGGAAGAAACCATTGGAGCTAGGATAATGCATGCAATCTACAGCAGAGCCACTGGCTCATGTTCCTTGCATGTGTGGGTAAAATGGACATAATAAATAATGCAGCAAATGTGCAGTAAATCATTTGGGTAGTGCGAGGTTTGGCTGAGGAGGATTGAACCCCTCCTAAATTTACTGTTCCTCTCCCTGTTTGCCTTGCAGCAGACCTGCAGCCTCTCAGACCTACGGAGGCAGCAATCTGACCCTGCCATTGCCAGGCACAGCTCCAGCCGCAGCAAGAGGTGCACCGAAAGGTGTCACTTCCAAAAAAGGTCTGAGTGAGTCATTTGAATATTAGTTGGCATTAATGTTAAGCATAGCTCTATTATCTGGCTGCAGCCCAGAGCAAGTTGACGCGTGCTGGTGGAGTGTAAGGGGTGAGTCCCTGTCAGTGGGTTTATGGTCATTTCTGTAGCCAGGTGCCCTTCGTGGTGTTGCTGTTCAAAGTTTGATGATAGGAGTGTATGGTGGTTAATGATAAATGCTATATTCCTCCTTCAAAAAATAGGGGAGCTAACAAGAGAAAGGTAAGACAAGCCAAGGAGCTGGATCCCTGCAGCTCTCGTGTTCTCTCGGAGCCCTCGTAATAGTTGTGAATAAAGGACTGTTCTTCCAAATCACTTTTTAAAATAAACCATCCAGATGGCTGTGAACGTAGGCCTAGTCATCAAGCTGAGTAATGCTTATTTTGGGTACAGTAACCAAGAAATGTGTACGATTGTGCTGAATTATGCACAATGCAGCTCAAACAGATGCACACGCAGAAGTAGGAGTACCACAAGTGTCAGACAGCAGTGTTCACACTGTCGTTCCGGTCCCAGTCTACGGGACAGTCCTGAGAGTTATTTAAGGGTCTCTAACATGTAGTGTGTAGAGAGGAGAAATGTCTTTCCTCTCCTATGGTTTTATAGGTACTGGAATCACTCAGAAATATGTAACTGGAGATACTCAGTACTAAGTGAAGATAAACGTTCTCTATTCTCTTTTTGAGAGGAGGTGGAGAGGACAGATTTTCTCATTTGTAAGAACAAGATTATTTGGCTTTTCAGGCAATACTGGGTTTTTTTCCCCTCCTTTCCCCCAGGATGTCCAATTCAAACTTGGAAAAAAAGAAATTTGTAAAGCAAGGCTATCAGAGGAAGGCAAACCCCGGGTGCTCTGCTATGGCCGCCTATGTCCACAGTGTAATAGGGTAGAATATAAACTCACAGAGATGTTTTCCAGCCCGCTTCGCTCAAACTAACATGTTTGTTTAGTGCTCATTCCGAAATGCCTGGCGGGTGCAGAGAAGTGTGCTTGATTGCTTTTAATGGGCACACTCAGTGGGATGGCTTTCAGCAGCGTTCACTGCCCGAGTGGCAAGGCGTGCTCACAAGGTCTGTCCAGCTGAGGAGCGCTGGAAGGGTCTTTTTGGCTACCGACAGTGCTTTATGTTTCCTGACTTCACTCCTCCAACCCTGAGCAAAAAGCATTCCGCAGGGAGCACCCTCGCATCGTGCCCAGCGTTATGGGGGCTGCTGCAAAGTGTCCCCCCGCGCCAGGGCAGACGGGAGGGCTGCGCATTCCCACTGTGTGCCTTGCATGGAGCCCACCCGTACGCCACAGAGGCTTCAGCTGAGAAAGATATCACCTGAAGCTCCTTTTGCCCACTACATGCCAATTCATATAACTAAACTTTGTGCTAAAATACAGCCTGAGTAATTGCAATTAATTTTTTTTTTTTTTTCCTGAATGCAATTTTTGTTACCTGTGAAATCAAGCCCTTTCCCTAGCCGGAAGTATGTAAGCAACCTTCATCTATAGAAAGATTATAGTGGTATAGCAGAAAAAGAAAACTATTAGAAGCTCTTGAGGAATAAATTCAAACCCTCATTAATCTCTGTGGGCTGCATCTCAAACCTGAACTTTTATAGAACGTGGTTGGTATTTTCAAAGAGAGTTGCTGGAATTGGTTGACTTAAAGGATTGACTTAGATGATAACTATACGTTTCTGAACGGCAGTCCTCTGCCTGAGCAAGCTGCAGGCTGTGGTGTGTGCTGTGGATGTCACCGACACAAGGTTGTTCCCGTGGCGCAGGGGTGGCTCCGGGTCCCTACAATTCTGGCGCTGGAGAGCAGGAGGGCTCTGGGGAGCACGTGAAGCAGTGGGACTGACACACAGAGCTGCTGATGGGCTAGTTTTGATTTTTCTGACATTCACTAACTCAGTTGTGGCATGCTCTTTGCGTGTCTTCATTCTTTTTTTTGAGAAAAAGTTGAACTTCCTTATTTGGGACAGCTCAGGGTTTTTTTGTGTGGAACCCCAATTAATATTGAAGAGCGTGGTGGATGTGTCATCCCAATGATTCTGTATCACTGCTGTCTTTCATCCAGCCCTCAGAGGAGTTCCCTGCTACTGACAACGCATCTTGCTATCGCTGGAGACCTAAACGTCAGGAATGAGGTTACACTGGCTTCGGCACAGGGGAGGAGTGCTTGACTCTTGAGCTTTCGCCTGTCTCTTAATTGCATCTGGGAGCATCAAGCTGTCATCACACAAAGATTTCTGACTCACCACTGCAGAAAGAATAGCAAGAAATAAACTACTGTACTTCTGGAAGTTTAGGATATGACTGAAGCGCTATGTTTAATCAAGGACAGACTTTATCCTAGGAAGAGTAAAGGCTAAAAGCTAAATTCCAGCTTCAAAGGGGATGCATGCTGGAGGGATTCCCTATTGAATTTGAAAAGAGCTGTCACTCACCTTGCTACCACAAGTGTCTTGGTACCTCAGTTCTAGGTATTTTCACAGAATAACAGAATGTTCGGGGTTGGAAGGGACCTCTGGGGGTCACCCAGTCCAACCCCCTGCCGAAGCAGGGTCACCTACAGCAGGCTGCACAGGACCACGTCCAGGCAGGGTTTGAATATCTCCAGAAAAAGAGACTCCACAACCTCCCTGGGCAGCCTGTGCCAGGGCTCTGTCACCCTCAGAGGGAAGAAGTTCTTCTTCATGTTCAGCTGGAACTTCCTCTGCTTCAGTTTGTGCCCATTGCCCCTTGTCCTGTCGCTGGGCACCACTGAACAGAGTCTGGCCCCATCCTCCTAACACCCACCCTTGAGATATTTATAAGCATTTATAAGCATTTTCCACATTTTGTTAGAAACACTACTAAAATTTGAAGCATGTATGAAGATAACCCTGCTTATTATGTGAGATGGTAGCAGAAACGTGATTTTGTTTTCAAGTTTAAAGCAGTTTGGTTTTGACTTAGGTAAGTATGGATTGGCAGAGAACCTAATCTTCCTGTTTTTCAAAGAAGTGTAAATAGCTGAATCTCTGCTTTGGGGAAGCAGCAGGTGGTGATTTGGCCACAGCAGGTCCTAAGCACGAAATTCAGCTGAAGGGAAAATATTGCTTACGGAGCTTTTTATCTTCATTTTGTGCAGGTGTGAAGGAGTGTGGGACACTGAAAGATGCTGTCCCCTGGGAGTAAGGCAGACATTTACCAAAGAAAAAAAGAGTAAGACAGCACAAAGAAGAAAACCTATCTCTGTACCCGTCAGCGGAAGAAATATTGTCTTTCCTTCTAAGAAGAAAGCAGCAGCTCAACACACCTTTGCGTTAATAACACAGTTTAATAAGAGCCAGCTTCTCGTGGCTTGACGCCTTGTTGAAGCACGTAGGCAGGTTGCTACAAGGAGCTGAAGAACAGCCCCGCAGAGGGAGGATTCCCCCCGCAGCTCCGGGCTCCCTCCCGCGCAGCGCGGCGGATGCCTTGGCCGGGAGCGCAGCCTGCCGGCCCCGCAGCGCCCGGCAGCTCCCGCCTCTCCTCCCGCCTCCTCCCGCCGCGCCACCCGCACCAGTCCGCCTTCGGGACTGGCAGCCCGGCGCTTTGCCTTTTCCCCTCGGGAAGGAAACCCCTTGGTTTTCCCTCTGAGACACCCACGGCCTTTACTCCAAAGCATGGAGAATAGAGAAGGGAAACACCTCGCAGCTCGCTGCAGGGACAAGAGGTTTGAATTTTTACCATTAAAAGCCAGAAAAAAACCCTCCTGAAACAGTGGAAGATAAATAATTTCTCTCCCCTCAGACTGCCAGGCTACTTGGGGATATGAGGGGTTGTGGGGTTACTGCAGGCTGTGGCATCAATTGATATTACCAGGCACCATTATTCCCATTACCTGGTGCTGTTATCTCTGGGCTATGTCCAGCGTTTACAGAATCACAGAAGCACAGAATGGTAGGGGCTGGAAGGGACCTCTGGGGGTCACCCAGTCCAACCCCACTGCCGAAGCAGGGTCACCCAGAGCAGGCTGCACAGCACCACGTCCAGGCGGGTCTGGAATATCTCCAGAGAAGGAGACTCCACAGCCTCCCTGGGCAGCCTGGGCCAGGGCTC
>Ga0065711_1008661_pt1 | contig 14160 bp, 4 predicted proteins | sample Hoacrofraction12_FD_59098 | JGI IMG/M metagenome (GOLD analysis project Ga0065711, IMG submission 59098) | Hoatzin crop microbial communities from Cojedes, Venezuela - Epithelial fraction 12 v2 (version 2) | ecosystem: Host-associated > Birds > Digestive system > Esophagus > Crop | place...
TGATGATGTCATCAACGTATTGCAGGTGTTACAGAGCTTCACCCTGTTCCAGTGCAGTCCGTTACCTCCTCCTGGTACTGATGCCACTAATCTCCAGGTGAATATTGTTTACTTCCTTTCACTAATCATGCTTAAGGTCAGCCTGTTAGCAGGAGCAAATTTGCAGCAGTGTTAACTACCAGAGGATAGAGACCATGACTGTGGAAACATTACAGTGATTTTTTTTTTTTAAAGCCCAAGCATTACAGTGTACAATTGCAATAAAAAAATTGCACAAATACAGCAGTGTACAATTGTGCAAAATGGTAGCAGAGAACGATTCTGTTCATGTAGTTTATTCAAGATTGAAGCAGTTTATTAAGAACATGTAATTAGCTGGCAATCACTCAGCTATATCTTTAGAAGGAAAATTGGTAATTTAACAAGTAAATCACAAAATGTGACACTTCAACATTAAGCATCTGCAGCTTCTGAAAGCAGTCTCTGTTTCTAAACACCCTTCTTTTATCCTGGAAAGTTCTGATCTCTTTTTCTGTGACATGCATCCCTCTCCACCCTATAACCCCAATGCATGGTTACAAGCGTAAGCCCTCTCCTTGCACACACCTCCTGTGGGAGCTGGGATTGCTCCAGCTTTATGTGAGCATTTACTGTTTCCCTGTAACCTGCTGGTGAGGCAGCTGAGGTGTGGGTCCCTCCTTGTTGCACCCTGCACACTCAGTCCTCTGGCTGGTTACAGGCTGAGCTCCTTACAGCATCTGGTGGAGACACAGGTCTAGACTACTGCTGTTTCCACTCCAAGGTGTTTTCCTCTTGTTAAAAATTTCACGCTTCTTTTATACTTCTGTTGATTCCTTTTCTGTTTCAGAGGTGTCTTTGAACTTCTCCAGTGACTCTTTAATCCAGGTGATGATTGCATTCCTCTTCAGCCATCAGCTGGTGGTTGATAACCATCTTCCCTTTCAACTTGATCAATTTTGGGCAGATGCCCTCCAGATAAATTAGTCTTTGGCACACGCGCGCACACACACAGAGTGGACACTTGCATTCTGACCTTACCAGGTATTGTTATCCAGCCCATTTGTCAGGGGTTGACTATAGAAGCAACCCCAGAATAAGTTCTCCCAGCCCGTTATAGTCCACAAGATCCTTGTATTGGTCCTTGAGAAACCATGCTTATGGTATGGGGGCTCCAGGAACACCTATCCTTGTGTGTTGACTTAGACTGGAGAAGGATGTTTGCCTCCAGAACTGTGGATTTTTCAGGTAGTGGGGATCTTCAGTGCTGTGATCCTCTGCTGCTGGTCTTGCCCCACAGCTGGTGAGCTATCTTTTTATAGCCTTTAATTTCTGCAACCTGTTGCCTTCTGCATTTGCTTACTCCATTTGAACTGGTTGTCCATGTTCCCTGGTGAATCATAGAAACCGATTGACAGGTGAGTAGGTTACCTGGTGACCATGATGCAGGTATCTTAGCTGCTCTCTTCTTGCATTTACCATTTAATCAAAATACTAAATACATTCATGTTAAATTAGCAGTTTGGTTACTGCCGAGCTGCTCTCTGCAGAAATGGTAAATGTTTGCTTGGGGTTGGCTGTTCAGGTACTGCCCAGTCTCAGCACAGTAGTTGCCACACCATGGTTCTGGGACTTCCTGCTGTGTTAATGTTAACTTTCTCTTCCAGAAATGTGTAGGACAAGGGAAGTAACCCCTTTACTCCATGTCCTCTTGACTGGTGACAGAGAACTGGTTTGGGTGTGCTTTCTATACCCTCTAGGAGTCAGCTGTTACTGTGATCTTGGTTTGCTTCTCATGAGTAACACAACATTGCTGAGTCTTATACTCTCCCTTGTTTAGGTTTTTTTCTGGCTCCAGTGTGCAGGTGTACAGACTTTAACGTTAAGTTACAGTGTTCAGTGAATGAAGCATTAAATCTTTGCTGGAATGTCTTGCCCAATCCAATAGATCAAAAGCCTGTAGCAATTTATTCTGTGCTTTAGGCTTTGTTTTCTTCTGTACGTATTTTGCTAGAGGAGGGCCTCAGAAGAAGTAATCAATAACAAACATTGCCAATAAAAACTGAGGACTTTCCCATCAGAAGTGAATGTAGATGTTTTGTGTAGATTAAGGCTGTCAGAAAAATGAAGGAAACGTAGCCTTCCACTGTTTGGTTGTATTGTTTCTTTTGCCCTAGAACAGAAACGTGTCATGGTTGAACTTACTGGTCTTTATCTAGATGGCCCAAATTCCCCTCAAATCGCTCTGTGAGGCGTCTCCACAGAGTGATTCAGTGACACCACATAAGGCAGAGGCCAGAGGCATGGCTAAAACTGTCTGGTCGAGAAGTCCAGGTGTAGGCGTTTTACCTGCATGATAGAAGTGTTGAAGAGCTGTGCTGTTCCTCCAGTGTTCGGTGAGGGGGTGTCTCTCCGTTCCGCTTCTGTGCACTGTCAGTGAAACATTGGGAGTTGCCTGTGTAGTAGTTGCTGATGATTTCTGAGGCTTGTGGTCAAGGTGAGAAAGTAGCAGGTGACCGAGTGAAGCCGGCGTGTGTGAGCAATAGTCTTCTCCTTGTCTTTCAGAGTCTTGTACTGATACTTCTTCCTAAGACAAGTGTGTAATAGACTAGAAGATGATTCGTGTCGAGTGCACGTATTGTGCAACTGTGGAAACTAGCATAACTGGAAATAACAAAACCACATAAGGCATGGAACAATAGACAGGATATCTGTGGGTTTGAGATTGGGCTAACATATGCTGCTTATGCAAGACAGAGTCAAGTGCAGTTTGAGACTGGGCTAACTATATCGCTTATGCAAGACAAAAACCAAGTGCGCACGCGCTTATAGGGAACGGGCATTTAGAGGACACCGAGGAAGAAGACACATCCCAAAGACCACCAGAGGAACTATAAAGACCACCGACATCATGAGACGCATGCGTCAATAAATGATGCCACGTAAGCACAGAGAATCGAAAGAGGGAGGAGACTTCGCGGAAACAAACAGCTCGGAGAGAATATAAAGACCGCCGGTGCCATTAGAAGGTGTGCGTGTTGGTGGAGCAGCGACTCCCCGCGCACCCAGTGCTGTTTGCTTGCTTTTTATTGCCTTAAGTTTAATAAAGAGATAATGCAAATGGCATATTGTCATTCATAACAAGTGCTTTCTGCCAGATGTCGCTTTTTAAAGCAGCATGGTTTGTGGTATTAAGGTTATACAAAATTTTAAGGTTGTGATAACAGCTGCAAACTTAGTATTCTTAATCCAGCTAATAACGATGATGAACTAAGGTTATACACATTTTTATGTTCTTGGCGTTGACAAAAATTGGGTTTTACTCTTGGAGAAGTTGTGTGTTGCATGTAGCCAAAGTTTCTCCTCTGTTAGCAAGGATTTTGCAATTACTGCTAGTTGGCATCTTAGTCTTGTTTACATATCTCAGTCATGAGAGCATCATTATGTTTCTGGAATGTATAAACGTCTTAAATTTCTTCAGCAATTATCTAATTCAAGGGCTTGATTATTTTATCTCCTGATTATTTTTCAGGAAATAGTGTAACATTAGCAGACTGAAATCTTCAGCTTGGATGCAAAAGCCTGTTTTCTTATCTAATATTCCTGCATCACTGTAAGTATTGCCTTAATGCTGCTCTTGATGTTTATTACGAATTTCATATGTGACTTTGTTTTCCTGTTTTCTTTTGTTATCGGTGTCCTTTAAGAGCAGATAAGGTAAAAGAGAGAGTGAAGGAAGATAGAGGTATATTTGAATCTTGACAATAACACTGGAAAATTAAAACTTTGTGGCTCTTATAGGCTAGGTCTGAGTGATGATTCCAGTTCCTAAGGTTGAAATCAGGAGAGTCTTAAAGTCGAAAAGAGCCCGTGAAAGAAAGTCAAGAACCTTGGGTGATCTGGGAGAAATGACCTGAAACATTCTGTTGAGAAACTGTCTACCACTCTGCACAAAGCGAGGTGTTTGTCCCATCCTAGGTGGGTTTGGCCATGCTGAGAGGAACTTACCAAGATGCAAACAGCATTCATGCTTGTAGGTTGTCATGGGGTTTTTGCACGTTTCGGTTTTTGAAGACTGGAATAGTCTTTGGCTTTGAAGATGTTGTCTCTAACAACTTTCCAGAGGTCATTCAGAAGTAACATGCTCACCCAGTTGGGCTTGTTAGTAATAAATACAAATTCCGGAGTATAACACATGAAGAGTTAGAAATTTGTGACTTTCTCACCTCCTGGAGGTGTGCTTGCTGCGACAGCAGAGGTGATGCTGTCATCTCCATGCTGCATGCCTTCTGCTGGCTGAGTGAGTTAACACTACCAGACAGAATTAGGGGTGGTTTGCTTGTAGCTAGATGTGCTGTTAACTAGAGTCACGGGCTCGAGGTTCTAAAAAATCAGTAACTGCCCACAGTGTCAGGGAAGAGCAAAAGACATGTAAAAGAAAAACAAGTGGGCCACATTATTATGAGATATCTTTACTGAACTCAAATTCGTTTTTTTCCTTTCTTTTGTTGTATTTGGAGGTATAATTGAAATTGAGTCGTCTTTTCTGAAAACTCTGACCTGTATTATATTCTGTAGGTGCTTCTTATGCTCAGCTCTTAAGCATTGCCTATTGTATCATGTTATACAATACATTGGATTTTTTCCATCATTTTTGGATGAAAAGGTAAATACAGTGATCTATTATTAAATTAAAAAGTTGAATGATAATAGAATTAGCAGAATAATGTGAGGATTTTGTTATTCATTAGACAGTCAATAGAATTGTTAGTTGCTGCTCTGTCTTTTTGTACCTTAACTGTGGTCTGGGAAATAATTTATGCACCTTGACATTGACAACATTGATGTCCACGGGATGTGCCAGTAGAGCTGCTCCTCTGCCTAGCAATTTGAATTCAACGGTTCTGTTCATAATGCATTCTAAATCACTTCTTGTTAAGTGAAATAGGTTTTGATAGAAAGATTAAGGTTTGATTATTACTTGTTTTTTAGCATTTTGGGTTTTGGCTGAAGAAAAAAAAAATCAAGAAAAGATGGACTGGAATGTAAGACCACTCCAGAACACTCATGCAAAAAAGAACCTGCAAAGTGAAGATGCATGTTACACTCAGTTGCTTTCTGATGCACCTACTTTTCCTCAGACAAGTGCCTATTCCTCTACAAATGCGTGCACTTATGCTGGAAATAGCCAAATGATGTATCTGCCGACAAGCAATATTGCCTTTGCTTTTGGAAATGCTGAAGGATTCAAATCTTCAGATCAGGCCTTACCAGGATCATCTGTAGCTGGTAATAATTTTTTTATCTCAAAATTCTCAGTAGAACGATGTCCACCATCTTACGTACCAGTAGCTCCAAAACCTCCCAATCAGACATCACGTTTACAGGCAGAGATGACTCAGACTTCTTGGCCAACCTCTAATGCCTATGTTTATCACCTTAGCAAATTACCTCCCCCGTCATCTCAAGTGAACACTGGAAATAACCTGAGAAATGTACTTCGGGAACCTCAGTATGTCACCACAAACAGTTACACTGTGCGGCCACAAATACCGCAGCATAATTCTATGAGAACGACAATGTTATATCAAAGTAACGTGCATTCCCAGTATAATTCTGTATCTCTTGGTACATCCGGGCAACATGTCCAAAACCAAATATATCATCCCAACACTCAGTTTAATGTTTTACACTCATCGAATCAAAATACTGAAGCAAATGTACAGCTGCTACAGTATCAACCGAGTCAGATGGGATCAGAAGCTCCTAGCAGATGTTCTGCACCATCTTTGTTGCCTGCCAATTGCGATTCAAGACCTGCAGCACAATCTTCCATGGGTGTACCGCAGGCAGTGCAAAATGTGCCTAATGGATACACCCTTAGCCAGCAGATGCTCCCATCAGAGCCGAAAAATGCTGCTGGTTTTAACAGTGTTCAGCAACACTGTCAGAAACAGCAATCTGGAGAAGTCAGTCAATCAGTTAGGAATGTCTGTAATTCCAGTGGAAACGTGACAGCAAATCAGCCTTTTAGTGAAATGTCTGTGCCGTCCCCTGCCATTTCCAAAGAACTGTATGATATTGTGCAAGAAATGGAAGCTCTTTCTTCGGTGCCTGCTTCAAAACCACTGAGTAATCCTGCTTCAGTTCAAGAAAGCCAGACTAGTAGTTTAATGAATGGGGCTGTTAATTCTCAAATTTCATCAGCAGCAGCAAATGAAAGAACAATTACGAAGGACAGAATAGCTTGGGAAGCTGAAAGGCTGCTCACTATTAAAAAAAAATGCGTCCTGCTTGAAAGGATGCATCGTTATAGAAGAAAACTCTTAGCAGCTGCAGAACGTGACAAAAGTACTCACCCACTTCCTCCAAGTCATCAAAGTACTCTTGCTAATTGTCTTCCATGGGGGCCCAACCAAAATGTACCACCTTTCCCATCTGAAACAGCGAGGACAGAGACTCCAATACTTAACTCTTCACTCGAAGAAGGAAACGACAAAAATGTCGGCAATGCTGGCAACGGAGGATTAGAGGTGACTCAAAGTAACCCTCAGGTGGAGCAGGGAAGCCTTTCATCAAGCTCTGCTCCTGTTCCCTCTCAGAGCAAACTCCCAGCTCAGTTAAATAATCCTCAGAGCACTGCCCTCTCGGAACAAAGGGATGCATATGCCTTGGCCTCTTCTGAAAAACCTGCGACGTCCTCGAGCAGTGCTTCATGTTTTAGTCAAGTGGAGAGCTCTATCAAAAATGCCTCAAAGAATGTGCCAGCTAACCCCAAGAGCTCATCATTTCTTCAGTTTGTATTGAGCAGCACAAATATATTGAAGGAGAAGACAGCTGGTGCTACCGCTGATAAAATACTGACTAGTCTCCTGTGTGCTGAGAAACCACTGGTAGATACATCTGTCTCGGGTAGAAGCTTACTAAAAGACACTTGTGAGAAGAGCGCGGAAAGTCTGAAAGGTGAGCAGGCATCTATGGTTCACACAAACTCTCCTGTATCAGAAACAACTGAATCTGGTGAAGCTAAATTCCAGAGTGGTGTAGCTCAGAAGAAAATGCCATTTATTGAAAATACGTCTTTAAAACAGAGCACTTACAGTTACTCTGTGGAAGAGCTAGCTGCATGCCTGGGCTTGTGGAGGAAACATCCGTCGGAATCTGTAAGTGTGCAAAATATCCAGTCAAATGAAAGCCCCACAGCAAATCAGATTTCAGCGTACAGCCAAAACACAAAAAATAGAGAACAAAATAATGTTCTGGTTAGTACAGATGAAGCAATTTTGCCCGTAACTGCTTCTGTAGGACAAAAACTTGACACGTTGAGTTGCAATTTGTTGAAAAGTTTTGAACTCCAGGTTGCGGTTGTCTCTCCTTTAGTACTTTCTGAACAGAGAACACAGAGTGAGCAGGCAGACAAATGTCCAACACCTGCAGGTAAAACCTATCCAGGGATTGACTCAGGAAGCACGTGTAGCTTGCAAGAAGAGGGGAAAAATGGTTTAAGTGTGGTAAATATTGATAAAGGAACAATCGACGCTGTTCAGTCCTCACCCAGCGATGGAGTTCTGGTACAGAAAGTGGACTCACATATGCAACAGACCAAATTAGCTGATGGAAACAGGACAGTAAAAAACAGTGTGAGTGCAAATGATTCACGTGATAAAAACCAAGGGAAAGCCAGTCAATCTGCACAAGATGGCAGAGAAAATCTGCAGCTTGGATTACAAAACAAGTCTTCTCTTCCTGAATTGGGCATAAATTCTTCCAGTCAAATCAATAAAGACAAGCAAGGTACATTAGAGACTGGACATATATCCACAGCTGTGTTGAAAGAACAGATGTTTTCTATTTCTAGTGTATGTACTCTTGTTGAAGGTAATACATTCTATAATCCGCAAATAGCAAGTATCTTCAAGTCAGTCCCTGAGACACGTGCGTTAAATGGTACCTCACCAGAAGGAAATGTGTCTGACCCAAGGCAAAAGGAGCAATGGCGAGACTTGCATAAAAACGAGCTGAGCAAGAACACTCCCCAAAGAGAGAGCTTGCTGCAAAAGGTGTTGGATGAATCGTCAAGCTGCACAAGTAAAGCAGGTGAGATTTTGGATGGTACCACAACTAGTCATTCAGGGAAAGAAAGCAGTGGCAATCCTCTTAAAACAATTTCTACCTCAGACCAAAAAATGTCATTTAATGCATCTTTCAAGCGCCCTGAAAATGACTTAGAAATTCTTGCTAGTATAAACCAGGAGTTAGCTCAAAATTCGCTAGATTTCTCGATCAGCATAACTGCTGAAACAAATGCGCTCACTGTTCCAAGAGACAACAGTAAACAAAACTACATGTCTGGTAGAAACAGCACAGACAAAGAGGTGAACCTTTTTGGAGCAGAACCTATTAAATATCTAAACAGTCAGCTGTCTGAACTAGTGAAAGAGTTTCCATATGGCATTGAAGGTGCTGGTTTGCTAACAAAAGAACCAGTACAAAATTCTTCTGTGGGTGAGCGGAAGGAGAATCAGCCTCCAAAAGAGGCTCCAATTTGTGACAAGAATTCTTGTTTGAAGGACCCAGTAGACCAGATAAAAATTGCAATGTTAAGCTCGGATCAAATGCAAGAACTGTTTCCTGAACGCAACCGGTGTGCCGCTAGTGACAGCAAGACAGTAGCCAGTCAACAGTCAGAAGCGGCTTCAGCTGAGAAGGAGAACCTCGAAGGCAGTGTTCAGCCTAGTCAGAGTTTGTGTGAGAAGACAGAAACCCCCCAAGACCCCTCCAACCCCAGGAAAGAAAAAAAAGATGATTGTTCTTTAATGGATTTGCTGTCTGTAGCATGCAAAATGCCACAGTGCCCCTCTAACTTTGGAACGTCTGGTTCGGAGAAAAATGACGATCAGCTTTCAAAAGCTGTATGTGCTAGCCCTGCAGAGAGGCAAGAAAACAGCAGTAAATCTGACACCGGAATGAAGAACGACTGTGCAGCGGGAAACCTGCCAGCTTCCGAAAAAATCCCAAAGAGTGTTAGCAAAAATAAAACAGACGTTTGCAAATACACCTCTGTAACGAACAAAAAAGCTAAGCTAAAGGTGAATAATGAATGCAAACCACTTGCAACACAACAGGAAAAAACTGGACCACTGAATTCCCCTGAAGACCAGGATGTTGATCAATCGAAAAGGAGCAGCTGGAAGGAAGAGCTGCAGATTGACAGAGGAACCCCGCTGGCAGGCAAAGAGTTGAATTCTGACAAAAAAGAACATCAGGCAGTCTCGGAAGGCTTGTCAGAGAAAACTGGTCATACGGACGCAGACAATATGACCAAGTCATCCAAAAAGAAAGAGGGAGTTTTCAAAACGCAGCCCCTTTCAAAAGAGAAAGCCAAAACAGGTTTGGCCATGAAATCCAAAACAGATGTTGATAAATGTACAAAGTCAGAAACTGTTGAAATTAAGCATGCTGAAGTCAACGAAGGACACAAAATTAACACCTGTGAAGAGAAAGCTGAAGAATGGAACTGGAGGAAGCAAAAGGAGATACTTGGGCAAAATGTAGGAATTCACATCAAAGAGAAAACCAAATTATCAGCAGAGAGAAAACTTAAAAAGCTGAACAGTTATCGTGCTGATGCTGTAAAGTTCCCAAATTTTGGCAGTGTAGACTTTAAGTCAAGAAACCACAAATATTCCCAGCATAGCTCTATGAAAGTTCATCCTTTGCAGGAGCAGTCATACAAACGGAAAAGGAAGGAAAATATGATTGGAAAGAGAGACCCAAAGAAAGCAAAGGTGGAAGAGGAAAGAACGCAACAATCTGAAGCAAGGAGTTCCAAGCAGCTTTCACAGAATTGCATGAGAAATGCTGACAAAGCTAAAACGCTGAATGGAGAAAATGGCTGGAAACCGAAGAGTTCGTTAGCGGATCGCTCGGTGCTTAAACGACAGAGAAAAAGGGCTCGATCTTCTACCATCTCTAAAAACTACTTTCCTAACAAAGAGAGACACTTGGACGGTCAGAACAAAGACAAGTGCTCTGAGAAAATGTTTCCTGATAAAAACCTGCTGTACTTAAATAGAAGAAATAACAGATTAAAATTGCATCTTCAAAAGGAGCCGAAAAAACACTACCTGAACAGAGTTGCATTTAAACGTATGGCACAGGAGCGCATATATCTGACAAAATTAGAGACGTCACCTGTCAGACCTGTCTGGCATACAAAGTCCAAGTCGTCCCAGAAGAGCCCAGATGCAAAAAGAGATGCTTCTGTCTCAGAGGTTGAGAAATCCTGTAAAGTGGAAGTACTGGAATTTAAGCTGTGTCCAGAGATACTGTTCAGAAATCCAGCCACTGATGAAGAAAGCTTAGCTGCAAAGAATTCCCTGGGAAGAGAGAAAGCCGTTGTGGCAGGTATGATGCTGTTTGATTATTAATTTGTAAGTAAATTAATTTTGCGAGTATGTACTCCTCTTTAAATTCATGTTACACAACACTACAGACAGCAGAAATGTGGGACTCCAGAAGCTGAAGGCTGAAATAGCTTAGCTAGCTTTCTGACAGGCTCTAGCTGTGTGGTGTGCTGAAAAAGAACACAAAGACTTTTCCTTCAATTTGCTGTTATATTCTTTTTCCTGAAGTTTTACAGACTGAAGTTAGTTTAGAGCATGGCAGATTCAGGTAACTTCATGAGAAGGCTTTCTAACCTACTTGGCTCGTTCACAGAAAGCAGATTCCCTTGGCGTAGTTGCCAAAGGTGATCTGCGTCCTGCGTTCACATGGTCAGGTGTAAATCTGGCGGGGTGGACAGCAGGAGAGATCTTTCGCAGCGTTGAGGAAGAGAGAGGGCTCGGGCCAGGCATATCCTGCACCCGGTCTCCATGCAGGATCCAAACACTCCTTTGCTGGGTTTGCTTTAAGCTGTTTTATTTCCTCCTCTTCTTCCCTGTTCCAAATCTTTGGGCATTTTACATGGTACATTGTGAAGCATGTTTTTGTCAAAGGCTGTATTTGATTTTAAATAAAAAGTGGTCTTAAGTTGTGCATACCACCCCTTGCGGTCGTTTTTTACACCCAAAGGAAATTTCCTTTTACGTGTACTAGTAGTATATGTGTTTAAAAGTTGATGCTGAATAGAGACCAAAACTTGTGATATAGGAACCTCAAAAAATTTTTTAAATTTTCTCTTTAGGTGTCAAGAGTAAAAAAGAAGATTGGTTAAAATTTGGTCCTGTGAAGCAGAAAAAACTGGAAGAGATCTCTACAGGTGAAATAACCTCTGATTATCCCTTTTGAGCTATGAGTTAAATACTCTTCGCTTGGTTTGAAGTGTTCCTTTACAGTAGCAAATCTTAATAAAGTATTTTAACTTATTCTTTACTAGCGCTGCTGCTGAAATGGATACTGTGGAGTAAACATATGAGTTTTAAAGATTCGTGGAGATTTTTTTTGCTATAAGAATATGTTGTTGGAGATGGGTGGAATTTTCCTGCATACATGTGTGCAGTTGAATCAGAGGCAGCACTGGTGACAAGATTCAAGTGCAGTTTTAAACCAGAGGTAAAGACCAAGCTAGCTTTTTCCCACTTTAAAAAATAGCAAGTGACATAACAGAGTCTAGTGTGAGACTAAAAAAACAAAGTGATTTTTAAATTTTATTTGGCTTTCACAGTAAGTTGGTGCTTTCTGTGCTCACAAGCAGCAGGACCTGTGTCCCCCGGTAGTCTGGACGGGATTGCTGGTATGGCACACAGAGGAGAAGTGGTGCCACTAGTACATCTGCCTTGTTTCTCTTGGTTGGCAAATTACTTTTTGAATAGTCTTTTGTACCGTTTAGGAGTCAACAGTTACAACAGTGGCATCTTTCATCTCAGGATCTTGGTTGTTCCATCCTTAAACACCGGGCGAGGTTGCTTCCTGCTGTCTTTCCTTCCTTGCTTTGGGTATCGTTCTAGCTATAGCCTTGTTTTCCTACTGATCTAACCTCACGTGAAATGGTGCGTTCAGCATGCCGTCACCTCATCGCCGTCCTCTGCTGACAAGTTGTCTATGGTGTGGTCTTCATGCAAGCAACACGGTTTGCAGTGGTTACGTCTTTATTGCTGTTGAATGTGTCCTTGACTACTGGTGCCTGCCATTCTTCAGCCGTTCCCCTTGTTTCTCCTCTTTCACAAATGCACATTTTCATTCCCATGACACCCAAATGACCTCTTGGTGCTTACAGATGCATTGGAGATTGATTGAAACGTGAGGCGCCCGGTGCTGGAGGAAGGAGGCTTGTGGCATCCTTTTTGGCAGTGGTGGCCTGAAGTACCACATGCGTAAGAAGTGGAGTCATTTGAGACTCGTGGACTTTTGCTTTAACCTGCTTCTCTGTCTGTCTTTCAGCTGAGGACAGTATTCCGCTTGATACAGCTATACAGATCCTGGATGGAGAGGGTGAGGCTCTGCACATTCCAATCAAAGACTCAAAAGGGATGTTTCAGACTTACAGGAAAATGTATCTGGAAAAAAAGATGCAAAAGCCTTGAGAGCACTCCTGTATCAGATCTGACTCAGTATCACTGGGGAAAACCATGCCAACGCTAAAGCGCTTTTTCCTGTTTACTTCGTACTTCTGAATAATTCTTAAAGAAAAAAAAAAAGTATTTTTGGGGTGTTGGCAATTTTTCCCCCTATTTGCCTCATTTCTGAATGATTGAGATCTTATTCTGTATTTATTGCACGAATACGCTGTGGTGCTGAAAATGCCATAGTCAAATGTATGGTTTCTTTTGGGCATATTTGAATCTTTTGTTTTTTAAAGATACAGGAGTTAGTTGAATTTTGACTAAAAAAACCTCAAACTCATTTAAATTGTCGTAGTCCTGTTTTTTTTTTTCCTGATTCTGGGAAACTTCTACTTGTGGTACTTTCCATTGCTGGCAGTGGAAAAATATTCCCACTGGCAAGGGATTGCAGTGGATTCTCAAGCATTACACCTTTATTTTTGACTTATCCCGGTCGGATTGTTGTGCTTCTAATAAGGCTTTCTGTTTTCGTAGAAACTTTTTTGTTTTTTGGAAGCTGGGAATACAAATTTGAAATCCTCAGATTAAACATACGGATCAGGGGACGCCATGAAGGATTTATGCTGCTACCCAGTTTTCTTACTTTTCTTTTTGTGGAACTTGTACAATTTGAGCTCTGAGTTCTTCATCCGAACGCGATGCTGTAAACTGATAGTTGCCTGAAGACTTCTCTTGGGTGGTTTTTTTTTTCCTCTCTCTCTGCTTTCTTTACACTTGAAAGAAAAGTGCGATTGTAGAAGTGCAGGGAGTTTGAATTCACTCTTGTCCAGACTGTGTTGCTCACTTTAACCAGACTGTAATTAATTTTGTTGTCTATAAAGCATTAGATAATGTTTGTCTACACATTCACTGTGACATAAGTTATATTTGTTGCTGGATATCTTTCGTTTCAGTGCCTTTTCATTATCGTTCAGAATTTTCAATTGAATTGTATTTTTTCAGCAAGTTAGTACTTGATTCTTTCTGTTTCAACATTTATACTGAAAGTAAGAACTGTAGATATTTCATAGAGCAATTTTTATACTTGAAATAAACTTTTGAAGGCTATGCCTTATCTTTTTTTATAGTTTAAAAGTGTAAAGTTGTGTTTATTGCAGCTAATTACATAGGCATTGGAGATATTTCTGTAGATGAAAAGCAGCTTTAACACAAATGCCAGCTCTTCCTCCTTAAAAGGTTTCGTAGTTGCAAATGAGAACTCCTAACAGCATGTACTTATACTTCAGAAAACACATCAGAAGTGTTTTTCTCTTTAGCGTGAGGTTGGCGTGAGTACTTGAAAAGCCTTCAGTCCTGCTCCGTTCCTGAAGATGCATGCTTGTAGGCATCTTGGATGTAAGTACTCAGCGGAGCATAGCATTATAATTTCCTAGCTTTATCTGTATGCTGAATTAAAAATTGGCTTTTCTGGGAGAAAGAAGTCCTCCCCTTCCATCATGTGTACATTTCTTCTCTCAAACTAGGAAACTATTTGGACTCCCTTCCTGTCTGGCACAGCTGTCCGAATAACTTAAATAGTTTTTTTTTTTTTTCCTGGCTAGATGCCCAACTATTAGTCTGTGCAAAATGTTGCCACTGG
>Ga0065711_1044337_pt1 | contig 14160 bp, 6 predicted proteins | sample Hoacrofraction12_FD_59098 | JGI IMG/M metagenome (GOLD analysis project Ga0065711, IMG submission 59098) | Hoatzin crop microbial communities from Cojedes, Venezuela - Epithelial fraction 12 v2 (version 2) | ecosystem: Host-associated > Birds > Digestive system > Esophagus > Crop | place...
CTCTGGAGACATTCAGGACCCGCCTGGACAAGGTCCTGTGCAGCCTGCTGTAGGTGACCCTGCTTCAGCAGGAGGGTTGGACTAGATGACCCACAGAGGTCCCTTCTAACCCCTACCATTCTATGGTTCTGTGATTCTCAGGAGAACGTTGTTCCGGCTATTTGCATAAAACCTCGTAGCAGACGGGGAAAATGAGACCAAAGGATTTTTTAGCTTTATAGTAGTGTCTGACGGTGGTCAGTGGTGGATGTCAATGCGGAGCAGATCTGCCCTTCAGCTGATGATGTTTGTGGTTGTATCTTAAAGATAGTAGTTTGGTGACTGGGACAAATTACAGCAGAAATTGTTAAAGAATCTGGGAGAAGCTTTGCTGTAACATCTTCTGGAACTTGTTTTATGCTGTGGTGCTTGAGCTAACTTATTTGTGTAAATCGCTTGATACTTTAATGCAGTTCTATCAACATGTATTATTTCAAATACAAAACTTGTTGCAGCAGGCATTGACCATGAGACAAATGTGAAGGATATGCTAAAAAAACTTGTCTTGATGCTAGGTAGGCACCGAAAATAGGGGAGAAAACTAGGCCTGTCAATGTATATTAGATTATAGTTGAAAGGGAGTGAAAAAAAGACTCCAGTTGAAGGGTGTTCAGATCTTTGGGTTGGTTTCTCATGTTGGTGGTGATAATCGCTGCTGACCTTGGAGGGAGCAGTGCCATTGGAGAAGTCCTTACAGTTACAGATCTGCAGTTGATGACAGCTTACTTGGCGCTTTGGTTGTGGTAAGTGCAGTGTAACTGGTAGATACGCAGTCACAAACAGCCAGACCAGTTTCCACTGCAGATTAACAAATCAACTGCTGTGGTTTGGAGCTTAGCTGGAGTCAAGACCTGATGGGAAGAGGTGTTTGGGGACACTAAAGGACATTATGGTAATGAATAGTGCTGTGTCAAGGTTCAGGTTGTCACCGAGTCTCTCAGTCGTTGGACTCGTGTGCTCTGTGCGTAGTGCCAGCACAGTGCACTTAGCTTCACTGGTAGTGTAAGCAAAACCATAATTACAGTGTCAGCAAGCTCAATGGTCAAGTGATTGTGTTCAGGTTAGGTGAGGTTGGGTTACAGCCTCACGGTTCCTCCAAGAATGTGTTGCTTTTTGCAAACAGGTTTTGCGAAGTCCTGCTTGTGGGATGAATGGCAGGTGCAGCTTGGAGCGGTATTCTGCTGAGAATCCGATCAGTCTTTCCTGTTGCCACTCTGAATACCTAGAGGGAGTGATTTTCAGAGTGGTGGTATGTTGTGTCCTCCTCCTTGTTTCTATGTGTGGTAATAGATGGATCAGGCACTTTGGCTAGCTCTTACTGCTGGGTTTGCTGGATCCCTCAAAAAACACCTTTCCCAATGTTGCCATTGTTGTGGTTTATGTGCTACTTACTGAGATTTCTGTGCTTTTAATTTGAAGATATTTACCCACAGGTCACTGTTGTGATACGTCACAAATGAAATCGTGGAAAGCCAGTTTGGGGGCGTATCTCTCACCATGCTTTCCTGCTTTGGGTTCTTGTACGCTGCTTGCTTGCTTGCCTGCTGTTGTTGCATGTCCTTTGAGGAGCTTAAAGCTTGGCTGGCCAGATCCCCACGCACCTAAAGAGACCTGCTTGGAGCAGGTGGCTGGGCTGGGTGACGTCCAGAGATCCCTTCCACAGAGAACTGCATCACAGAATCACAGACTGTTTGGGGTTGGAAGGGACCTCTGGGGGTCACCCAGTCCAACCCCCCTGCAGAAGCAGGGTCACCCAGAGCAGGCTGCACAGGACTGCGTCCGGGCGGGTCGTGAATACCTCCAGAGAAGGAGACTCCACAACCTCCCTGGGCAGCCTGTGCCAGTGCATCCGAATTATGTATTGTGAAGTATTATCAGCTGAGATTTTATTTCAGGCAGTAAGCTGCCAGGTAGTTTGATTCCACTGTCCAAGCAGGTTGAAGAGGGTTTTTATCATATGAAGGTAAATGTTTCTCTTCCAAGAACACTTTGAATTTGGTTGCAGTCTATGAGTTGGAAGAAATGTTAAGGATAAATTCTTCGTGTCCTGTCTTTACTTAGAAGTTCTGTGCAGTAGCTCCGGCTTTAGCTCTCCCTAGGCAGGTAGGTTTATGCATCTTAAAAACTCAGGAGGTAGAGCCAAAGCGAAGGGTGGTATCAACACAACCTGCGTAGGTTTTTTTGAGCCATCTGTTACATGTCTGAAACTTGTGCAGTTGTCAGTGCTGGAAACAGGTATTGCTCTGTTTCTGTGGAGTTGTTAGTTCCTTCTGGGGTTCTGTTGCCATAATTAGTCAAATTAATATTTCATCATGTCTGTCTATTTGTTTAACAGCTTAAAAATGTAGTTGTGTGAATTGAGTACTGTCCTCCAATGTGATAAGCAGGGTTCAGATGTGGGTCCTGTTTCGATATCATCTGAGCTGAAAAATTCTACTTCGTGTTAAGCAGAGAGAACTCTTGAACTGGGACCTTTCAAATAGCCAGCCGTGTAGCTGTCAGACTGTCGAACGCCTCTATGCGTGCTGATTCACAGCGTAAGCAGGGTTAGCCGGAGCGGAGCCAGCAGGTTGAGGGCAGTGAGCCTGATACCCAGTAGGCTGCATCCAGAATACGGCATCCAGTTTTGGGTTCCTCAATATGTGAACATCAAAGACTTCATTAAACTGGAGCAAACTTGCTTGGCCCTCCACCAACGTGGCTGGGAACTGAAGCATTTGCCTTAGGAGAGGCTTGTTTGGCCCAAAGGAATCTTGGGGTGAGGGCGTGGACCTCCTAGCAGACTGCTAGTACCTGAAAGGAAGTTCTTGAGGAGATGGAGCCCAGCTTCTCGCAGTGATGCATGGCAGGAGGACAAGCGACAACAACCTAAACTGAAACCTTGGAAGGGAACTGTCAGCTGTCTGTAAGCAGGCTGATCCTGCCAGTAGTCTGTAGCGTCCATAACAACAGTGGCCTGTGCTGGCTTTTCTGTTTTTCCCTTTTTTAGGGGGGTGGAATGAATATAACTGAAGGGAGTCATCTCTCAGCTGAATGTAAGGAGAAGATGTGTGCTAAACCCATCTTGCTCTCTTTAGTGAAATTATTGTTTAGGAGTTTTTATGTATTTAGTGGAAGTGAGACGAGAACTTTTACAGTTATGGGGAAGTCGGAATAGAAGGGCTATAAGCAAATTCCTTCTAATGATGACCTACGAATTTGCTTTTCTTAGGCGTTTCTAAGTTAGTTATTCAGCTAAGACCCATATCTGTATAATAATTTAGTTAATATAGGCAATATTTGTATTTCTGCTCTTAGTGAGTGCTATTTAAACATGCTTACTTTCCCACTTTGATGAAATAATATGTATTATAAATGAACAGATAAATCTATTTTTGCCTTGCACATCTATGTACCATTTGCAAAGCTAATACTTGCAAATACTTTTGCTAATGTATTTACCGAGCTACAGTTATGCTTTTTATTGTATTCTGACAAAAACTGCGCCAATCAAAGCTACAGTGCTTCATGGGAATTCAGGCGGTTAAGTGAGTAAACAAGCTAGATGAAAGCTTTTGTTTGTCTTTAGAAAATGAAACAGGAAGCTGTTTCATTAATACACTTTCAGAAGAGACAAGAATCTATGTAAAGCTTTTAAAAACTGGTCTTTCAGTTCATTTTACTGTACTTTCAACTGAGATCAAATAGGGAAAGCGATGGCAGTTAGACACGCTTCATTAACATGCCGTGGTTTATATTCTCAGTTCGAGTTAGCCGTCCAACTCCCCTGCTTTCCGGGAAGGTGCGGGAATGTCAGTGTTAATCCTGGGGCTTTCCTGCTCCCCTTTCCCGAGTAGGGCAGTGGAGAGAACTGTGTGCCACCCGCTCTGCTGCTGGAAAAGGAGACGTTGAGAATTGGGAGTTGAATTGAGGCATTTGGCTGTTTTTCTTTTAGATTTTCTTGGCTTAGAAAGAGCTCACCAACAGCTTAGTAGGAATCTGTTATGGAAAAATGTCAGCTGGGTAAAATAACATGACTGCAAAGTTATAATAAAGGATTAGTGCAATTAGATTTTTTTTCATAAATCTGTTCTGAATACCAACATGTTGTTAATAGTCTGCAGTTGCCTTCCTGAAGTATAGCTGATGGATTCCATGTATAAAAAAGTAGTAAACAAAAATACAGTACTCCTTGTATGTTCAGTGCACTTGAAATAATTAAGTTGCAGTAAAGACGACTTGGGGATTTTTTTTTTTATATTCCATATCAGGTTTGTGCATTTCACAATACAGAATTGGTAAGATTGCAAATATTTCTGTTATGTTTTGGCTTGGGCTATGAAGTGAGGTTAATTTATAATGACGAAGCTTCCGAGGTAGCTGTGCTGTTCCTGGGACAGCTTGTTTAATGCATGAACGCAGTCCGGAGTCACTGGTGCAAAGCCATAACTCACGTTTGCTGTAAAGCAATTTTGTCATAGATAGATGTTGCCTGTTGGGAAGGGAGTGCTCGGCCAGCCAAAGCCTCCTGCTGCTGTGCAGACACAGTGACGTTCTCTAACCATTATTGATCTTGACCCAGCCAAATTGTATAAAAGGCATTAGATGTTTCCAGGATCAATGTGCAGAACTCACAGTTGAGAGGATGAAAAGAGGTTTGAAACTTGTAAAACCAGTGTGTATTGTTGAGATGACACAAATGGAGAATTTTATCCACTGATCAGAGTTTAAAAAGAAAAGGGAAAAAAAATTATAACTGGAAAGTGTTGTTAGTGACATGTGTTGGAGTCACTGCTTACACTGTTTGCTGGTAGGCACCAGTCTGTGACGTAGTTGAGTGGTGTTTCTTCATTTGACCATGGTTAAAATGTTTTTTTGTTGTGACTAGTTGTCCTCTTTTTTAAAAAAAAACCAAACTATTGGAGCTAATCTAGACACCAGATTTTAATTTCTGCATCTGCAAATATCTCTACTTCTTTTTCTTTTTTTAAACAGTTCTGGATCAGCTAACTTTTCCTGAAATCTGGTTCAGTAACATTCTGGTTTTGTAAGCTATACTGTGTTTATTTTATATGGGCAGTTCATCAGTGGTACTAATAAGATGTGTTTGGTTGATGTTTTTGATAGTTTTTATCATTTGAAAATGGTTGTCTTGAAAAAACAATTGAAGTTTGAAAAATAATCAGTTGTTATAGGGAACAGTGGTAGGTGTACATGACTATAGGTGTGTGTATACAATTTATATATAAGGTGGACATATATATAAAGTTTATGTATATATGAGGGGTGTATATATATGTAAATATAAAGAAAAATTAATGGAAGACATGGAGTACAAGACTTAATGATTTGTTGCTTAAAATTCACCAGGGTAGTTTATGTAGACTTCTAGATGGTTGCTACTATAGTATGGCTATAAATGTTCAGCTTTAAAAGACCTTTACCAAAGATTGCATCACTGGAAAATTCGTGTTTGCATGATGGTGCAGTGGTACCCCACAGCCACATACAGAACACTGTAAAAGATCTGTACGAGGGGATGGTGTGGCTGTTTCGTTATGTCTGCCTGTTGTCTTGTCTTTCTGTACAGTGCTTTCACTGAGCAGGATAATAATATAAAAACTAAGCAGAACTGTTTATTTGAAAAAATACTGCTCCTGCTTACTGTGCAGTCGAGACACATTGGTCATAGCATTGAAGCTGCCCTTTCCTCTTTGCTGATTTAATATTTTCTCTAAGCAGTGTTTCACGTGTGGCAAGCTCTGCTCACTGCTGTGGTTTGTTGCTGTAGCCACAGACTTCAGTCTGCGAGTGGGTGTGCTTGGATGCAGGGGCACGTTACTGGGATACAGAATCCAGGTATTTTTTGCCTCTTCTCCATTTGATTGAAAGACAACTTTTTAAATTATAAGGTTCGTTCTTACTTTTTTCAGTGGATTGAAACCAGGCAAATTTCTAATCTTCTGTTTCTCTAAAGTGCTTCCCTTAGTTTTCTGTAGTTCAGTTAGTGTTGAGTAAGTGATTTTTCTCTCTTGCTAGTGAAATGATTTTAACTCTAATTACAGTAGCTTTTCCTCAGTGACCATCAAATGCTCTACCCCAAGGCCTTTGTCTACCTCAGTTGTTATAACGCTGGCAATGTCTTCAAACACGAGCAGTCAACCTTCAATTTAAAAATAAACAGCGAGATGGATGGGGAGGTAAAAAGTTCGAGAACTCGGACAACGCAGAATCCAACCAACGGTTTGCTGAGTGTTCAGTTAGCGTGGATACTCTGGTGCTGCGCAGCGGTCAGCAGAGAGGTTCGCTGTATCAGAGGCTTGTATTTCACTAGGTGGAACAAAAGTGGGCATCTCTTAAGGTTTTTATCTTCAGACTGTACAGGTTTTAATTTGGGCTTCTCACAACAGGTATAGCAAACCCTTATGCTCAACAGCAAAACTAAACAAATGGGTGATCTTACTGGTTATCTGTTATTTCCTCCAGTTCCCTGATGTGTTATTTATCTTGGTGGTGCTGTAGCTGGAATGGGCTGTAGTTTTCCGTGTCACTTGAGGGTACATGCTGCATCCTGCTTTTTCCGTTTGACTGATGAGGTGCCTATCATCTGGCTATAAACCTTTCTGCTTAAGAAGTCTTAATTTTGACCTCTGTAGTTGGTTAGCTTACTTGTAGAAGAGTAGCAATGTGACTTAAATTTGTGAATGGACAGTTTTCTTGCAACTTAATTTACCTATGTAATGAACTCTGCCACAAATGTTGAATTTTATGGGATAGAAAAACTAGTGTAAATATGTTTCTAAAATGTGATTCTTAAAAACATTGCATTATGTTTACACTAGTGTTTGTTATGTGCATCTTTTCCTTATCTTTCTACTGTTCTCATTTTTTTTCACTGATGGCCTGAAAGATCAATAAAATCCTCATCTATAAATTGCTAGGGTTACTATATTTTTATATATTGTGGATCAATAGTGTGATTGGACAGTGGTTGCTTTACTATTGCAGGAAACCAGAGGAGTGAAAGAGGCTGAACAATTAGCTATGCGGAGTGTACAGAATTGACCAGCTGTCTTTCAGCATTAGTCCCCTAAACTAGGGACCCTCAAACTGAAAGCTGAAACTCACATTCTTTTGACCTCTCCGCTTCCCTCTTTCCTCTCTCCCACCCAAGGCAGTGTCGCGGTGCCAGCAGAGGCTGTTGGGAGGTACGTTTTCTCCAGGAGCTCGGGAGCTGAAAACCCGCTCTGGCTACGGCAGTGCCTCAGTCGCAAGTGCGAGATGCTCAGAGGCTGAATTTGGGAAAGTTTTGCTGTGTGTTTATTCTGCTCTTGGGTGCTCCCTAGCATCTGCTCGTGACTGTGCTGTGACAAGACACGGAGTTAAAAGGATTCTTTTTGCTCTCATCTGATGCGATTGTTCTTCTCTTTCCAGGTCCTCTTAGATAGTCCTTGCTTGATCTAACATTAAAGGTATTTGTTAAGAATTTTTCTCCTCTTCTATGAAGCATGACAGAGGTCTCTCTTTAGAAGGGTACTGGAAATGATGTTCAGCAACTTTGTTTGGCTCTTGCATGTCTTTTTTTTTAACGTTCAACCCTTTTTTCACTTGAAGCTTCCCACAGAAACCAGGCTTCTTTTGTTTCCTCCTCATATATCTTCCTGTATGCCATTTTTTACTGCTGCCTGTGATTGGAACACCCCTGACTTCATAACGGCATTCCCCTTGCCCTTCACACTTCTCCTGCAAGCGTCCTTTGTGATCTCTGTAATCACCCTGAAGCAGTGAATTGGAGAGGTGGGCTGGAGGGAGTCCTCAGCACACAGGGAGATCGTTCACTGAAGTGCAACTCCTGTCTCACTTAAAGTGCATCTTGAAATGCATTTGCTACACTGAATATGTTCTGTTGGGTGCCCCAGCACCTTGTTGGTGGCTGAGAAATAGCAGTATTACTTCACCCTTCATGCAGAGTTGTTAGATACTGCAGTGTGTTTACTACTTGGAAAATATTTAAGTAGTTGGTTTCAACAAATAATTGTCTTGTGATGTGTGGGGATTTTTTTCTCTATTTATATTTTAAACTATTTTTGAAGTACCTGTCTGGCCAAACACAATGACTCAGGCAAGGAATCTGCTCCTTGGTTTATCTGGGCTTGGTTTGCAGACCAACAGGGAGTCTCCACAGGGAGCTAAACCGCTTGCCTGGGCCCGGTGAGGGTTTGGGTGAACAAGCTACACAAGTCTAAGCACCCGGAGCCCTGCATGAGCACTGGGTGGTTTGGCCGAAGCCCAAATGGGGTGCAGGGAGAGTGAGATGGAGGAATCTTTGCTACGTGTTTTGCATCTTGCCTATATTGTGTGCAGTATGTATTTTGAGTCTTACGATGGATTTTTCTGGTTTTTAGTGCTTTGAAAGCCACTGTTTTGTTTTTATTGTTGCACATACCTGAAGAGGCAAATTATGTGCTTGACTGCCCAGAAGACTGGAGCTCTAGGAAAGGAAATCCATTACTCCAGGAAAAAATGGAAATTCCTCTTCACCTGCTGTAACAAATGTAGTATTGTCAGTAGCTAACATATGGTACCTATTTCTGTGGAAAAGTCAAAGTACTATTGTTCACAGTGATGAACAGAAATAAATTTTCCTCCTTTTTTAGGTGTCTTTACAGTGCCCTCTAGTACTCTTTTGTAGAAATGCTGTATGTATGTTTTCTCGGACCAATTTGATAAAGTAATGAAAATGGTCACCGGAAGAACTTTAAAAAAACATCACAACAAAAAAAACCCCAGAACAACCAAAAACAAAAACCTGAACTCTGGTCCCCTGTAACTGAGGTGCTTTCTGAAGGAAGCACTGCTAGTACTAGAAGTAAGTTAAAAATAGCTTGCCATTGTTTTCTTTTTCATGCTTGATCAGGAAGAACATGAGAGCTTATAAGCACCATCGCTATGAAGTCAGATTACTGTAAAAGCTACCGGAGCTGACAGCTGTAAATTGGGTGCTGCACTAATGGGATTTCATCCAGGACTGTGGAGTTACAAGCAATGAAGCTAATTTTACCTTTTAGCTTGTAAGTATGAGGAAGAAAATTGCAGGGGAATAAGAGCCATAGAAAGCATTCAAAAATGGGCTGGAGTGGGCAAAAAAATAAAAAACCAACATCTCCCGGCATGCTGTTAATTTTGTATGAAAGGTAATCACTTGGCTTATTTTGACAGATGAGAAAAGAGTGGTTTGACATTGGGTGAAGGCTTTGGCAGGGGGTAGAGCGCACATCGGTTTTTGTGGTGCTTGCCGCCGTGAAAGCATCTTAGCTCTGCTGTTAGATCATATATTGAAAAACTAATCTGGAGAGATTTTGATTAAGGTAACTTCTGTTCCTGGAGTTGAAGTCAAAAAGGTTTTACCTTATTATTCAAGCTTATTTCTGTCATTAATAGGAATAGAAAGGGGATATCATATGCAAGAATGTTTTGTCCTCGGTCTCAAGTAAAACACAGTGCCATTTTTAAACGCTACGCAGGCTGAAAGGGATGTCAGTTAGAGATTGGCTGTTTGAATGAAAACTGATAGTTTTCTGAAATAAGAGAAATGGCTTTGGTGATTCCACAAAAAAAGGAAAAGACTGATAAAATCCTTTGAGCTCTCCCTCTGAAATGGTTATGAAAAGAATTTTTGCAGTTAGGATACTCAGAGTAGTTCCTTCATTGGCTTAACTCAAATATATGGCAGTAGATCATCTGACTTGCTTTTCCTTAGATTATGAAAGCAAAATCTCTTTGAAAGGATGTTCCTAGCAGAAGGCGAGAAGTTTGTGGGACTCGGTTCCTAGATGTGGGTTCTGTAAAATGCAGGGGTTGTTTTTAAGCAGCTTGAAAGACAAACAAATTTTTGGTCTTAGTGGTTATAAAACATTCTTCTTTCTTGCACACTAGGAGAAATAAGAAGTCCAGTAGAGCTTGTTTTTGAAGCATGGCTGGTTGACAGTTTTCTAGGTTTAAGGATAGGTTGAGGGCAGATCAAGCAATCCCTGTCAAAAGGTAACAACAGTCTTAACAGTGGAACTCTGGACCAGGCAAGAGAGGAACATCTCCTTGGTGGGGATTTCTTTCTGGACAATTTGCTCGAGAGTACCACAAGAAAAGGTTCTCATGAATCGTGCTTTAGAGATGTTTGTGCCTCCTTCTCTCCTTCAGTTTTCCAAGCTTGATGGAACTGCAGCCCCTTAGTGAGGGGCAGAAGGGCTGTGACTCAGCGTGGCGGTGCTTGATAGCTGGCTGTTTAAAGGAGGCATCGTCACAGAACTTTTGACAATTAAAAGCAGCAACTCTGTAAATAGGAAAGTTTCTTCCAGGCGTTCAAATTTCAGGTGAAAATTTCCAACTCCCTAGAGGTGTTAGAAAGGCCGTGCAACTAAACACCAGGCATAAATGCATCTCAAGATGTTTGATATTTGAGAGTACAATCTGTGTTTGGATTTTGCTGTTGATCATTATCTTGTTTTCCTTCCCATTATTTAATAATGTATGAGGAGACGGTATCACTTACAGAAAGAGTGGTTAGAATCAATGCATGGATGCTTACTTTTCAGTGTTTTACTGCAGGCACACAGTATACTATTTGGGTACTCTTAATTCTATTTCTGCATGGTTTTTTTTTAATAGGCTAATTTTTTTTAAACATAACTTCGTGCTTGAGGTCTGTCGGGAAGGTCAGTTAAGATTAAGCAAGCAATAATTTGTTATTAACAAGTGAAAGGTAACTGGAAGTATAGACAAATCTATAAAAGCGTAGTAACAAAATGTAGCTTGCTTTGCGTGAATTTGCTCTTTGTGCTGTCTGAAAGGCAAGGATACTCCTAAGTTACTGAAGGCAAAGTCTTGAAACATACATTATTTCTTTTTATAGTAATTCCGATGATGATGATTATCTTGACTTTCATGTTCTTCTTAGTACATGGTGTCAAAAACCTTCTCAGCTCAGTAATGTTAAACCATTAGAGAATAATATGCAAAAATACTTTGCCTTTTCATAACTTCATATTTCTGGATGGAGGCCTTTTTGAAAAAGGCAGAGCATTCCTTGTAAATGGAAGCTGCCATCTGTGTGCTAATGACAGCCGGCACGTAGGCCCTGTGGTGTTCAGATGGGTGCTTTTCACAATGGACCAAAAGAAGGATTTCTCTAAACTCACGATTTTGTTGAGAAGAGTGATTGTGTGTACAGGTTCTCTGGTGGTATCCTAAGCAGTTAGTATTCACTCGGTATTGTCTGCTTGGTCTGTATTGTCCGAAGGCACCTGCGCGCAGGGTTGACAATGAAAGAGAAAAGGACAGAAGCATCCGGCTTTATGCCGCGCTCTTCCGGAGAATTTGCTTGAACAAGCAGTTTTCTTCCTGCAATACCGAATAAGCCTTTTTTAGTAACGGGGGAAAGGGGCTCTGTACGGGTTGTTTCCCCAGATCACAAAGAAGGGGATCTCTCTCCCTTACGGATCTCAGAACACAGCCCCTTCCTTCCCTTGTGGGCCAGGGTGAATTGGAGGCACCAGATCATTTTTCAAACATCATTGCTAGCCCACAATACTTAATGGCGCTGGGGCGAAGATGAGTTACTCTTTTTGATGAATATCTTTGTTATAGTGTATTAAATCATAAAAAGAGGAAATCTGCTTGTGCTGAAGGAGAAGGGAATCAGTACTAAGTCTGGGAAAGTTCAGATTTATACATGGAATTACTTATAATGTTATATCACTTGCTCTCCTACGTTCCATTGTCAGCCTACCACTGGAACTATTAAAGTACTGGCAGGATTTATATTGTACACCAGTAGTCAGGGATAGCTCTTACAACTTTTCCCTCTTTTCTTCATACTTAAGTGCAATATCATTTTTGTTTCATAATTTATGGATTGTAGTGTCTTTGCAAAGAGAGAAATGAAATGGCGTTTAGATAATGCAGTTTAAACAATTTGGCCTTGGTCTTTCAGTATGAGTAAGCTTGCCAATGGCCGTGTATATGATTGGGATTTGGATGTGCTTTAAAAAAAAATCCTAAAGATCTTTGGTGACTTGTATTGACACGTATGCAATTTAATTTGGTCAGGTCTATACTGTATATTCCCTATAAGAGAAAAATATAATATTAAGCAGAAAATATATCTTTCTCTAAACATCCATTCTGTTGTGGTATATTGTAATATCATGCATAAATTTTGCTTATTGGGTAGTGCTGAATGTTTCCAGTGTTGTCAAGGAAAAAAAAATTACCAACTAATACTTACTTTTAATTTAGAGATTAACGCACGTAGCAATTTATCCATACAGATAATGTGCTCCTTAGCAATGAATATTTTAACAAAACCACAAAACAATTGGCAGCTTGCAAAGACCAGTGCTTGTAACGTCTTCAATTGAAATACGTTTGGCTAATTCTTGATGACAGCTTTTTTCAGTGATCTAGGTTAGGAAGGGCATGACATACTGTGTTTAGGATTACAAGGGCCATTGGGAATGTTAATTAAATTCTGGTGAAAAGCCTTTTAAAAGTTCAATCCAGCAAGAGAGCTTGGATCTTTTATCATTGACTTGCAATACATAAAAGGGGGCTTTATAATAGTTTGTGCTGGTCTCATTAGGATTTTGTCAAATGCCACTATTCTAAACGTCAGTTTTCAAGGGTGCTATATACGTACACTTAAATTGCTTTGGAGTCCAACTTAAACGGATGAGTATCGTCCCCCCCCTATTGACACATCTTTCCTCAACACATAGAAGTAAGTAATCTTTTTTCATCAGAGCCCTGTATGACTCCTTCCAACGACTGAATCCTTGTGTACTGCTAATACAGGATCAGGTACTTTTGATGAAAGATGGATTTGGTTGCCTTAATTTATCATTCTGTTTGGGAAAAGTGGTTCTGAAATTACACCTGTGCCTCACATTTTCTTGCTAGATGGTTATTAACATTTTGTCCTGTTGAAATGGAATGCAGTTTCTTTCTGGAAGTTTGTGAAATCTGGCATTCAAGTCCTCTGCTTTGAATGCATTTTCCGCTTTGAAGTTAGTGGTAGTCGTCAAGAAAACACCACTACCAAAAAGTTTTGGTGGCACCAATGGATTAAAGTTGAATCTGTAGCACTGGTGGTAGGAAAATCTTCTGACACATACTGCCATGTGGCGGTTTGAGGTCATTTATATGTCCTAAGTAGAGCTGAGATCAGAGTGGTTTTGTCTGAAGTTACATATCTGAACGTTGTAATTTCTAGAGAGCTTGTGCCAGGCAGTTGTTAAAGCACACATTTAAATGATTTAAGTTTGATATTGGAATGCTGGTGTCTTTCAGCAATTAACTGGATAACAAAGGGAAGCTTCTTCCCACTTGAGCAGCCACTTGCATTTACTATTCTACACATTTCCCCACCTGAAGCCTTATTAAAGATGTACCACTGCACAAAATGCAATGCAGCTAGCAGAACCTACAAAAAATAAAAGAAGTCCTCCTGTAGGCATGGTAGCAGTGAAAAGAAGGCCAAGGGAATTCTTGGGTCTCTCTCTTCTGTGAAGATACGCTGCCCTTTGAAAACGCAGTGTTGCAAGGAGCAATTGATGAGCTTTTTGTCTTACCTAGCTGCTTTCAGATTTCTGTAGCTGGAAAGTGTTGTATTAAAGCTTCCTTCTTCTGAGTTTAAAAGCACTTTTGTGGTCTTTGGGGAAGCATGCTATAAGGAGAGGTTCAGGCAGACTCATCTGAATTTTGTGAACTCGATGTCATATCTTAAATATGCCTTTTTGGTCCTTTTTCAGTGAGAAGAGTTGCATGCTTATGGTCCTTCATCATAATACTGAAAGGATAAGAGATCAGCTAGGCTTAGCAAAGGACAACCTGAATGTACTTCATTGTTAAGTATTTTTGAATCAGTTGTGTGTGATGCACTTGACTGAAACAATTTCAGAACTGTTGGCCATTTTTGAGAATGTGAGGAGAGATGAGGTACAAGGAGGACTAGAAAAGCCCCAATATATTTTAAATGGGAGGAGGGAAGGAGCTAGGAACATATAAAAGTAGTCATTTTAGCTTCAGTTCCTGGAAAAATCGAGGAGTGAGTGAATAAATTTGTTGTGTTTTTTTTCTGCCCCCCCC
>Ga0065711_1044338_pt1 | contig 14160 bp, 8 predicted proteins | sample Hoacrofraction12_FD_59098 | JGI IMG/M metagenome (GOLD analysis project Ga0065711, IMG submission 59098) | Hoatzin crop microbial communities from Cojedes, Venezuela - Epithelial fraction 12 v2 (version 2) | ecosystem: Host-associated > Birds > Digestive system > Esophagus > Crop | place...
CCGCCTGGACAAGGTCCTCTGCAGCCTGCTGTAGGTGACCCTGCTTCGGCGGGAGGGTTGGACTAGATGACCCACAGAGGTCCCTTCCAACCCCTACTATTCTGTGATTCTGTGATTTACCTCCCACCAGAGTTAATGGAGTGAGTAGGCACCTCTGAGGAGTAAATCACCTGGCCTACAGCAGATGTCTCCCTTCGGATGAGATCGGTATCACTCCCTGACAGCTGCAAAGACCATTTAGCTCTAGATCAGCTGTACATGTCCACAAACAGCCAAAGGAATCCTATCCCAAGTGAGAGGTCAGATGCTGAGCTGCTGCAACAAATTAAAAGTACAGTTGTTTTACACATACAATTGGCCTTGTGTGCATCCGTTGCTCCTTGCCCACCCATTTTGCCTTGTTCTAAGCTGCCTTTTATGACTGATCCTAGGAGAGGAAACCTGCTGCTGTTCCTACACCTCCAGCAAGCAACAAGAACATGAAGACCGCCACATTTGCACTGGCGGTGCTGCGCTAACGCAAAGGCTTGAAGCAGAACTGGTTAGCCAAGTTCTTACATGGAGACATAAAGCCCCATCAGGGACCTTTGCAAACATGTCTGCTGGTCTCCTGCATTACCGGTGTTTCACTCAGCAGATTTCTGAACTTAGAAAGCTACATGGTTCCCTGGTATAATTACGGGTATATTCCCCCTGGATTTGGCACCACTGGTTAACCAAACATCATGCATTATCTCCTAAGAGTAAGATGTTATTTATTTTACCCACACAAAGTTGATCTTGTAGTAGCCATCAATTTTCCACAGAAAGATCACGCTCTACTACTGTACATCAGTCATTAGAGGCAGCTTCTAAACTTTAATATCTCCACAGGAACAATAATTGCGACCTTTTCAATATTTTATATTTGCAGACAAGCGAATGAACTCACTGGAATCAGCAGGTGGTGTATGTTCAGCTGCTCAGAGCAATATTCGGCTTGCCTGTTCCCAGTGAGGGCAGCTGACATCAGAGAAGCAATGCCCTGTGAATGTACCATTCAGCAGATAGGAGAGCCCAGAGTTTGTATGGTAGACATCAAAGTGTTTTGTAACATGCAGATGTTTTCCGTAAAGAGGTTGAGAAAAGTGATGGACAAGATTTTGTAAATCACGTGCTGTGCTTTTTTCTTCATTTTCTCCCTCACATACCCCCATTTCCTTGCCTTTACTTATATGGAAGAATGATACCATTAAAAATGATGGGTTATATCCTTAGCTGATATAATTTGGTGTGACTCCACTGACTTCACAGAGCTATGCCTGTTTACATAAGTTGCAAATTTTTCCCATCAATTTAAATCTATACAGATTTACATCATGGGGAATAGTGCTATATTTTTTTCCATAGCTAATAAGCTTCTCAAAAAAAAAAAAGAAAAAAACCCTTGACATCTGCTAAATTTGTATTTGGAGATAATGATTTCAGTGCATGCCTTCTCTCACCCTGTCTCATGTCCTTCGTCCTGTTCCTCTGTCTATTAGAGGGTCCTCCTACTAGCATGCGAGCCAGAGCTGAGCTGAGTTGCTGAGGACAGTGGTCATGGACAAACCCATGGCTGGATTTGCTTGCTGACATGTAGCTTTCTTCCCTTTCCATATGCCCAAGTAACGCTGTGAATACAACCCATCCCAAATGTTCCTGAGTCCTGCTGAGGACAGAGCCCTCTTCACTTCTAACCAGGCTCACACACGGGATGCAGGTATAAAATCCTGCTCTGTTTGATAGAGGGCAGCAAGTTCCACACGCAGCTCCCTCTGCCCAGGCGAATTCCTTAACCTACAAGCTAATAGCTATTTTTAAAAAGTTCTCCTTCCCTTTCATTTTCATTTCATGAAACATTTCAAGAGGCCTTGCTTTCATCTTCCTATGGAATAAAAACACATTTCGAAACCTCACCGTTTTCTATTAAATTAAATTCTTGTGTTCCCACTTGCCCTATCCAGAAGCACTGCATCACCATGTCTGCAAAACATGCTGTATTTTGCTATGATCTTGTGTTGTTCTGCAGAGAAACACAATGAGGTTTCACCTGAGATTACCAAGTGACCTCACTCAAAACTTCCCTCCTGTAAATAAGTGCCAATCCTATACGTACAGCACACATGAAGACAGACACTTCCCATTAGGAAGCAGTTTGTTGAGCAGACTTGGAGAGCTCAAATGCTTCTGAAAAACTCAACAGCAACAATTCTTCTGCTGGACAATATGCTGACTGAGCCTGATTTTGGGATGCACTGAATTATCCTGAAGAGCCAGGTGACTTAAGTGCCAAATTCCTTACCACATTTACTGAATTAATTTGACCACTGAGGTTTTCCAGGCTTTTTTGGAAGCCCCAGTTGTGATTTCACGAACTAGTGTGTCCAAGACAATCCCACAGGTTGAATGCTGTCATTAAAATCATGGCCTGTTCCTGCTTGAGGCAAATGATGGAGTCCCTGCAGGAGTGGCAGTGAGTGAACTGGCTGTATCATCCATCTCAGCAGTGGCTCTGTACTATGAAGCAAGACCCAAGACCATTGGAGATCTCTAGGGCCGTGGTAAAAGTCTTATATTTGTTCCAATAAAAGCTGAGCTTGATACTGCTTAGTGACCTGCAAGACATGTTGGGGATACATTTTCTGGATGAATCAAGGAGAGAGCAATGAAGTTGATTAGGAGCCGGAGTTCATGATAACCAATGAAAGGCTGAGAGAATCAGATTCATTCAGCCTCTGGAAGAGAAGATGAAGGGGAAACCTTATTTCTGTCTCAGCTACCTCAGAGATAGTACCAAGAAGACAGAGCCAGGCTCTTCCTGAAGTTGCACAGCTCTGTCGGTAATTGCACTGACAACTCGCATCTCCTAGAAAGCACCCCAGTAAGGCTCTCCTGCAACCCACCTTCTCTGGTGTTATGCATACATGCCACTCTGTATGCAGCTCTCCATAGGATCTCCTGCTCCCAAATCAACATTTCCATCCTGTTCCTCTTTCCCCAAGACTGCTAACTTGCTAGAGGTTAAGCTGCCTCTCAAACAGCCCCCATTCCACTTAGCCTGTATCCCGGGATTTTCTTTCATGAAAAAGGCACTGTAGAGGCTCTGGACCCTGTGCTATGATTTACACTTTTTCATCTCCTGCAGAAAGCCTGCCGTGCATGTGATGATACCATTCAGCTCCGTTTACCTGAGAACTTAAAAAAATACCATCGGAGGTTGTTTTTTCCATATGGGTAAACAGTAGGGGTGGGAGTATTCCTTATGGGAAACCTGGAACAGTCGCACTCTGTCAGCCTGACATTTCCTGCTGTAATTGAAACTTTTGATGTTAAAAATTCCTTTTACACAGTGTCTCTCTAAGCCAGGCAGGGAGAAGGGCAGAGGTGGGCACTACGTTACCACACAGTTTCCCCAACTCCCCCACTGCAGCCAGTTAAACTACAGCAGGTGAGATGCATAGATGTAAGGGAAGGAATATGAGGAAGGAAATACCAGCTGAGTTAGGTAATTTGGGTCAGAGGAAGCCAGGCGTAGTTACAGAGGCAGGTACAGATTAAATCAACTTCAGGCTCTGTGTCTCTGCATCTGTCCATACCCCTGCCCAGGAGAGCAGGGAAAGTTGCACCCACATGGTCCTGTGCTCACAGGAGATGTGTATCTTGGACATCTGGGCTCTGCCTTGAGAGGACAGGAAAACAGCTCTCTCAGAAGTTATGGGGACCAATGGGGAGAAATAACTTTGCCCTCTTCAAGTTAAAGGACGTTTAGCTGAGTGTCTTTAAAAATATCACCCAATACTATACAACGTAATCCTCAATGAAACCAGCTGAACAGCTAAATTCTAACCCAAATCCCAGCTGGCCTCTGGCAGAAATCCAGGCAGAGGAGCCCACTGCTGCCAAACATAAGCTTATCCCAGTACCAGTTCCAGACCCCACCGTAACCTTATGCCTGAAGACCAGTACAAACCTGCTCCCTGCTCAAGCCAGCTCAGCAGCCCCAGCCAGTGTTGATTCAGTTTACCCACAGGGCTCCTTCCAGCTGGGGACACAGCTCATGGGTCCATATGGGTTTCACACAACACGACTCGCCCAGCCTCTGCCTCAGCTCTGCAGCAGCCACCAGCTAAAATCCTACCTCTACCTCCAGCTCTACCCAAGCTCAGGAGCTCCTGTCATTCCCAGCCCTCAATTGAACCAGATGCCTATCACCCTCCTCCACGAAGCCTCTAGCAGACTCTTCAAGGGTGAACAGCAGCGGCAAGGAAGATCTGAATGCTGGTATCAACACTGGCCCCTGCTCCCGCTAGCATTAAATACCTTAATAAGACAAAGTACAGGACAAAGTGGAAACCCTGTGAGTAATGGACATAATTACATTAGCTAGTCAAAGTAACTTTATGTTAAGAAATATTTTTGGCATGCCATGAAAAGTTTAAATCCTGTCACACCCCAACAGTTACAAAAGTCAAAGGCAACATAACATGAGCTTTATTTTAACTGTTACATGCATTTGCATAAAAATGCTTCTTCAGAATGATAATGCATCTGGGCTTCCCTGTTTCAGTTTTTGCTGTTTTCCCTTTTGATGTAACTTTGTTGCACCCTCAAAGGCAGAAAGTAGAACAAGAAACAGTTCTGCCTGCAACTGTTTTCTCAGGCACCTTAAAAAATTATGGCTCAATACTTTGAGCTTCTTCCACATATCCAAAGACAAGACAGTGAAAAAAAAAAGTACCTAGACTCAGCAAGCATTTCTGAAAATCTGCATTTTCAATGTCAAATATGCATCTGACCCTCCAGCTATGACAGTGACAGCCACCACAACAAACAGATTACACTAATCATAATTCTTCCTAGCAATCGTTACAATCAATGGGCAGCATGGGGTGAGTCAACCGAAGCTGCGTCTACAGAAACAGACATTGCAGAAAGGAAACAAATGGGTTCTTTGAACAGCCATTTAGATTAATTCTCATTTCCAACCCTGTAACTTAAATGACAACTGACTATAAACTCTGTGTACTCCTCAGAGTTCCACAAAAAGTTCATTCAGGAACAGAAGTAGGGAAAAATTTCAGGTCTCAAAAATAGTAAAACACATTTTATGCTGCTGACTTTCTCAAACTCTGTCACCAAAGCAGGCAAAACTAAACCCCAACATTAATACCTGTTACATTTTGATGATAAATCTAATATACAAATGCTAATCTTTATTTAAATATTTAATTTAGCTATTTCCAGAGAAAAGTCTGCAGTTCTCCATTTAAAAAGCTGCTTTACTTTTAAATTCACTTTCTTTTTTGAAATAAATTTAAAAGTTTCAAAAACTAACAAATGAAATATTTTGTTTCAAATTGCACAATGTGTTTTATTTGAGACATAATGAATTTTTTTTTTTTTTTTAGGTTTTGACAGAAAGAATATCTTGGGGAAAAATTAATTTAGGAAGACCTAAAAAACCAAAACTGCCAGTGATCCCAGTGCTTACCAGTTGTTCTTATATCTCCCACCAAGGAATCTTTCATAAGAAAGCTCATAATAGGCATTCCAGTTTTCCCAGGCAAATTTGGGATGATGAATGGCACAAAGGTATTTTTTTCTGCTACAGTGACATTAAGAAGCCTCGTAAGCCCATGGCTTGTGGGTGCCCCATGACGCAAAAGACTGCCCCTTACTTGAGAGGCTCACAATTAAAAGAGAAACAAAGACGGGAAACCAAACATAAAGTGACTTGCCCAGTGTCATAGAGCAGACTGATGGCAGTGGTGCAAAAAAAAGTCTGGTTCACCCCGCCTCTTCCTTCAGTGACCTATCTGATAGGAGTGTATGGTCAGACTCGCTGGATAAAGCCTTTATTTTGGTTTCTCCTGCCTTATTGCTGCTTCATATGCTGGCAGAGGGTTGCAGAACTTCAGCAAGCACAAATGTATATGTCTTCAGCAGACACCTAGGGGGAACCAAGGAAGATCTTTATCTTGGTCTTATATTGATCTTGATTTTTGTCCTTCTGGAAGAAAGGAGAACTCCCAGTGTGCCACTAGCAGAAGCCACATACCTCAAACTATGAACTGTGAGACAAAGAAAAAAAATAAGGAGAAAAAAGAGATACCAGGTAAACAGAAAAAGAGAATTGCTGTCAGGAACCGATGGCAATACTTAGCGTAAGAGTTGTGGGAGTCTCTGGTCTACTGCTATGGGTAAACATTTGTCCGAATGACAGCACATGGTGGAAAATTACGTGAGATGGGCCAGAACTAAATCATGATTGATGAGCCTTGGAAGAGCAGGACCTAGCTTTCCAATGTTGGTTTTGCAACCTTTGATCTTTGTAGCCACGCATTATAAAGCGGTTTCAACTTGTAACAAAATTCCTCACATACTCAGCTGTAAAATCCAGACATATCCTGAGTAATAAAACAAATACATAAACTGGAACTTAGGTGAGAGTCAGCTTTTACTGTCACTTAACGCTGGGAACACCTAGAGCTTGTTATACTAGATTCAGTAGGAAAATATAATTTTAAGAGCAGCATGAAGGGATTTTGGCTGGAAACTAATTAATTGGGCTGTACAGCCTACATCATTAATCCTATCTGGATCACCAATTTACAGCCTCTAAATAGCATCACAGAACAGGCACCTTTCAAACTGTTACACACACTGTAACTACACCACATGGTGCTCATGAAATATGACTTCTATCACTTCACGTATCAGAGCCATGGGCCTGCTGCAAAAACGTCATTCTGCAACTGTGGATATAACCAATAAATCAAGGCAGTTGCACAAGCCACAACTTAGGTGGCATTAATTAGATCAGTGGAAGTTATGATCCAACATAATTATCATTGCTACCCCACCTACGTTTAATTTCAGTGTTTTTTCCTATCTCTCCCCCAGAGGGTCAATAGGAGAGTTAAACTACATGCTTCAACAGTGTCAGTCTCCAGAGGAAGCACGAAAGAGTAATGTTTGGCAATTATATGAGTGCAAGTAAGGGGAAGGGGACTATCATGAGATGTGATCAGATACCATACAACAAGGGGAGAAAGAAAGAAATTCACCCTTTGCCCCTTACACACCTTATAGCTAGGCAACTGTACAAGAGGTCTAGGTTTTGTGCTGCCTGATCTGACCCACCAGTCCCTATTCAGCAAGGTATTTACAAACAGAAATCACTGTAAACATATGGAGAGTCTCATCGAAGTAAACCTGATATACCAGAATCTTACATACCTATTGAAAATGGCCTGAATGACATGGCCCAAGGGAGGGGAAGAAGGATCAATACACTGAGATGGGACTTGCAGCATCTCTGACCACATCTATAATAGCAAGTAGTGCAGAACCAGAGGAATGGATATGTAGAAAGAGACAATTGGTGCCGAAGACCTGACATCCACACTATGCATTTCCATTCTGTATGTGCTTTACTTCAGACTAGCTGCAGTCTAGTGGAAGCAGCAGCAACCACCACGAGCTGTCCCTTGCTAGCTGCAGTCCTGAAGCACATCTGCCAGCTTAGTGCCATCCCAGAGGAATCCAGTTCACGTCCTCCATGACTGCTCTGTGACATAAATGTGCAGTTAAGTGGGGATCCCTGAGAGTCTCATTTCAGAAGCACACTGTTGATCTCAAATAAAATGCTCATGCCAGTCCCCCCATTAGAGGCATCTCCCTGCTGGGCATGGACAAGTGTCCGGGAATACACACATGCTACCCATCACCCAATGCTTCTGAGATATCTAAGCAAACATCTCCTGACATAGATACATATGAAAAGCCTCATGACACTATGCCTGGGCTATTCTATTCTGTTGAAATAGCCCAGCGTAACACCACCATGGCGTAGGTCTGCACTGGACTGACACAAGTGTCCCCAAGACAGCAGCACACTGTGTGGCTGTACCAACACACGGGCAGCCAGCTCCCCTCTGCGGTCCGTGTGTGCTCTTCGTCTCCATCACTGCCAATAGGGACAATTTTACAAGCCTGCATCTCTGAGGACTGTGCTTCAGGAAGTGAGAGTCATACAAATACAAACACAAATGGGAAACCAAGTGTTTGCAGGACTGAGCCCTGAATCACAGTCCAGGAAACAGTTGTAATGACAGTACATGGCTGAAGAGGAACTACTGCCTTTGAACAGGCTGGAAGAACTTTATATAAAAGGTATCCTATCTTTCAGGTCACAGCAGGTCTTTCTGATTGAATGTTGCATCATCACAGTGGTTGGAAGACAAAGAGATTTTCTGCTAAAAATCCCCAAGATGCTCTGCTTTAGCAGGTCAGTTGGTTCTCTTCTTCTTTGGCCTTTCTTCTATGCATCTGTTCTTCCCTACACTCACAATAAAACATTTTCCTTTGACACTGTGCAGGGCTCTGCTTAAAAAGAGCTTGGTGTAATCAGGTGTGTTCCAAGTGAACTGCAGCCTGCAGTACAAAGACACCACTGTTATTCAGAAGGCTGTTCAGTAATGTTCACTCAACAGAAGAGACCAACAGTATGGCAATATCCATCAACCCCCTGCATTTGCTTGTAATTAAAGAAAGGTCAGTAGCTGTGCCTTTCTAAGAATCACACTTACCTTTGCACAGTCAAAAACCAAACATATACAAATTTCACAATGGAAACTTTCTTCGACATCCAGAAACATGAAACCTGAGACGTGAAAAATATTAAACAGCAAATTGTGCTAACCTAATAGGGTTTATGAAACCAGTTTTACCCTCATGGTTGGTTACAGAACTGTTGAGATAACATTTGGTACCTAACAGCAAAAGCTGATGTGTTCCATTTTTTTCATGCCTTGCTGCTCAGAAAGGCCCTGATTCACACCACTTCATTATCTTTCCTCATTTTTATAGGCAGCCAGAGGGCATGCTGGATCCTCAGTTTGTCTAGATGTACTCAGTAGTAAATTACCTGTAGTGAGCAATGACATGCACGTGGACATTCAGTCTGAGTAAATTCTTTAACATTCAAATTGGTTATACTACTTCAGTAAAAAAAGCAACAGAACTTTCTGAAATGTGAGTATTTCTTCATGCCTTTGTATTTCTAGGAGCCACATCATCAGTGGAGCAGCAGCAACGTAAGGAATGAAAGAGAAGAAAGAAAAGCACAGGACTTCCTCCTGTGAAGCGCTGTTAACAATCAGTTTACTATGAACACAAAATCCTGTGGCCAAGACCACAGCCACATTATGGTGGCACTCTGAGTGGCAGTATATAAATTTGTGCTGTATAGCTAGACAAGAAATACTGAAGAGGAACACATATATGTAGAGATACAGGTGGGAAATTTGCAGCAATGTTGAGGCAAGCCTGACACATCACTCTGGAAATCTGGAAACGATCTAGAAACCTACTTTTAGGGACCAAGCCTTCAACCTCACCTTGGTTTGCTTGGTGGTATCACTATGTATGATTTGCTATTGTAATGAAGGGAACTGGGACAGAGAGGGACAGATACAGGATACAGACAAGGCGTGAGATATTCGCACAAAATCCTTCTGACATGCAACCCTTGGTGACTACGGACAACTGGTACGAGAGTCACAGAGACACAATCCGACACAATCCCTTCTTCTACTTTTCCCACCATTAGCTGGGTACCACAGAGAATGTAGTTAAAAATGTCTTCTAAAATAGCTTTAAGGATTGGAAATCTGATAAGGCAAATACAAGTGGCAAAGCTGCACTGACGTCAGTGAGACTTATATAAGGGAAGATTTTGTAACGGTAAAAGTAATACTGGAACTGAAAAGTCCTGCACACTGAACAAGGAAGTTTTTCAGGTTAACCTCAACACAAGCCACAGGTTTGTCCTCAGAACAATTTTCCCTTTGGTCTGCAAATAAAAACTGAACTCGGACTATTTCTGCAAAAATTGTCACTTTGTGTGTACAATCATACAAGCACAATTTACTGCAAAGATATTCATTAATATGCAACTGAGATATTAATATTGAATGATATTTATACAGGTAAATTTTGAATTTATACATACAAGAACTTTAATGAAAAGTTGTGACTGTAAAATGCAGTAGGTTTTGCCCATCTTGGGACAATATGGTGTGGGAGTCATTCTTCCTTCGTACAATCCTTCTTTTCAGGACCATCTAGTAAATTGATGTGAATTAACACCGGTCATTTGAAATCAACTGAAAAAAAAATGGAGCTATGCCAAATTACATCAGTGAAGGATCCAGCCTTTTGACTTCAAGTTATCCTCAGTTAACACTGGCGTAATCAGAAAAAGGTGACATTTACTTCTCTGCCCAATGAAAATAGCCTGGGTATTGGCTACTTTCAGAGAACTGCCTGAAAACATTCCACAAGCCATGAATTAGTCACATTATTAAACAAATAATTGTGACTAGTAAATAAATATTTGAAAGTAATGCCTGGTTCATACACCATTCAAACACAATGTAAGGGGAAGATATTCATCACATGAATTACCCATCAAGAATTACTGGCTCAGCTCTAGTTATAACTGATAAACACTCATGTGGATAACAAGGCAAGTGTTTGGCAAGTCTCCTGCTTTCATTCTCAGCAATATGGCTTCCTTTTCAACAGACACATAAGCTCAACTATTATCCTGCCTCTACCAGAGAAACTAACTGCCTTCAGTGCACCTGAAAGGCGAGAGCTGGAGCACAGCTTCCCCGAGCCCTACTTGTCTCATTAAATTCCAGGTCAGGCAACAGCCTTCTGACAGAACCACATTCCTGCTGCAGTTTCAATTACCTAAATTATTCTTCACCTCCTGTCCCAAGCATGGTCATATTTTTGATGGCCCAGGCTGGGAAATGTGAATGCAAACTGCTACCAGATGCAGAGAGGAAGAATGATTTCATGTTGGAGGCACTAGCCTCTGAGTCATAATGTCTCTCTGCTGTGCCACAGGCTTTCTGTAAGCCACTTAGGCCCAAATCCCCAAAGGTATTTAGGCTTTTAACTCTTGTTCATTTCAGTGAGAGTTAAAAGCCTAAATACCTCGATGGATCTGGGTTTTAGCCTCTGTGGTTATGTCTACACAGCACAAGGGTGTCCATAGTACCAAGTGGGCACATCGGAGCTAACTCTTAACAACCTGGCTCCAGGAGAATAGAAATATCCTGGTGTTGGTCTACTGTTCAGCCAAGAGCGGAATATAATCTGATTGTGGATAGCTCTCACCGCAGCATTCCCAGCTACAGAATTCTCAGAGCTAGCCTGAGTATCTCCACACAGCATGGCATTCTGCCTCAAATGCTCAGCCACATGCCTCAAAATTACACTGCAGTTTGGGTAACAGCCTGCCGTGTTGGGACACTGGGAAAATGAGAGCATCCCGTAAGATTTGCATTGTGCACAGGCATTCTAGTGGTGGGCAGCACATAAAGCGGAGGGAGCCAGCAGGCTGAACGATCCTGCAAATTCCATTTTAACTCAACTTTTCAGAAAGCAGCTTCCACTGGCCACAGAAAGGCAGCAGGGGGCTGTGCAACATGCTGCCATCTAAATAGCTGGCATCTTTCTCTTACAATGCCTGTACAACATCTGACTGTGTCTACAAACAGAATCAGAGCAAACAGTTAATGTGCAGTTATGGTGGTTAAAAAAAGAAATGCTTTGCTGCTATTCTATTGTCAGTTTTGGCAAGCAGCACTGGGGAAGCGAAACACTGATAACATTGCTTTATTGTTCATGTAGGTCCCAACCTTAACATGCTACATCTGTATCTTCTGTCTCAAGAAGTTGCTTTCTTTTCATCAAACACATTCCAGAAGTCAACAGTAAAAGCACTGACAAGAGACAGCAGATTGATCCATTAACTCTCACTCACTGCTAACAGTTCCTTGGCTGAAACCGGACCCTGCATTCCACTCGGGAAGATTTGGTAAGTTCAAAACGTAAACACGCTTGCAGGATTTGGTTACTGCTCTCATCCACTGCAGCTCCTACCTCAGCTTAACAGGAGGTGCTGGGAATCTCTACAGGTGCTGTGCCTCTTACTTTATATATGTGTAATTAAGTAACAAACAGGACAGGCCAAACAAGTCCTGTGTGCCTCGTGTTAATATTATACTACATTCTCAGTTAGTGCTAATCAATGTGGTTGCAATGAAGGATATTACAGCATGTAGCTCTTTCTAATATGTCTAACAATAATAATAATAAATAATAATAGTGCACGCTCCCTTTGCCAGAAAAGATGCAATTAAATGAGCACATATTTTCCCTTTGGAGATAGGCCCTTAAGCATCTTCCTTTTAGCAGCAGATAAAATGGAAAGCCTTGCCTGTCGTGGCTTTGAGTTTGCTTTGCAAAACCAGGCTTTATTTTAAGTCAGATTTATCTAACAATGCTCCTTTGTTGAATTATTATTCTCTATCTGTATTACCAAAGCATACAGGGTCTCTGCCCACAGACCAAGACTCCAGTGCATCAGTCACTGTAGAAACACAGAACAAAATGCCATTTCTTACACATCTGCTAACAAAGCCATAAAGCCCAGTACGGGCACGTCTCCCAGTGTGGCACTCTGTCCCCCTCTACTGACTACAACAGTTGGTCCCGGGTCCAATTCCTGCATTCAGGGACCCAGCCTGGGGTGCTGTTACCCTTGAAGTGGTGACAATACATACACCTTCTGAGAGGCAGCAAGATGCTGGCTTATCCTGGGAAGAAGCTGATTTTTCCTGTGCAGCAACTGGACAAACAGGCTTTTGTCCAAGCAGGCTTCTGAATTCATCTTCTGCATTGCTCACAAAACTGAACAGGGCTTTTGTGCTAAAAAATTTGACGTGGAGGTAAAATATCACTGCAGTATTCTAGCCAATCCCTTAATATTGTGATTTGAGATGGTGTCTTTGGTATCCCATTGGAAATGAAATCATGCTTCCCTTTACTTCTACAGATCAGGTTCTTGAGACAAATGAAATTTTCCAGGGTGGCCATCTACTTCAGCTGAAAACTTACTGCTTTTCAAGAGTTTCATTTTTTGATGTGACAGTGGCACTTCCCAGAGAAAGCAAGCACTTTTCAAAAGAAACACACCTCATCAAAAATCCATGTTTTTGAAAGAAACATGCTTTCATTGCACACTTAAATCTACCTGTTACTAGCCTTTGCTTTTCACACAGACTACGGTACCATGTACAGTCCTGCAGCTCATGTGCAGAACCAGTAGAGATTGCTATGGGTAAACGCCAGGAGCTGCTCCACTGACATCACTGGGATTTTTGCCACTGATTTCAATAGAGCCATGATTTCATGAAGGACTCTGCTGCCTTTGGACTCCAGGTTAATTACACAATTCTACTAACTGGCTCTCTGGGTTTCTACAATGCTGATTTCCCTCCAATCTCTCTTCAAGGGTTAGTTCTGGCTTGTTACAGGGGCCTGTTTGGAAGTTTCATGTTCCTTATGCTTCTCTTCTTCCTTTGGTAAGGTACAACTGCAGATACAGTTCCCTGTTCCAGGCATATCTCTGTTCCCATCATCCATATTTGCATCTTAACACTTGAGTTTTCTCTCCTTTGTCACCTCACATTTCAAATGTTTTTTCCCTTTCGCTGCTTTTCTCCATGATCAGATCTTCTGTATTTAATGCCCGTTTGTAACATGGGTCTATAAACAGATCCTACCTATCAGTGAATGATTTAGGGAAAATGATTTGTTGTTATTATTATTATTGTCTGGATTGGCAATTTGGTCTAAGTTTCCAGATCATTTTGGCCTTCTGGCAAGACTTAAGAAGTCCTTCCACTGTCAGATCCACCTCTGCCTGTACGAGAGACATCCTGCATATTTGGACGGCAGGTCCTTCAGGAACTAGTGCTGATTTTGCTGCCTGTCTGCACAGCTGTGAGAGCAATGCGACCTGAGGTTTGTACAGAACTGGGAGCATCTCCCTAGTAATGCCAGATGGAGAATACCTATTGCTCAAGTTAACTTAAAACACTCTAATTTACAGCTGTGACTTTGTCCACCTTGCAGTCAGAGGCACAAGAGCAACACATTGACCAGCTTCAGTCTAGCTACTTTGGAGGGAGCTGGGCTTCTTCAGCCTGAAGAAGAGAAGGCTGCAAGGGGACCTAATAAATGCTTATAAATATCTGAAGGGTGGGTGTCAGGAGG
>Ga0065711_1044340_pt1 | contig 14159 bp, 7 predicted proteins | sample Hoacrofraction12_FD_59098 | JGI IMG/M metagenome (GOLD analysis project Ga0065711, IMG submission 59098) | Hoatzin crop microbial communities from Cojedes, Venezuela - Epithelial fraction 12 v2 (version 2) | ecosystem: Host-associated > Birds > Digestive system > Esophagus > Crop | place...
GGCCTCGGGCCTGTCTCCTCGGTGGGCTCCGGCAGGGGCGGGTCGCCTCAGCCGGTGAGGCCGCGGCCTGACCTTTGGGCTCCCGGAGGGGGCCCTGCGGCGGTGCCGTCAGGGTGATGGGCGGGCGTAGGGCCCGGTGGGGCGGCCTCGCACCGGTGCTCGGCGTCACAGGGGGATGCGGGTGCTCTCGGAGTCAGCTCGGTTCATACAGTTCCGGCTTATACAGTAATGGTGTGAATACTCTGCTGCAGCGCTCCCCTCCCCAGTGTTCTACGAACCTTTGGTTCCTCCAGAAAGCGAGCCAGCGGAGCACAGCGAGCCCCAGGGAAGCCATGTTGTAACGCGGCAGTATTTCTCTGCCTTAGAGACGCTTCTCCGGAGTCAGCGCCGTCCCGCAGGCAGCCCCGTCAGGGCTTGCAGCCCCTGCGGAGAGAGAGGGAGGGTTAAAACTTTGGGGCCTGAGAAAGCTGGCGTTGCGTGCGCCGGTCTGCTGCTCCGGAACTTGGAGGAGTTTGTGTGCGTGTGCTGTTCCTCGCAGCCACGAAGGACAGCACCGCGACTGGGATGAAGGCTGCCGTGACGGGCTCCTGTTTGTGAAAACACTGCGCTGTTTTCAGTGGCGCCGTGTGCAGGGCTGTGCGCCTGCAGAGATGGGGGGCCCCATCGCTTCCACTTTTCGTGAGCGTGAGCTTGAAGAATAAGTTCGTTCATTTCTTGGTTTCAGGGTTTTTGGTGGTTTAGAAGTAACAGTAAGTAATTTTGTACTTATAATGTGGAATAAAATTATGTGGATGATTAGTTCAGTGAAGAACATTTTATCTGTTAAAACTACAGAGCACTATAAAGACTCTGTTTCAGATGCATCTGTTCCCTGGTGATGAAGTGATATTGTTTCATTTCTGACAGTCTTGGGCATGTTGTATAAACCACATGTAGACTAAATTCCAACAAAATATTGATGCTGTTATTCATCCTTATGGATAGGTTTGTGTTTCTACCGTCTTATTAGTTTGGGGTTTTTTCCCTTTTATTCATGGCTGGCGGGCACAGACTGAAGCAGAGGAAATTCTGTCTGAACATGAGGAAGAACTTCTTCACTCTGAGGATGATGGAGCACTGGAAAGGCTGCCCAGGGAGGTTGTGGAGTCTCCTTCTCTGGAGATACTCAGACCTGCCTGGACGTGGTCCTGTGCAGCCTGCTGTAGGTGCCCCTGCTTTGGCAGGGGGGTGGGACCAGATGACCCACAGAGGTCCCTTCCAACCCCGACCATTCTGTGATTCTGTAATATTTGGGCTCTGATACTGCAGACACTTAAATACTGTATCAATATGAGTAATCCCTTAAAAGTTGATTAAACTATTCACATAATTAAGGCTCGTTTGTATCCTGATGTGCTTGCAAGAATAAGATTTGGGTCAATATTTAGTATTCCTGGAGACTTTATGTTTTTCCTGGAAGTAATTCCAAATTGTATCTAATTGCTGTGATCCTCTTTCACAATACTGTTATTTTCAGTATATACAGGATATCTGTAATCTCAAAGATTTCTATAAAAGGAATTAAAATTTATTGTTTTCTTGAAAATGCTTTCTGCTGTGTTAGTACCACAGAGTTCAGGGTTTGTTTTCTTCCAGAGCTCAGAAAGAATGCCGCTTACTGCTATAATTCACACCTTTCTTCTTATGCTCTTTCCTTTTTCTCACCGTTATTTTTTTTCCTGGAAAACCCAAATCAGATTGTTATGTGGTGACAGACTTGCTTCTTTTTCTCATCTCTTAGTACTGTAGGAGGCACAGCTAGCAGCGAGTATTAGTGGTCTTCTGGCATACGTTTTAATTCACTAAGTCCATTAAAAGTGGCACTGTGTGTTCTGTCAGGATTTCTGTGTTGTACATCCATAGCTGCGGGTGTGCTCTAAAGGAAAAGAGAAGATTGAACACATTTTTTCCCAGTCCTTGTTTTGTGCAAGTTCAGTTCTGTGGAACGTAGTGGCAATAAACACCTTGTCCATTATATTTGCATTTTGGGTATGCATTGTAAGGTGTCTTGTAGTTCAGACCTTTCAGGCAGCTGTCTGAGAACAATCATTACATCAGGTCAGTCTCAAAAAAATTCACATAGCGTTAGTTACCTTTTTGAGTACATTTTTAAATACTCTGACAGAATTTCTTAAAAGCTGAATTTTCTTTAAAGAGTTAGATTTATTTCTCACAAAATCTTTCATGTCTTACATAATTGCTGCCTTTCATGCTTATAATGCAATATTTCTTTCTGTATTGTGATGACCTCACATTTCCATATGTATGAATAAGCTTAGTATTCTATTTGGCAGACTTCTAATTTTAGTATTTTGAAAGGTAACGAAATGCAATAACCTTAATGATACTCAATGAAAATTTCAAACAACCATTGAATCTTAGTAAGAGAGGAGGGGTAAGCATTTGAGCGTGTGTAAGCAATGCAAAGTACATGATGCACCTCTTAAAATTTTGGGTTACAGTGTACATCTGATGATTATTACATCGAATCACAGAATAGTTTAGGTTGGAAGAGACCTTTAAAGATCATCTAGTTCCAACCCCCCTGCCATGGGCAGGGACACCTCCCACCAGACCAGGTTGCTCAAAGCCCCATCCAGCCTGGCCTTGAACACTGCCAGGGAGGGGCATCCACAGCTTCTCTGGGCAACCTCTCAATCCATTCATCCTCCAGTCTGTGTACTGATACTGTTGATGGCCCTAACCCATTTGCAGGACCTTGTGCTTGGGCTTGTTGAAATCCATGAGGTTCACATGGGCCCACTCTTTGAGCCTGTCAGGATCCCTCTGGATGGCATCCCTTCCTTCTGACTAATAGACTACACCACTCGGCTTGGTGTTGTCTGTAAACTTGCTGAGGGTGCACTCAGTCCCACTGTCTGTCATTAATAAAGATACTGAGGTTGATCCCATGCTTTCCACAGCATTCTGTAGTTTTTCTGAGGCTCATTAGATACAGCAACTGCAGCTGCATAGTGTTACACATCAACCTTGCTTCTGATTGTCTGTCAGTGTGAAGCATACAGCTATAACAGGTATGAAACACATCGGGATTCATGCTAGGAAGTGTGGATTACATGAAATTTTACATAGCCTCATTAAATTCATTTGTATTTGCCAAGGGTATGACCATGTGAATCTCCCTTAAACTGGCAACAAGGTTTCACCACTTTCATCTTCAGGTTCCTGTGTTAGACTGGTTAGCTCAGTTGCTCCTGTACAACATGAAGCGTACTTCTTGTGGCTTATACGATTGTTCTGTTCATCGGTCGAATGCTGGTGACAAGGAGCCCTGAGTTTGTCTGTACCTCAGAGATGAGCGGCTTGTACTTGACAGAGCTGATTTATTTTCCGTGGCAGAGCAATGCACATTAATGACGGAAATTCTTCATTTTGGCTTGGAGCACTCTCAAGATGATAATCCATTTATCAGTTTACTAAATAACATTTAAAATAGCCAATAGGAATCAGTATTTGCCTGTCAAAATGAGATCTATGACCAATCAGTCACTGCTGTGCAATTAAAAAATTTACATCCAGCAACTGCATGTTTCCAGACATCACACGATCATAGTATGTTCCTACAGTTGGCCTCTAGAATACTGTGAGAATAGTCTTTTGAGCAGTCATTTGAACAGTGGCTGCACTTCTTCAAGATATATTTTTGTGTGAATGAATTAAAATATTGGGTGTCCAGATTCCGTTGATTTCAGTCATTATTCTTCCATAATCTTGAAGTAGTGTTTATCCAATAGGATTCTAGGAGACTCAAGTAATGTAGTAACACATACTACTTTTCACCAATAATTTTATTGTCTAAAAGTCAAAATCTGTTGATGACTGTTCACTCATCATGACTTCTGTTTCTTTACAAGCTGGCTGTGGAATTCCCATCAGAAGACATTTTTTTAATGACGGCTTCTCCGGTTATAAAGGCTGTCACAAATTTCAGACAGGTAAGAGAGACTTAATATTTGTTAGGTAAGACCTCTTCAGAAGTTTGTCTATGTATAGATAATTAGAATCTAATCCTGAATATGCTTGCGATTTTGAACTTGTTTTCACATTAGTGTGACTGCAGTGGTGTTAGTGGGGCTGATGACATATTTTGTAGAGATTCGTAATAATTAGTAAGTAATTAGTGAATATATTCACATTTGAGCAAAGGTTAAACGGTACTTACACAGTTGAAGTGTTTTCTAGGTTACTGAAGCTTTATTTCGCTGCTTTTTTAATGGGTATGCTCCATTGTGATCACTGAAATAGTATCTTTGGAATAAATTACTGATGAAACTTGGTCTTGCTAGTGTTTCTCATATTCATACCATAGTGTGTTTGAATTTGAGACGGAATTAGATTTCTGACAAGTAACAAAAAAAGGAATAACCTTCAGTGAAATTGTCTTCATTTTTATCTACATCTCCAGTAGCTGGTGATTCAATGACCTCTTTCCTGCTGGTTTGAAAAAGAAAATAAAATCCATGCATGAGTGCAGATTTCGGGCTAGTAGGTTCCTTAAGCTAGTTTCGCAGAGGTACTCGGATCTTGGAAAGCACTGCTCTTTTTCCCACTCTGAGGGAACTTTAAACTCCACCGTAGGGGATGGAAGGAGTTGGAGATTGGATTGCGCAGAACTCAGGATGCAGAGCTGCCAGCCAGTAAGAGGTTAGGTGTCACCTCTAAGGGCAAATTAAGACGCCTAGAGCTGAGCTTCCACGGGCATTTATGTTCATGGCTCTCTTTCCGAAACATGGTATTTAACAGGTGAGGCATATCTCATGACCAGTAAAGAAAGACCACTCTGCAGTTTATCTGACAGCCTGGTTTTAACATTTCTTCCTGGTGTATGAATGCCTGATTCCAGTCACTACAGGGGGAAGAGAAAGCATAGAGAGATCTGAACAGCAGTTCTCTGCACTTAGTGACTGTAATTGGCTATCAGCATCTCTTCCTTTTCGCACTGTGGTTTTTGTCGAGGATAATGGGATGCTCAGAACATAGCTGAGAGACTGAGAGCTCTGTGTGAGGCTGAGAAGAGTAACACCCAAGTAAAGAATATCTTCTGAGTTTGAGAGTGCTGACAGCAGGGTCATGAGTATCCAGGAAGGACAGACATTGTAGAGGTGTCAAGTCTGCAGTTCACACTGGCAGAAGTTTCAGTATCTGAAGAAAAAGAGAATAGCTAAATAGTATTTGAAGGCAGCATCTCTAAGTTTTGGACATAAGCATCTTAATTTCTCTCTGAATTACAAGCCTAGAATGACCTCTGGTTCCTAGCTGTGTTCCAGACTCTGAATATTCTGTATAGTAGAAGGCCTGTAGGTTCCCATGCAGCTGCTCCCTGCTGGAAGAAGCTCCAAATCAATGTAATTCACTTGAATGTTTTCCAGCTTCTGGTTTGCCTCTTCCCGTACCCCAGTCTCTGAAATATCAGATGGTGGATGAGATGCTGAGTAAATGCTTTGAGGCGGTCTTGAATCTGTTTTGCCTAAACGCTTGTCTTGCACGTCCTGCTTATAAGCTGAACAACAGTCAGCACTTTTCCTGACATAAGGGCCAACTACACGGAAGTAAAGGTTTTTGAATAATTAGGTTTTTGAAGAAAATGTCACTAGATTTTTTTTTTAATAGAATGAAAGTATTTATTCCAGACAAAAGTGTGTTTACATAATTTGCTAAGCTATCTTGACCAAAATTTTTTTCCCAAAATACCAAGGAGAGGAAGATGCTTGCATGGGGGAACATCATTGAGTTATTTTATCAAAGTTATGACAAACAGAAAAACACTGCATCAGGTAGGTTAAAAAGCAGTGTTGCCAGCGCTAGTGATATAGTCTATATATGGAATAGAACATTATAGCAGTTAGAGCAGTCATCAGGATTCTCTATTCTTGCTTAATCTGTAGTTTACAATTAAAATTGACTGTGCTGCTATGACTCTTTACTAGGAATAGTTATAAAAAGATTGTGTATATCAAAAGAAATTTTAGCAGTAACATGATAACATGTTTTGAGACAGTATGGGCTTTATGTTGTGACTTTACTGGAAATGAACATAACATATTTTGTTACAAACTTTAGAAAAAGAGAAGAATAAATGATTGATGTTTTTAAATACCTCTCTTCTTTCTACAGGTCTCCAAAACACTTGAGGACTTTGATGTAGAAGAGCAACCAAGTTCTCTATTAGAAAAACGATATCCCAATATTAAAGTTATACAGTCTGGAGTAAAACAATTGAAAAGTGATGAACATGTAAGCTGATGTTTGCTCCTTTACTTTTATGTAATTTCTAAAATTATTTAAAAAAAAATAATTGAAGAAACAGGTGAATATTTTTGGCTTGAAATTCTGTTGAAGACCATTCTGGTTATTAAAGTGTTCAGTTACCAAAATTAACAGAAAATACTTCCTAGCTTTAGTTTCACTTATCACTTACAATGTTGTTCAAGTAGAAGTATATGTAGGGGACATAATTGTTCATCAAAAACTACTTGTTAATTAAGAAACCATATCTTTTAAATCTAAATCTTTGACACCTTAGAGAGACTGCATTGAATACCTGATTCTAAGAGCAGGGAAACCAGTCAATGAAACTGATACTGTGTATCAGTTTAGGTGTCAAAATTTTTGTAATCCTTGATTGGAGATCTCTCTGATTCCTGAATCACTGCTTGTAGCTACAGAGACCAAAAAGTTAACAACTTTATGATAAAGAAAAAAAAAATCTTGAAAGAACCAACATTTCCACCTTTTCTTCTTTCTTTTTAGCAGGAAATATTTTGCAAGTATGAGAAGTGTACAGCACATACAGATCCTTATTAGTGTTTGTGTCAACTTGACACGTTATTTTTCACTTCAGCATTTATCAGAAACTCATATTTAGATCCCAGACTGATTTTGCTCTTTTTCAGTCACAGAGATATGATTCCAGTTAGATTATAATTCTGCTGTTACTCTGAATCGAATTGTATTCTTGTATCATTATTATAATAATGTTTTAGATTAGGTGTGTCTCTGTGAACATGAATATTTCATGTCTGTGGATTTGGAGAATCTTTTGCCTCTGTTTTCTGAAAACCTCTAAAACCCCTCTATGTGCAAAAGCACTTTAAACTCTTTATCTTATGGTTTGGAAAACAACAAATAAGGTCATAAAAGGTTAACATTTAACTATTGCTTGTGGCAGAATGATGTAGCTTGTTTTGTGCCTACCCTTTAGCAAATAACAGAATTTTCAGTCTTTCTAAACTGTATTCTAGCTTGTGTCTAGTTAAGTTAACACAGGTCTACCACTGTTGAAATGTTTTGAATGAGGTTCTTAATTGCTAATATGTGGTAGTGCGTAGTCTACATCTCTTACTGGCGTGGGGGGACATTGTCACACAGAAAACCGATTCTTCTTTTAGCACAGGTATTGAGTACAGAGTGCCATCAAGTGGTAATCTTTATATTTCATCTTTCTTTGAGCGCGCTGTGTACTCTTCTCCTTTTTATCTGTCATATAATGTCATCTATCTAGGCTTGTCAGACTGTGATGAGTGTAATGCAGTTAAATGACACACAGTCAATGAGAGTATGAAGGCTTGCTCTTTAAGAAGCCAGTTATTGCTTTTAATATCTGCATAATACTATGACGTTAAGGAAGAAAAAAAGCTGATGTTCTCTTAGATGCCTCCAGTTTTTTTTTTCTTTTCTCTTAATTTTTGACAGAAAATTGTCACTGAAGATGGGAAAGAATATATGTATGAAAAACTTTGCCTGTGTGCTGGAGCAAAACCAAAATTAATATGTGAAGGAAACCCGTATGTTATAGGAATCCGGGATACTGACAGTGCACAGGTAAATGTGATTTGGACTTACAAGTGTATAGTATAGTCCTGGTTCTGATGCAAAATGCTAAAAATGTGGAGTGAAATGGAGAAACAGAGATGATGTTTGTTATTATATATCCTTAAATAGGAACACTTTCAGTAGCGGAGAAATAGCCTTAAAACACCACCAAATAAATTAATTACTCACTAAATTTATTAACTTCATAGATAACTCATAGACAATATCTCTAACATGATAATCTAGCATTGATGGTAGTCTTATACCCTCCAGACAGAAGCCAGTCTGAAAATATAAACAGGAAACAGGTACCAGTAGTAACTGAGAAGGTGTATCTGGTACACGGTACGAAGGGCTACTTCTTACAGTGGAAAGCTGCTGAAGGACACTTTCTCTAGTTCTACTGTAGTCTCTCCTCATTGTACGGAAAAGTGTTACTGTTGTAGTCAAAGATGTGGAAAAGTTTTCATATGAGGAGTGGCTTAGTAGGGTGAACTTCAGCTTGGAAGTAGAAAGTGAGGTTTCACTGCAATAGGTCTTTAGGATTAGAGGGGGCAAGGTAAAAGTGAACACTGCTTCTCCATAACATAAGAACTGTAATTCATCAAATGAAGTTTGATGTTGAGAATAAAAAAGGAGGTACTTTTTCAAGCAAACTGAACTGAAACTATAAAATTGTTGTTGTTTGTTTTGAATATTAAAACCTTACCTGAGTTTAAAAAAAGAAAAAAGACAGAGAAGAAGAGGGAAGAAAAAAACACACAAAAAGACAGCCCTTGATAAATTTATTTCGTCTGAATTGAAGAGAAAGATGCCACCTGAGTGGCACCAGTGGTATCTGGAACCTGTGAGGGTTTTCCAGCATAGTACTGTCGTGTGCTTGTCGTCTTCTGATGGTCTTCCCTGTGCATCTGTTGCTGGGCTCTGTGGGAAACAGTGGACTGGGCTAGCATTTGTCAACACTGGTGTTGAACTTTCAAGGGAGACTGAAAATACTTGTTTCTGGTTTTGGGGTTTTTTTTAATGGTGACTAGTTGCATTCGCTAGTTCCCTCTGATAGAACTTCAGTACCCTTCTCTGAAGGGATTGAAGGACTGCAGTTTGCACAGTCTTTCACAGTTTAGGTTCTCTGATACAATTAGTCAGGTAAACGGGACGCGTGGATGAACAGATTTTTGTGTGACTCCAGTAGCTGGTCTGATGGGCATGATTCTTGGTTGGTTTGAAAGAAAATACTTGAAGTGGTTACATTATGATCTAGAAAATTACTGTCTGGGCTATGTTTTGTTTTATGTCTCTTGCCACTAAGATGGATTTGCAGATTTGTCTCTTTCTGAAAGTTTTTTGCACAAATAAAATTGGATCTTTGATTTGCTACAGATTATTTATTAAATTCCTGATTTGTGATCAGGAGTTTTTGAATTCCGAAATTTCTGTATCTTTGCCTTTTTGATGTTATACAAATTACTGTGAAAGTTATGCAGGTTGTGATAAAGCTAGATTAATAGATATGACAATGTTAGTGGTCTCTAGGACAGAGAAAAGTCTCCTGTATTCTTTTAAGAGCTCTGTCAAATTGGCTTAAAGGAATTATTTAACTTCTCCTGTCTCAGTTTGAGACTTGTAAGGCTGTATCAATAACTTTATCCCTTAATGTGATAGAACTTAGGTGAGAAGATAGGTTTCATTAGCTTCTGTAACAGTTCTTTGCATAAGAAAATGTGTCTCAATAGTCTAAGAAAATCAAAGTAAGAAGAGAGCAATAAGATATTGAATAGAATGTAATTGATCAGTATGAGGGAACATATGATCTAAGTTGTAACTGACTTTTTCTGTCTTGATGCAGGCTTTTCAGAAGAATTTGGCTCAATCTGAGAGAATAGTAGTGGTCGGAAATGGTGGGATTGCACTTGAGTTAGTGTAAGTAAATGACCAAGTTTTAAAGATAAGTAGGCAAATAAAATCTTTCACAATGCGATGATAAATCTAGTGTGCATGAGTTTGGGAGGAGGTTGACTTCTAAAATTGTAGCTCTTCAAACATTTAGTAGAAAAATTTATTAAAATAACGTTTTTGTAGTATGGTGGTGCTTACTATCACATAAATTTCAGCAAGCTTCAGAAGCTTTGAACATAGATATGGAGAATATACAGCATTTGTCTGATTTGGCACCGACAGAGATTTCTGCTAAGACTGTTAAGGGCAGTATTTAAGTTATAAAACTTATCTGACGTCTGGACACAGAAAATGTCACAGGAATAAAGGCGCATCTTATTTTGCGCCCAGCCTAATTTCAGTTGAGCGAGCTTCTAAAGTGTCGACGTAGCCTTTGTCACAGGTAAGATATTAAACGGTGTGGTCCTACAGTCTGCTACATTACAGAAACGTCTGTATTACACAATCATATGGTCTTGTTTTGTGTGCAGGGAATCACTTTTTCACTTTCACTAGATCGTCCTCTGCATGTCTCTTATCAGTTCGTTTTCCAGGTAGTACAAACAAGATTCAAATGCCTGTTCTTAGCAGTGGGGACTCTGGCAAAAATGCACATTTTTTCATTGCGGGGAACAGGAATTAATAATAATTAGTAGTAGTACTATTTATTTGATTTGCCTCCCTCACCCCCCTGCCCCAGTTCAGTTGAGGTTGTGCTGGTGATAAAGTATGACCTGTCAACTTGAAGAGTTTTTTTTTTTTAGTGTGTTCCTTATGTAAATATTTAGAATCAGTAGTGGATTTGATAGGCTTAAAAGTCTTGGGTCCATTATTTCTAGGTGCTGGAATGAAACTCTAGTTGTGTTGCTTAGAGTCAGATCCCTTTCGGGTAGCTTGTCACTATCCGCTGTTTAAATGTCCACAGGTATGAAATTCAAGGCTGCGAAGTAATCTGGGCTATCAAAGACAAAGCCATTGGGAACACTTTTTTTGATGCAGGAGCAGCTGAATTTCTCATTCCAAAGCTAACTGCTGAAAAACGAGAGACTCCAATTGAGTGTAAAAGAACCAAGTATACAGTGGAAGGTATGGTGTTTTAGTCTCCTAACACAGCAGCAGCATTTAATATTAAAGATAGTCCTAAGATCAGTTCATTTAGCAGGCCATAAATAAGGTGTACTGTTATCATCAATGGCATTTCCTTCTTTAAAAAAATAGAAGTAAAAACGTGATATAAAAACTTGTCCAGAATTGATGTAGACACGCGACAGCATGTAATAGTTACCTAAAAACTGTAAAAAATGTGCTTAATTTTATATCTGTGATAAGTTTACATTTCATTTCCTATATTCCATCTACTGAAGAACTTGTTCTATTTCAGTAATATTTTAATGTTTTTCTGAATTATGTTAGCATTATGTAGGAGGGAGCTCTCCTAGACCAGATGAAACCTTGCAGAACGTTATTACAGATGCAGTGAAACTGCAGTCTTAATTGTAACAGTTAACCAGAACTGCATGAACACACACAAATATACGTTAGGACCAAAATAAAAACAGAGAGCATGGTTCTGGACTTCAGATTGGAAGAATAAATTGTAAAAGAGTCGGCCTAAACATCACAAAATGACACCCAAGGTTCTTCAGATGTATCATGGCATGTTAGAATTTGCACTTCCGTGCAGCGGAGGGGACGGGGTACATTTGCTAGCAGCTGGACATCAGTTTGAATATCAGCATTGATACTAAGCAACCACGTCTACCGTGGGTCTCCAGAATGCTGGTGCTGTCAGGGGTCAGCCTCCATGCAGGCACCGAACAGTGCCACGGTTGTTTTGGAGAGGGGTGAAGTAATGAAAGGCAGAAAGTTGAAAGGTGTTAAAAATACTGGCTTGGAGATTGATTTGTCTGCACATTGGTGGGTTTGGGGACATACCACTTTTTTGTCTTCCCTCCGGCAACCAGATCGTACTTCTCTTAATTGAGAATCCTTGTTTGGAACTCTGCAGACAATTAAGTATAAACACTAAATCTCATAATCTTCATCTCTTTTCTTCAGGAAGTGAGGAAAAAGAAAGACCTGTAGCAGCATCTGACAAGCTGGGCAGTGCCTTAGGCCCTGACTGGCATGAGGGCTTACATCTTAAAGGGACGAAAGAGGTGTGGTCATAATCTTGCTTAAACATTTGTTTGTGTTGCTTTAAGTGGGTAAGGATGACAGAACGTGAAATGTCACATCCAGGATTATTAGAAAAACAAAGCCAAAATGTGCTTGAACTGATTCTCCTGTCAGAATTAAACAGGAAAACGTGTTAACATGAATAAAGTCATGTTCTGCATGAAGAAGGAGGTGGCTGATGGGGTCCACTGGCATAGTGTTAGCAATTTGCTCTTCAGATTGAAACATAGATGTTGGTTTGCATATTTCTGTAGGACTGGTGTCAATCCTAGCTTTAACCAGCAGCAGTGGTTCCTCTGTGGTCCTAATTTTAGCTGCCATACGTACGTCTTTTTATGTGGAAAATAGGACAGGAGGATTTGTACAGAGGTACAGGGAACATCAGTCTCCTGTCACAGCAGATAATGAAATGTGAAATCAGTAGTGGACATGAGGATTGTGAAGAGTTTCATGTTTGAAATGAAGTAAAAATCCTCACAATCCATAGCTTTTTATCAGGTTTTTATTTATTAATTTCTTAGTTGTTCGGTGTTTGCACCTGTTAGACGCATTTGAAAAAGGAAAGGCCTTTCAAGGCTCATGAGTCATAGATTCTACAGAAATGGCTTTGCAGTGCCAGCTAAAGGATGCTTGGGACATTCAGCAGAGTAATTGGTGGCATTGTGGCTGTTGAAGGCTGTGGAAATATGTTTTGTGCAGTGGAGAATAAATCTGTGCTACAAATTATGTTTCAAATTCCTGATTTTTAAATATGTCTTGAGCTCAGAATAGGAGTAAGTGGTTGAAACACGGGATGATGGAACAAGGTATATTTTCCTTTTCTTTCTACAGCATTTAGAACAGAATTATTGTTACCAGAATCTAAGTCATGATAGAAAAATTAAGGATTTGAACTCCTGAAAAATAGAAAAGATGAATCTACTTTTTTTCTCTTCTGATAAGTTCTAAATTCTCTTCCTGTAAACTCAGGGGAACTTGAATGTGTTTTCTGGCATGCCAGAAAAATCTAAATTGTCACGAAATTTGAAGGAACATCAGATATCTGCTGAAAAAGCAGGTAAATTGCCATTTGCTATGGTTGGATCTGTGCCAAAAAGGGAAAAGGTGTGGGTACTCAGATAATGTGTCATGCTTTAGGATGGGATGTGTGGGGTTGGTTTGGGTTGGTTTGTTGTGTTTTTTTCCAGTTTGTAACATGTCAGTTTAGGTGAAGGTATGCTTGCTATTAAAAATACCGTTATTGCTAATCATTATGTTTACAATTTTGTCAATCTTTCTTTAGTTTTCTCATCAGGTACATATTGAAATACTGTGTGAAGTAAAGAAAATACACTTACAGCACGAGTTTATACAGCTGCAACGGACTTCTTTGGCTTTTCCTAAGGAAGACAAAAATGTAGAACCAGATGAGGGTAGGTGCCGGTGCTGATTAGAAATAACATGTTGAAGATAAAGCAGTGCTGGAGCAAATTTGCTCGTTTGCTATTTTAGAGCAAATACAGATTTGGAAAATAAACCCTTTATTTCTATAAATTAAATGGAGCTCTAGCAATTTATAGTAGTTAATAATTTGATTTATGGGCTACAGTTGAATTACAAAATGTTATGGGTCAAACCCTTTTCCCACAAAGTCACTGAAAATCCTGTATGCAGAATATTCCCTCCTTGTGACAGCCCAGTAAAATCATATATCAATAGTGGAGTTAAAACAGAAGAAAAAAAAATTACTGTCAAAACTGAGGTAATACCTCAAAAAAAGTAGAAGAAAATATCACGTTTCATGAATAATTCTATCTATAAATTCCACTGAATGAAAATTAATATTTAAAATACTATTTTCATAGCCAGTTACTTTCACCATAAGATTCTAGGAAGTTGAACCCCTGATGATCTTTTTGCTTTTGAGGCATTTCCTGTGTATCTGTAAATTTGTATGTAAAAGAATATTTGGCAGTGGCGTACTTCAGCGATCAGTCCATGGATCTGAAGCAGTGGGAGGACACAGGATTTCCCCCCTACAACTGAGGGCTTTGATTTAGGGAAATTCCAGAGAAAGTTAATAGTAGGACTTGGAGCTAAGCTCCAAAAATCTAATTTTTCTAGTCCTGAGTGAAGGTAAGAATTATTAGAGGCAATTTGTAGGGGGTGTTGGGGGCTTTTCTTTGGGGGGGGGG
>Ga0065711_1044341_pt1 | contig 14159 bp, 8 predicted proteins | sample Hoacrofraction12_FD_59098 | JGI IMG/M metagenome (GOLD analysis project Ga0065711, IMG submission 59098) | Hoatzin crop microbial communities from Cojedes, Venezuela - Epithelial fraction 12 v2 (version 2) | ecosystem: Host-associated > Birds > Digestive system > Esophagus > Crop | place...
CTTGAACTGGGGAGCCCAGAACTGGACAGAATACTCCAGATGGGGCCTCACTAGGGCAGAGTAGAGGGGAAGGAGAACCTCCCTCGACCTGCTGGCCACACTCCTCTTGATGCATCCCAGGATCCCATAGGCCTTCTTGGCATCCAGGGCACACTACTGGCTCATGGTCAACCTGTCGTCCACCAGGACACCCAGGTCTCTCTCCGCAGAGCTGCTCTCCAGCAGGTCCGCCCCAGGCCTGTACTGGTGCATGGGGTTGTTCCTCTCCAGCTGCAGGACCCTGCACTTGCCCTTGTTAAACTCTATCAGGTTCCTCTGTGCCCAACTCTCCAGCCTGTCCAGGTCTCACTGAATGGCAGCACAGCCTTCCAGCGTATCAGCTACTCCTCCCAGTTTTGTGTCATCAGCAAACTTGCTGAGGGTACACCCTGTCCCTTCATCCAGGTCATTGATGAACATGTTGACCAAGACTGGGTCAAGTACTGACCCCTGGGGAACACCACGGGTTACAGGCCTCCAACTAGACTGTGCCGCTGATCACAACCCTCTGTGCTCTGCTATTAATTCACTATGAGAACTAATGACAGTGCCAAAAGCCTTGCTGAAGTCAAGGCAGATGACATCCACTGCTGCCCCCTCATCAACCCAGCTGGTCCTGCCATCATGGAAGGCTATCAGATTGGTCACACATGATTTCCCCTTGGTGAATCCATGTTGACCATTCCCGATAACCTTCTCTTCCTCCACTTGCTTGGAGATGACATCCAGAGTGAGCTGTTCCATCACCCTTCCAGGAATGGAGGTGAGGCTGACCGGCCTGTAGTTCCCTGGATCCTCCTTCTTGCCTTTTTTGGAGGCTGGAGTGACATTGCCTTTCCTCCAGTCATCAGGCACTTCTTCTGTTCTCCAGGACCTTTCAAAGACAATGGAGAGTGGCTCAGCAATGACATCTGCAGCTCCCTCAGCACTTGTGTGTGCTTCCCATGGGGGCCCATGGATTTGTGGGTGTCCAGTTTGCTTAAATGATCTTTAACCCAATCCTCCTCAACCAAGGGAAGCTCTTCCTTTCTCCAGGCCTTCTCTCTTACCTTCAGGGACTGGGATGGCTGAGGGCCAGCATTAGAAGTGAAGACTGAAGCAAAGAAGGAGTTCAGTAACTCTGCCTTCTCTGTATCCTCTATCACCAGGGCACCCAACTCATTCAGCAGCAGGCCTGCATTTTCAATTCACTGATATTCAATCTAGGCAATGAAGTGGCCTCAAAATGGCCTAAAAGATGCACTTGAGTTCAAACTTAATCTGGATGGGCAGAGGAGTTTGTGGCTGGTGCAGATACCGCATGTGTTACTCAAAACCCTCCTGTGACGCCAACGCTGAATGTGCACATCACACATAACATGGGGGAGAGTAGCTATGCACAACATGGGCTGCTTAAACCTAAGCACAGACACCAGACGATCACAGAAATCAAGGAAACACAACAGCCACTTCCCAAGCTGGAGTACGGAGTCCAACATAGACATGCACATGAGAAGAGCAGAGGAGGTGATCCTCCCTCTGTCCTATCAAGTCTACATCAGCGCATAGTTTTAGCAAGCCTGATACTGACTTGCTGTCCTGGTTTCAGCTGGGATAGAGTTAATTTTCTTCCCAGTAGCTGTTGTGTTTTGTATCTAGTATGAGAAGAATGCTGCTACTACACTGATGTTTGCAGTTGTTGCTAAGAAATCAAAGACCTTTTTTCAGTTTCCCACATTCGGCTAATGAGCAGGTATACAAGAGCTGGGAGGGAACACAGCCAGACAGTTAGCCCAAGCTGGCCAGTGGAAATGTTCTATACCATAGATGTCATGCTCCATATAAAAATGGGGGTCGGCTGGGGGGCAGGAATTCTCTCTTCTTCATGAGTTTGAACTTTTTTCATGAGTTCCAGGAAATCCATGAGTTCCATGTTCCGCAATCGCTGCTTGGGTCTGGCTACGCCATCAGTCGTTGCACAATGAGAAAAGTTGCATTGCATATCACCTGTTTTGCACAATCTTTTTTATTATTGTCATTATTGTTATTGCCTTTGTTGTCTTATTAACCTGTCTTTATCTCAACACACGAGTTTTACCTTTTGTCCATTCTCCTCCCCATCCCACTGCGGGGCAGCAGGACTGAGTGAGTGGCTGTGTTGTCCTGGTTGCTGGCTGCTGGGTTTAACCACAACACTTCCTGGCAATTTTGGATGGTTAACCTGCGAACAGCCTGCAAAATCCAAAATGTTTCCCCAAACAGCCTTCTTTTAGGATTCCCTAGCTTTTTTATCATGAGTTTGCAACATCAGAAAGTGTTTGAATATATTTGAATGCATCATATATAAAGTGAAGCAATCAGACCACTTTACTTTTATCCTCAGTGATCCACAGAAAGAGCAACACGAATTGATGTGCTTTTGAAAGATCACATTGGTGTTGTTCTGTTATGCTACAAGAAATAAAAAAAACAAAATACACTTATCCCTAATCTTCCCTGCAAATCCTTGCCTGATTGCCTGTTGTCTGCATGATCCCAAAGGGAACATAAAAGCAGAGCAGTAAAGAGGAACAGAGAGAGAGATGCTGGTGGGATGATAGAGGGTTTGCTAGGTCATCCTTCACTCATACCATTTGCTGCTTTTTCAATTAACAGCTCTTGCCACTGTCCTATTCAAGTGTTTAACCTTTTTTTTCCCCCTTCAGCGTTTTCAAGCAATCATTTCACTGCCTCGGCCCCACGTTGCACCAACAACAGGGCTACGCTACACTCAGCAGCAGGCTGGAAGGAGTTAGGTTTGAACAGCAAAACCCTGTAGGGGCTTCCCTTTAAGTATTTGCAGTTCTCAAGGTCTCATTCTCCACGCTACAGCCATCAGCCAACTGGGAAGCCATGCGTGATACTCCTCCTCTGCTTTCTGAACTGTTTCAACTAGGTGGATTATGAAGACGTAGTGGTCGGTCCTTTCTGGCCCCTATTAAACCCTGATGGAGGGGCATCACAAAGTTCCCACAGCCACAGGACCCCCGATCTGCCTGTCCAGTCTGCTGTCTGGAAGCCCTTTTACAACAAGCCAGCTGCACAGACAGACACAGAGTGCAGACTGAAAAATGTGGTGGTTGTCTCCCCTTTGATTCACACAGGTCTTTATTTTGCTGCCAGAGACCTGACAAACTCCATCTCCTGTGCTGCAGCTGCCATCTGCAGGTACCCAAGCTCCTTGCTGGGGAACAGCCTCTCTCAGGCATGGAAAAGGGGGATGCATCTGGCAGAAAGGTTTTTCCTCCGCTTCCACCTTGCTCGCTATTTTTCTACCTCCCATCTGTTCATCCCTTCCCCCTTCCTGGCCTCTCTGCTTTCTCCATATGCTGGCACCACTAACATCTATCTTCTTCCTCACCTTCACATATGTCCATCTGCTGATGCGTTGGAGTTGCAGTCTAAGCTTTCAGCTACCACCAAGCACCAGAAAGAAATATAAAACCTCATCCTCCTTTAGGTCTTGCCCACCCTCAATGGACCCAGGAGATCAGCTGCCAATGCTGTCTTCTTCATACTTCTCCTTGAAATGCTCCTACACAGCACAGTACCACCAGGAAAGACAAATAAACCCTAAATTAACAGGCAATTCCCTCCTGGCCTCAATGTTTAGAGCCCTCTTCGAGCCCCATTATCTGGTGCTCCCTAGTGTTGGCATCCCAGAGTCGGCAGCAGTGATTTCAAGACGCGCTTCACTGGCAGCCTCAAAAGCCTCCAAGACTGACCACACCTGAGACCAAACAGGAGGCGATGCCCAGAAATCTGGCTCTCACACCGTGCCTACCCCCTTAACCATTCCCTGACTGAAGATCAATCCCTCTCCCTGTATCAGCATGTTGAAGTCACTTAGCTCTCTCCTCTCATTGCCTTTCTCAAGCAGAGCATGTTTTTAAATTATCTACCTACCTTTGGAACTAAGTCGCCTATTTAACAAGGTACACGCACCACGCTACCTTTTATCATCTTGTCAGCAAGCTGAGAAGGAAAACTGCAAAACATGATTATGTTATAGGGAAGAGCTCGTTGTCACAGCCCAAAATGTATTCAGTTACCTTCTCTCCCTACTGCAAAACCCTACTAACGAAACATGCAGACCCCAAAGGGAAAAGCAGGTCCCTTAGCATATCATAAAAGCAAACAGGCAAATACTGGCCCCATTTTACTTATAACCATCCTCCTTCACAACCAGACATCTTCTGTGTGTTCATTATGCAACGAGCCTCCCCCTCCCTGAGCAAATGTTAAAGCGCGAGACAGTTTACAAACCTGCAGTGACAAATATTCTCATTTTCTGCCTCCCCACCACAGCATGCACTTCATGACAGCTCTTTGCATAATAAATAACTCAGAAACATGGTAGATCCAAGTAAACCCTGTTATCTCAGTTTGCTGATGGGAATGCCTTTGTTCATCTTTTGGCTTTGAAATGTACTAGAGCAAAGACTTTTGAATTAAGAATTGGCAAAGAAGAAAAATCAACATTTTGACGTGCTTGTTTTTGTCAGATATACCCAAAATATTATCATGACTCGTGCTTGCAGTCCCTCTGTCCACTGCCTAAAAAAAGTTGCTTTAGAGGAGGTAACAGAGCTATCTGATATTTGTATCAATACCTATTGTGCAGGTTGGAATTGTGCAGGCTATCGAAAAATATTCTAACTCTAGAAAACAACGTAGTGTGATCTTTGATTACCATGAATATTCAACAGCAGCAATGTAAAAACCACGCTCAGCAGTAGCTCTGCTGCTTGTACCTTACTCTTTGCATAATTCAAGACTTTCTTCTGATAGCGAATCAAGGCACTGTGTAGGCACTGAAACAAACCTGATATAGCTTGTGAGAGCTAGAAAATCATTACCTAATCTAACACAACAGTAGGCAATATTCTTCTTCCTCCTCCATCATCTTAAGTACGCAAGGTAAGAGTCATGCTGAACACAACTACCAGGCAAGCAGGGTATCAGAAGAAGTGTGCCCTCGCTACCATGTCCCCTGGAGCATGTCATGGATGAGCACTTCTGCTCACCCATGTCGGGATCCAGCAGGGTATAAAAAAGAAACAGGGAAAACAATAAAAGTAGAAAAGATCCCCAAAATCAGCACAGGAAAGGTAGACCCACACATCTTCAACACTACCCTCATTAAAAGAAATGCACCAGCCATATTAACTGCATGCCTTGCTGCTGCACTGGAGTCAAGCAGCAAGGGGTAGGGGAACTCCCTGCTAGGAAAAAGGGAAAAAAGATTAAAGAGAAAAATATTTATACATCTATTCCCTTAAAACTTCTTTGCAGTGCGCAGCTTTTACTTTCCATTCAGGTTCGAACGCACTCATATAGTCAAATAGCCTCATCCCTGCCAGGAGGCACGCACTGCCTGCGTGCTGTGTCTCCTTCCTCCTGGGGCTCACCAGCAACTTGGTAAGATGCAGGGGTGCTGAGACGGATGGATAAAATGAGCAGAAGTGTGAATGTCGCTATGCAGGTTTGAATTAAAACTGAAAAGGTGCCATTTTAAAGAGTGAAGAGTAACAATGTTTTAAAGCATGTGAAGTTTTGCAAAGAGGTGCATTTTTCTTCCATCGTTGTAACACCTGTGCACCCATATCTGAATCCTCCAGAAGGCTTTGTGTCTCCAGGGATGCTGCTCACAAACTGCAGGGAAGCCCTGCAAGGAAGAGAGCTAACTCCTACTCTCCTGGACAAGCACTCGCCAAGAGGAAATTTTGTACTTGGATTCCCACACAAAGCTCATCAAGTCCAGCACAACTAAACGGCCTCCTCCTCACCAAAGCCCTACTGCACACAGGCTAGTCCAAGTGCAGTACCTCTCACTTCAGTCCTCACCATGCAAGTCCCTGCAGCCACAGCTGGCAAGAGAGCACCAGAGACAAGTGTCTTCGTATGTCCGCATCAGGTCAGCCAAGCAGGGCCTGAATTAATACTGAGACAGTTTTAAATAACAACACTGTACAAAGCTATACTATAGCCAGACCCAGCTACACTGGGTTTTCACCCAGAAACTTCATCTCTCCCTTTGTGAGCGGGAGCCAGGTGCGGCTCAGCCCCTGGGTGCAGCTCTCCAGCAATGCCGGGAGCTGCCAGCCAGACCCTGACCCCCCGTACCCACTGGATCCCCTCCGCTAATGCAGCGCTCAGGCACAGCAGCTCACTCACTGCCTGTCCCCAGCATAGCTGTTATGACAGGCTTATTCCAGTTTAATATTAAAGCCTAGAAGACTATTTGCATAATTAAACATTGATCTGTTCTCCCTCTCTGCATGTGCCTCTCACTCATGTGAAATACATTAATTCAGTGTCTGCCTTGGGACAGAGGTCCTGTAGACGTGATGTGGTGCGTGTCCCCTATGGAAAATTCTGTTCATCTTCAGAAAAACACAAAACTTCTAAAGCCTAAAGCCAAGGTGACAGGCCAGGGGCATTTTCCTTTCTACCAGGGAACAAAGGAAGAGAAACAAAGGGACACGGGGATTAGCCTCCAGGCTGGCACAGAAAAGGGTATATAATTGCTAGGCTTTGCTACTGCAATGCCCATAATCTTCAGCTGTGGGTGTTTGAACAAATCAGCATACCCAGAATAAGCAACAAAATAAAAACACCAAGCAAGAGGTATATTACAGAGCCGGTTTTCAAAATGTATTGTAAGCTACTAACAGTGAGCATCATTGAACCCATTTTTTTGTCAAACGGTATTTCAGAAAGCCTAGTGCTCAAGCAATCCAAAGTAATTTTTTATTATTAAGTATTTTTGAGAGACTAGAGGAACCTGCTTGACAAAAAGGAAGAGAGACCCCAAGACCTGTAACACAGATGTTGGGCTACTGCCAGTCAGCATGCTGTCCTGCAGCTCACTGTCCTTCCTTGACTAAGCCTGAACGCGAACATCAGGGGGTGAGCAGTTGTTTTGTCCCCTGGAAAAGCAGAACAGGCAGTGGTACTGGAAGATAACCTGCGGCGCAATGGAAACACACCTGGTCACAGATGAGAGTCTGCAAAGTCCCAGGGTGAGCCTATACAGCTTTGCACAGCCAAGGATGCGACAGAAGTCGACTCGGCCTTAGATTTTCCTTTGGGAGAGAAACGGCACCAGTGAAATTAGTGACGGAGCAGTTCCAGATGCTCCTGGTAAAAGGGAAGAAGAAATTACAGCCCACCACAGGTGGTGTGGAGAAAATATTCAAAAAGTAATATTAAGGTTAAAATCTATATGATAGTTCTATTGCCCAGGCAAAATTTTTGCTTCTGTCACTGTGTTATTAAAGCAATTCAATGGGGACACACATGCACAGGATCTGTGCTGAGAGGACTCTGCTTTTGATGGAGAGAAATTAATAAAATATCTCTCTCATACATATGGATGCTCAGGGGAGACAAAACCAAGCAAATCTCCATAACCAAATCAGCTGACAAGGACAAACTCAGGGGATCCCTCCTCGCAATGCTGGCATCTGGATAAAGTTTTCCATTCCAGAAGTGTGTCGTCCTGAAGCCGCCAAAGTTTGCGAGTATCCATCCTCAGAGGGGCACTGCCACTCCACTGCAGGAGCACCTGGCCTCAGCCCTACTGAAAAGCAGCAGCAGTTTCTCCAGCTGCCTGAACTGCCCAGGTTTCACACTCACCCATGGGCAAAGCATACCGCCTTTGGAGCACAAGCTGTCTCAAACTGGGACTGAAGGCGCAAGCAGCTGCTTCCCTTACACTTTGCAAAACCATGAGGTGCTCACGCCAGGAAGGGGCCGGGGCAGCTGCCAGGCAGGACAGGAACGCAGGCTTTCCATGGACAACTTCAACAGGCAACACCAACAATGCCGCTTTGGGGAAATTTATTCAGTGTATGAGATGCAATTTGGAAATAAGCAATTTCTCTATGTAAATTGCATAAAAGCATCACATAGAATGCAGGAAAACACCTGAGTGCTCAAATTAATTGCTTGCATGGGAGGCAACTGGTAGATAAATAGCCAACATTAATATTTTGAGTTCCAATTTCTATCTTGCACTACCATAAATTATTTTCACATTTAAATAACAAACTTGTGTTTAAGCTAATCAGGGTTTAACAGTTGAGACACAATTGAAAAATATCAGGAGAATCCCAGGTTTGCTGCTGGCACTGATTATTCTATATTTTCAAAAAAATGTAATTGAAGGATTGCAACCTTTTTTCCTCAAGCTATCACAGAAGAAAATTGCTTTGGGTTGTTTTTTTCTTTTAAAGTCACTTTATCTGAAATTTTTACTGAATATCTTTATCAGAATATCTTTTGTCTGCATCAAGTCTTCTACTTTCCTTATACGAATATATACTGAGGTTGTGGCAAATAGTTTAGAGATTTGTTCCACCTAACAGTTGTAAAACTTGTTTTGCCTTTTGTTTTGTTCCCTTCCTTAAAGGTCAGCAAGCATCACACCTAATCTGACTTGCAATTACTGTAGTAAACATGGCTGAATAGATAAATGCCAATACATTTAAGTATATAACATTAAATGCACTACTTTCTGTTTCTAATGTACTAGATAACAAGAAAAGCAGAACTACAGCACTTTACTAGTGCCGATTCACAAGCCAAGGTGAAATGGAGTTTGTATGTCTTTCAACTGTCTGCAAAGACCCCTTTTCCTCCAAACGCTCCAATTACTCCTCCCTGCTCTTCTTCAGGAGCTGCAGAAGCTCAGAAAAAAATAGCTGTTCTGCATGAGCAAGGAAATAACCTAAGGTGCAACAGGTCAGCTGATAATGTAATACACCTTGCGTATCAGCTTCAAGGGCCCACTGGAATTTTGGCAGCCATCCGTTATATTGATGAGATTACCTGGTGACAGTAAAATCCAAAGGATGCATATTTCAGAAGCTTCCATGGATGAAGAAAGCCAGGCGAGCCAGTGAAGTAACCAGCATCACGTCCACACAGTGTCACGTGCCACCAGAGAGCACAGCCTTGCCCAAGGACAGGGTCACCCCCTGCTAGGGGGGAACAGCAATAAATCCATAAATTTACTTTAATGAGTTCAGATCAACAAGCCAAGGAGGAACAGAAGAGCGTGTGTGCAAGGAGCACAATGAGGCCACAGGCAGTTTTACCCAGCACTGGCGTAGGGCTAGGCAGGAAACAAAAGCCATCACCAAAGCAAAGGGAAGGCCACAGGGAGCTCCAGTTTGGAGGCTGCCAGCACCAAAAGCCCCCGCTGGCTTCTGCTTTTGGGAAAAGCAGCCCCTAGCAAGCATCTGGGCCACTTCCCTCCTCCTCCTGCTCAGACAAGGCCCTCTTGTTCAGTGAGATGCTGCAGCAGCTCTGCTGGTCTGGGTTCAAAAATCACGTGTTGGCTTCTCCACATTTAGTTCATTTGCAGTCTGGTTTTTTCACATCACCCCCAAAATCCCCATAAGGGCCTGCTGTCCGTGGGGTGCCTTCCCCTGTAACTTCGCACAGGACTAGACCACTAAAGCCTGGGTCGACAGTGGCTGCAAGGTTGCATTTCTCATCCAAGCTTCTGTGTGCTATTTTCTCAGCAGAAGGGCAGTGGAATATAATTTCCATACTTTAAGAAAAAAAATCCGGCAAAAAGCAGACAAACCTAACTTCTTCTGTAGTGCTTCTTTGCTATCTGTGTCTGTAATCAAAATATAATTTTTTCAGTAGCATTTGCATTTATCCTGTGAGAATGGAGCATAAAAGCAATCCAAAGCCCTAACAAAAGGAACCACAGGTTTCTGTGTAAAAACAAATAGCTCTCATCCCACTAAACCCCACAGCTATTGCAAATCACTTGATACAATATATAATACAAATACCAGACTCCATTCCCTGACTGAGTCAGGATAAAGAGCCTATTTAAAAAAACAGCCACCATATATATTGCCCCGCACATCAATATTAAGTGAAATGAAATAACAAAGGAAAACCATAATTTCCCAACCCCAACCCTTGTCAGAGCCCAGCCTAAGAAAATTGTCAGCCAGCATTTGACTAATACTCACATTAATTTTATTGAGCCCACTGAAGACTGCTGTGAGACTGTTAATATACTGCACCGCTGCCACATGCCAGGATTGAAACAGCTAAATCAGATCAAGACTGGTACATTGTAAGAAATGAAAATCTCCTGTCAGTCTAGGAAAGGACATAGTACTTTTTCCCATTAATATATCACCTACACAAAACAGGCACAGTAGGACCAGAGGCACATTAACTTCAACTTTAAACATCCGCTTTCTGTGCTACCATTTGCATTGGCATGATACCACCATCCTCCCTGCCGCAGCCACCGTTTGCTCAGTACAGATGCGGAAACAGTGAAAACCCTGATGGGCTGTAAGGGGTGGTCGAACTGTAATGAAGACTACCAGAGTTTGCCACCAGGTCTTAAAGCCTGCCAACAGACCTATACGTGCTATGGAGCCACCATAAGGTAGGTTCGTAACTTCCTAGATGGCTTTCAAAAAGAAGACTGCAGCTCCGCAGGGAGCCTCCGGAAAGCCCCACCAGACCCTGGACAGGCTGCACGGGTCCTGCTTGCTGCTGCTGAGCCCAGAGGCAGCAGAGGAGCAAGCCATGTCCCGCTGCGTGCCTCATCCACCTCTTATCACCTGTGGCACTGGCTGCCGTGGCACTGCACGTGGCAATGGCACCTCTCCCACTTCCCTCTTTTTCCATCTGAGCTGCACAGTTTGGGATCCTTCATAAATACAGAGACACTTTACATTTAATTTACTACACGCAAGAAGTTTTGCCAAAAGGCTGTGCGTTACTAGCGTGTCTCCATGCAAGACGTTGACTGGGATTCTCCACCAAGAGCTTGGTCATAAGGGAAATACACATTAACCTGTGCACCAAAACTGGAATTGTGCAATTTCCTATACCACTTCCAAACTTGATGTATATCAGTCCCCCATTAAGCATCATTAAAAGACGTTTACGTATACTCTATTCAGCTATGTGTGCACTACATCTAACTCCTATTTTGAGGTAAGTATGCACATGCCAAATGTGATATTTACACATTATTTAAGTTTTTACATATCTCTAAGAGCTGAACAAATTAATACTTTGATTAACTTAGCCATTTGTTCATATGCGATTAGTTTCTAAAATTAATGCATTATTTAAATTTATTCAGTAAAACAGCTTCTGGGGTGTTTCTTCTCTGGGTTGATTATAAGCTCTGAAGATCAAACATTCATAATTTGAGCTGTGTGGCTTTGATTATAATTGTTAAGGTAAATCACAGGGTGCTCCAGCTCTTCCTGGATTGGCCAAGCACAGGCATGCTCCTGCACACAAGCCAAATCTGGCACTCAGGGCAGGCAACACAAGCTTGACATCTGCTTTCATCAGACACTCAGCCAAATAAATTCAGATGAATGTTTGTGATAAGGGAATAGGAAGGGTCCATTGAGTGCAGCTTGAGCTAATTCTCTTTAAACTGTGATTAAATATGTGCACAGAACACCTCTCTCCCTCCTGAGCCCCCTCCCCAGGATTCTCCCCAACAGCAGCATATTGGCAGTAAAACCCTATACACGCAGTCCGAGATTTCCCATTACTCAGGAACAGTTATTAAAATGCATGTTGTTCTTTGTTTAATTTATAACACACCCTCTTTTCTACATGCCCTAAATAATTGCTTTTTAATAGGTAATAGAGTTCTACATCGTGCTCTGTGTTAATATTTCCCATCGGGAGGCTGGGACGTGCTCTCTAACAGCGCTGGCTCCTGTACAGAGATTCACTGACGCTCCTGCTCTGACCAGGAGCAAGTGTGCAGCTATATGGCTTGTAATCAGCACTTAGTGCCAAGGAAGAAGCACAACGGGGAAAACATCATCGGAGTGCTTTGTGCCAGGGAAGGCTCTTAAAACATGGATGAGTCCTTCACAGCCCAAACTATTTGTCATCTGGCTAGTGTACATCTGAAAAACTATCAACAAAGGCAATTAGCTCTAGAGAAGTATTTAATTCCCAGCAATACATTTAAGTACTTTGCTATTGCTTTTTAATTGGAAAACACGCTACCATGAACATTTACTGCAGATTTTGAACTGACCTTGCCACTACCAGAATGAGTCCCTCTGGGATTTTCACTTGTTATGGTACAACTTTGTCTGTAACAACAATTAGTACTTCTTAGAAACCGCTTCTTCTGCACTCAGCCTCACCTCAGAGCTCAGAAATAGTAGCTTTAGGTGTTTTGGAAAGTTTTACTAGCTTAATCATCATCCAGTGCAGCGTAACTTAAAAAACAAAAGCCACACACACCGCCAGCTGATCTTGGCATATACACAGCACATGGGCACGAGCCTGTTTATACAATGAGACAAGTCCACCTTTATTTGAGTGTGTTGTCTCTCTCAAGTTCCCCATGGCATGCAATAAACATAAGTACATTCTTTATTCTGACTGAACCAGACAAATAAATGTGTGTGTCCTAAATGAGAAAGTACTAAATGACAGATAACTCCTATGCCAAAAATACGCAGATCAGGAGGGACAATTTTCTAAGTGACTGGAAACCAAACTGAGATTTTATCAATCATCTCCTGCATTTAAATTCATTCAGATCTGTTCAAGATTTTTCTACGCAACACACAGGACTTAAAAGTCCTACAGTTAACATATAGCAATTCACCCATTTCTTAAATTCAAATGGATGTAATTTTGATTGTGGTAAACATAAGTAATATACCTCTTAAGTTACTTACCCAGCTGGAACACAGTAAATAAAAGCAGAATTCAACGAGCATTTATACAACAGTGCCAATGTTGCAAAACAACCACCAGAAATGCACCCCAGGGGAAAGCAGTGCAGGGCATCCCAAAGGGAGCGGGAAGTGTCATTACAGTTTTTGAAAACATTACACCTAAAAGGAACTGACAAGTCCTTAAAAAACGGAGTGTTGGCTCTAAGAGAAGGCTTCTTGCAGAGATTCAAATTTTTCCCATATGCCAAGCTACTGTGAAGAAAGGAAATTTAAAACATCTTTTTCTATAAAACTTAGCCCCTACTGCCACCTGCAGTTCCCATAAAATGCACTCTCTGATTAAGCATTTCCATTTCCAAGCAGAAACTGCCGCACACCCCTGGGTACAAAACCGGGGTGCCATCTCAAACCAGGCAACAGTAAGGACCATCCTTTCCACAATTAAAATTTAACTGCTTTGTGCTTGTTGTATGAGAGCGGGCCATATCCTGCTCTCACAGACACACACCCAAAACCTATGAAAATGCCACCAAACTCAATGGGGATGCAACCTAGAGACATGCCAGATTAAAGCTTTGCAATGTTTGCTGTCCCTTGTGTAAGTGAATTGTGCATATTCAAATACACAAACCCCGAGGGCAAACAGCATCTGTGTGCTGCTTGATTGCTTTCTCCAGCCTTACCAGGCCAGAGCCAATGCAAAACTGGCCCAAAACCAACTGTTGCAAACAAATAAACAAAACTAAAAAGAATGAAAAATACTTTTAAAAAAATCACTAATATATGTGTAAGAGACCTAGTCATTGCTTCAGGGCAGACAATTTAATATGTAAGTGTGTATATGGGCTCCTGTATTGTACAATTTGCATTCTAACTCCCGACACAGCTGGAGAACAGTGCCTCAGCACGCAGCTCCCCATGACCACACACCTGCTGGAGAGCACAAGAGGTCCCGGCAGCGGTCAGCACCAGAGCCTCTTCTTCTAAACCCTGCCACAGTTATGTTTTAGAGATCAGCTAAGTATTTCTCTGTGGCAGGTTGACCACAGCTGGCTGCCAGATGCCCACTCAGCCACTCTCTCACTCCCTCTCCTCAGCAAGGCAGGAGAGAAAACACGGTGAAAAAACTCATAGGTCAAGATGCAGACAAAGATAGATACAGACAAGGAGATCCCTTACCAATTACCATCACAAGTGAAACAGATTCAGCTCGTGGTAAATTAATTTAATTTCTTACTAATTAAACTAGGTTTGGATGGCGAGAAACAAAAGCAAATTGCTCTCCTTTGCCCCCTCTTTCCGACCTCAGCCTCCCTCCTTCACTCCCAACTCCTCTGCCTCTCCCCACTCCCGGCAGTGTTTCCCCCCTCGCCCCGTCAC
>Ga0065711_1044342_pt1 | contig 14159 bp, 4 predicted proteins | sample Hoacrofraction12_FD_59098 | JGI IMG/M metagenome (GOLD analysis project Ga0065711, IMG submission 59098) | Hoatzin crop microbial communities from Cojedes, Venezuela - Epithelial fraction 12 v2 (version 2) | ecosystem: Host-associated > Birds > Digestive system > Esophagus > Crop | place...
AGGAAAAAAGAGAGGAAAAAAGAGAGGAAAAAAGAGAGGAAAAAAGAGAGGAAAAAAGAGAGGAAAAAAGAGAGGAAAAAAGAGAGGAAAAAAGAGAGGAAAAAAGAGAGGAAAAAAGAGAGGAAAAAAGGGCAATGTTTTTCTTCTAACACAGTGTGGTCTCAATCATCCTATGATACAGTCAGTTTATAAATACCCTGTCATGAATGGGGCCAGATGTAATGAACTAATAAGAAAACCCTAATCTCATAGCCATAAATATTCATTTTAGAGTTTGTAGTAAAGTTTTATTAAAATATATCAGAAAAAGTTGATTAGCTAAAACAGAACTTTCTGTGGAAATGAATGCATACATAAGCATGCATGCTCCCACACATATACCAACACACAGAGCCACCAAGAAATTCCCCAGCATTTATGGTATTAGTCTGGGATTCAAGACATTTGGGCTCAAAACTCAAACCAGGAGGGTCCTACTGAGAAGATAATCCCCCAACCCACAGAAAAAACATTGGAATTCCTTACCAAGACTGAATTCCTCATGTAACCCTTGTGGTTTAGGACCACAAGTACAGCCATGAGATTTTCTTCAGTCGTGCTTCCTTCACATTAGCATTCTAAATAAGGCTAACTTGGTCACCTCCTGCTCAGGAGTGTTTATGAGGAGATTATTTTCCCTTGGAGACCATGCTTCCTGCACTGAGTGGTCAGCCATGTCAGCTTCCAGCACCAACAGACATTCATCTAAGGTGATAGATATTGTGGTTTGGACATGATGCAGAAGCGTAATGTTTCTCCTCCTCCATTTACTAGTATTAAAGACTGAATTGAACAAAATTAGTTCCTTCTACTGTGAGGGTGGCCTGGTCTCAGACACATGTCTGAATGAGCTATTTATCCAAATGAGAAATTACACGAAACCCACCTGAGAGTCAGCATCTGCTACAGCCAGCACTATCTTAAACAATATATTCAGAAGCAGTGCCAAACAAAATGAAAATCTGCTGAATGTGCCAGCAGTCCAAAGAGTGCTCAGGTGGCTCTAAAAGGAGGATGTAGTGGGAATGTATGAGCAGACATCTTCAGGTCTGTTGACATCAGAAGAATGTCCTTGACTCATCTTTAAGCATTAAAATGAAGGATTTCCATATTGAGAAAGTGAAGTTCTCTGAATTGGATTGCTTGCAACTGTGAGACCCAAAAAACCCTATAGTAAAACTCCACTCTCTTGCAGTCTTCAGAGGTAATGATCAACTTGCATAAAAAGGGCTTTTCTTGTTTTAGAATATGCCTGAGGGATACCAAAGAAGAGGAAAGTAGATGAAGCCAAGAACGTATTGCTGGGATTGTTGTGAAAAAGAGTTAAAGGCAGAAACAGTTGGCTTTTCACTTTGATGAAAAACATAGATGAAGCTACTTTCTATACCACAATATATTGTCAGCTCAGAAAAACTGATGGTCTATAGACTGGTATATTCCAAACAAAAACTTAGAAGAAAAGCACATGTGTAATTGTAAACATCAACAGTTATCAACCTTCTCAAATGCTCAAACTATGATTAAAAAGGGAACCATTGTAAAAATAATTCTACAAAGTATGAAAAGGCTTTTCTCAAACGGTGCCACAAAAGCACACATTTGCTGCTCTGTGAAAGTGATCTCTGTGTAAATCTATGGCTCCTTCCCAAATTTTCCCTTCAGAGGAGAAGTGCTGACATATCACACATCTACCATGTGTTTTGCAGACAAGCTGATTCTGCCTGTGCTTGGAGCTGACTAGAAGAAGGTAACGCCAAACCAGAAGACATGTGATTGCTTTATCCTAATGCTGGTTTTGACTTCATAAGCCCGTGCAGGTGACCACACAAATTGTCCTCTCTTGTATTTGCCGAAAAGGAAGCATAAAGCAGAAGAGACAAAATGTGACTTTTTTTGTTGTAGTTGTAGTAGTAGCAGGAGACTGGCAAAAGATTATTTTAAGGGGCTCACAGAGATTAGTTTTCTGCTTAAAAGTAGATCCCAAGTTATTTATCAACATCTCAATTCCTGAAAAATATACTGGAACTGCTGGTGAGGTAGCACAAGTAGTGTTTCCTCCCTCCCAGCAGTCTTCCTGTCCCCAATTTCTTTTCTCTTCGTTATTCTCATCTACACACATATACACTACCACGAAAAGGTTTCTGGGTTTTCATCCTTTTTTTCCTGAGTCACCACTTTACTGTCTTGCTTTTGATTCTGTGTGCATTTTCACTAGTTTGAAAGATGGGGAAAACACACATTTGGAATAAACTCAGTAAAAGCAAACACAATCATAACTTAGTCCAGCTTTACACAAAATAAAAGTATAAAAAATAATTCATCTATATTAGCATACATAATATTCTGATGTATAGCTGGAAGAAACTTCGTTTGAAAGTAACGCAAAACACTAGATATTGTACTTTTTGAAAACCTAACAAAAACATAATTAATAGAACAAGAACATAAGAAAAACGGAAATCATGATGCACATAAACACTACCTGGGTTTAAAACCTACTGCTCCCAAGTCAAGATTCTGTAACTAATCCATTAAATTAATTAGCTCCAAAAGTAAATTTAAGATTTCTCAGTGCAACAGATTTTAAATAACTTGGCTAACATTTTCATTTCAAAATTTTAATTAAGTAAAAAAGAATGCTGTGTTTTTATGAAAAAAAAATTAAAGTATATAACAAATTGTATTTTCCTAATTCCTATAGAATAGTTTATGGAACTGCTGCAGAAGTATCATTACACATTCTTACCAAATCCTACAACAAAAGGATTCCAACAAAGCCTTCCTAGAAGCTGGCCAATTAAAGGGAACTGCTGGATTGCTACAATTGAATCCTGTTAAAACACAAAAACAAACAAAAAGATAATAAATATACTGCACATCAAAAGTAGGTTAGGAGAATTAGTAATGATACAGATTGTTGTAAATTACAGTCCCAATGGTTTTGTAGTGAAATGCTCTGGAAGCAAAACACCTGCAGGTATGTAATAAAAGCAGAACTTCCTGAAATTTGCTATAATGTCATAATTCAAATAAGCTAAAGCTTAAGTAATTTCCTCACCTAAGACTTAATTATGAAAATTTGTTCATTTGCTGCCCATCCAGTAATCAAAAAACAGTATTAGTAACCAAGATTTCATAATAATAAAAGCACAATCAGACTATATTTTTGTTGATCCTAATTGCTTTAATATACTGTATCACAGAGTTTCTGAAGAAATTAATATCTACTATGGCATAAAACTAAGTATCTTTCTATTACTTTTGCTTGCTTTCTTTAACTTGTGTTATGACTAGCCAGTAACAAACTGCAATTTAACTTTTACCCAAATAGAAAGCAGCTTCACTATAAAAGTAGTAGACAATGTAGTTAATATACAACCCTATGTAATCAGTCTTATTTTTCCATTTTTGCAGCTTTACTATCTCATAAATGAAGGCTTTTAAAAATGGTGCTGTACTGAGATAACATGCAAGTAGCAGGAACGATAACCATCTCCTGCTGCTGCAATAAATTCCTTACATTTGTCTCACATTTGGGGCTAGCCCTAGACTTTCTGGGGCCATACTCACAAGGTCCATTTCAGGCCAAGCCTCAGATTACTTGAAGTAGCAACATTAAAAATAGATTTCCCCCCCCGTCCCCCCCCAAGAAAAAAAACATAAATGTGGGAAGAAACACAACTTCTCAGAAATCTTTTATTTAAAAGTTAAATTCAGTTCAGAATAAAATAAGAGCTCTGCAGTCTTCAGATAAGGATATTCAAAAATAAGTACTTCCATAAGAAGTCAGCCTCATGCCATAATGCAATATTTCTAATTGCTAATTAGACTGCATTATACTGAATACATATACTGAAAAAGCCACATTCAGAAAAAAACCTATACACAACTGAACATATAAACAACTAAACTTATGTTTAAAATGAGCACTCTAGTAAATGCAGACAATAATTAAATTACTAAACAGAGCAGCCAGCACCATAATGCCAATGGTGCTGATGCTGACCATGCTGCTAGAATTCACTACGTGTGCCACAGCACTGGGGTTAATGTGTCAACAGACTCTCTAAGATTTAAAGGATCACTTACAGTTTTGCATGTTAAGGCCTTTAAATAATCCAATTTATGACCTGACAAACAGAATCAAATTCTTGTTTATTTTAAAGAGTTTTTTAAAGAGGCTACAGCATTGGCTGGGAAATCTCACGTGACAAAAACCAATCAAGAAGAAAAAGCTCCTTTCACAATAAATCAGGGCAACAGGAAGCACACTCCTGTTTGCATTACCTGTGACTGTTTCCCCAGTTTGCCCCTCTGATCCAGCAATACATCAGGTCAATAACAGAAACCTCCTTGCTACTGTTAGCTTCTGGTTTTGTCAAAACATGGTGCAGATTTTTTCCAAGGGCATTTTCAAAACAGGTCACTCTTCCTTTTAAAGTCACTTACCATATGTTTTAAAGTTTCATAAATCTGATGTAGAAACTCCTGGAGCCGGGGCAAGTGAAGGGACACATCCTTCTGGGATTCCTCTGTGGTGGCTTGACCCCATTTAATAGCTTTATCCAACCAATATTCAAAGTTCAGTTTGGGCACAGTAGTGTCCTGGGCCATTCCACAATCCTGAAAAAAGATTATAACTCTCCATCAGGCAGCACTAAACAGTGGCTTCAAAGAATGAAAATGGGAAGAAGGATTTCTGCTAACTTTTTTTGTGTTCATGTGTGGGGGGTGTCTTTGTATTTACATCTCATAAGGGTGCCAGTTTCCTCTGTAGTAGTAAGAAGCTAAAATAATAAACCCACTGTGACAAAGTAGCAATGGGGGCACAGTAATCAGTAAATTACCTTAGAAGGAACCACTCCGCTGTGTCTCAGGCTTTTATTATCTGAATTTGTCATTGCTCATATTTCACTTCAAGAATATTAGAATAATGTGAGTGTGCATAAATTTACAATGCTTTGCATAACGAAAACCTGAAAATGCCCGTTTCAAGATAAATGAAAGTATTAAAATAAGGCTCAATCGAAACAAAAGGGGTTAGGGGGCCTTTCCTCGTTGTAAGTTCTACATTTGTAATTCATCATCAGTTTTAAATGTAAAAAGAGTATCTCCTTAAAGGAAACTAATATCTTTGGTATTTCAGCTCTGTTTTTATGATTATACAAAGGAGATGGAAAAAATACAACCACACGCATCTTAAATACAACTCCTATAACTCAGTTCTGAATAAAAGGTGTACCGTATATAATCTATATCCAATGGCACACTTTGCTGTAAAAATTGGGTCTTTGAGAGATGAGCATCATTTTCAAGCCAGAATGTTGAAAATTTAACCAAATTGCCCCAATAAGACACCAAAAAAAACCCCTCAATTTTTTCTGCTTTTCTATTATATTTTTCATTGGCAGAAAGACAGAGAATAGCACAGCAGGCACTACACCAACCTTTAAATCTCTCTGAAAGAAACACCTCATAGGCTGAAAGAGCCAAGAGCTCTCACAGCCATTCAATCATTGTTCCTTCTGTCAAGACTGTAAAGACAAGTGTCAATTAACACAAATGTGGTGGCAGTTTTCAGGAATGAACTGTTGCCCACTTGGAGACACTCACGGAAGCAACAGAGATCAGTGAATATTTACCTTTGTGAGCTACAGATATGGAGCTACAGACCAAAAAAATAAACCTGAACCTAAGCAGGAGCCCTGCAAATCAAGCTTGCTTCACACAGCTAAGCCTTACAAGCACATCACTTCTGTAGCATGCTAATCTTAGCCAGATAAAAATCTGGACATCATTAATAAACCTGTTTGATTTCTACGAGTTATGAATAAATAAATATCCCATAGTGAATAACAACTATTATTTGACTTTGGATCCTGTCCAGCGAAAAAAAAAAAAAGTACGGTAAAGCTACTGGCTTGCCAGAGTTCAACGCATATTTGCCCTAAACATGTTCAAAGTAACATAAGCAAAGCCAATGCTTTTGTGTTCTTTATTACACTCTCGTTCCTACCTGCAACTGTTGCTGTCAGCAGAACTCTTAACAGACCTGTGCAGTGCCAAGATCTTACTGATCTTCCGTGAGTATCAAAAACAGGCTATGAGACTTCATCACCATCTCTCTCTGAAGTGACATAGGTCAAATGCCCAGCAGCAATTAGCCATCAAACACTCTTATCATCATAGGGACATAATAAAGACTTCAAGAACAAATTAAAGCCAGGAACTAAATTTACACATTTGAGTGAATTAATAAGCCTGTTTGATGTTCCCAGGTTAAGATTAATCCTCCTGCATACTTAAAACTAAGTCCCCTAGTAAAATGTCTCCTAAAACCTTAAGCAAAAGGGAAAAACAGGGAAGGGGGGAAAAAACCCAGCCAAAACCCACAGACACAGCAGCATTTTGGGCCAGTCACATGAGTTGACTACGTATTAACAGAGAATCCAAGGTAAGCAAATGAAGGAGACTTATCTCCCATACCAAGTACCTGTAACTGCTATTCCAGTATGCAGAATGGCACAGCCATCACAGGGTGAGGGTTGCCTCTTTCCAGAAGCCTGAAATCCCAGCTCCACAATAAGAAACGTGTTTTATCTCCCTTCTTAATTACAGCTAAATAAACTGGATTGCTGGTCCAGAGAGATTCCTTAGGAACTACTTAGCTGGTCCAGAGCCATTGCCTTATAGAAAAAAATGTCACTGAGATGTACATTCCTTTTTAACTGCAACCAAAAAGAGAAATCAAAAAGGAGAACATCAGCACAAACCAGAAGAGAAAGGAAATCTTTAAAGTGTATCTATTCTATACACTGCTAACTACAAGTGTGCATTTTCTACAGTTTCTGATAGTTAATTCCCTTATGATACCTGGTCTTGACTATCTAGGATGTAAGCAAGTACTGTCCCATCAACAGACTTGTACTAGTCACATACATAAATCTGTCTCTCCTTCACCAAGAAAACAAAGGAGTTCTGTGTTCAGTGCTATTCAAAATTCTCACCTGGAATGCAGTATATTTTCCATATATTGTCCTGTTGTATGAAAGCATAAGCAAAGGACTTGCACCAAAAACACCCAACTATACATTCTAGAGTTCAGAGTCTGTTTCAGAAGGATCAGACCTGAACTTTCTCCTTTCACATCATTTTCTGATTAAACAGAAACAGGGTTCTGTTTCTCAAACAGAGTTCAGAAACTTTAGCTGCAGTATAATGCTCCTTCATGGACAAGTTTATGGGAAAAAATGGAGGAGTCAGTTTTTCGTCCCATTTCTAAAGTGGATTAAGGGACAAACAAATGTATTTTTCCATGCAATTAATTTTCTGAAACTGCTCAAAATACTACAACAGAAATAAGCAGCAAGTGATCTACATGACTAAGAGAACAGGTAATTTACAGTGTGTATCTGTAATAGACTGTGGTATATACACTGAAAAAAAGGGGAAATAAACCACTAAGAGTGACACAAATAACAATCTTTATTTGCACTCTCTTTGCGGCGAGGAGGCAAGGTTGAGCACTTCTGTAAAGCTTTATACAAGAACTACTCTTGCCAATTCAATTGTAGGAGAATCCCTTACAGCAACTATTAGGAACTGAATGTAGATTTTCAAAAATTATCATCACAAAAACTCTTAGAGTGATAAAAATACTGCTGTTTTCTGTTTTGGGATACAATCAATTCACATTCTTACAAAACTTACCCTGAGATCTATAGAAAAGTATATTAAAGTGACTTTTCCAAGAATTGCTGCGCTGTTCATATAGGCCATTGGCCCTTGTTTAGCATTTAGTAGGTACTTCCAATTCATCCTTGATCAATAACATGCTTAACTTAATATGCACTATGTTTTGCTTCATCACAACACTGCTTGTGCCACATCAAAAGAAAACCAGAAAAAATAATTATCCCAAGCATTTGTTCTATTTGCAATACCATGACTTCTAAGCTGTGTTGATGTGTTTGTTTATTTTAACTACAGCATCCAGTCCTAAAAAGAGCAATTTTATTAATATAGCTTACTCTTGTCTTCACCTCCACATTATCGGAAAGCATACAGTAAAACTACTGTATAAATAACACAATTAAAAAGAAAACGTAACATACCAAATCTGAGAGGCAGATTTAATCTCAAAAAACTGTCACAGGATATATAGTTTATTAACAAGAGAAATATAAAACTACCAGTTAATTAAATGTAATTTAAATATTCCAATCCCAGTAAGATACAGACCTTATTAAAAGACCTACAGAAATTATAGATAATGAAGACTTGATCAATAATTTCACTTATACTGTGAAGTATATTCCTAAAGTCTCTTGCAGGTTCATTTCCACTCTCTTCAATTAGTTGGGACTCCTTTTATTTTAGCTGCCAAAAACAAAAAAACTGCTTCTAATTTATGACTATTTACTCCACAATACAAGAAATTCAGAAGCTGGATTTACTATGAATCACTGTAAAATATCCCTTACTTCTAGAAAGAAGGGGAAAAAATAGTCTTTAGTTCTCCTTTCTCAGAATCCCCAGCCAACCCTTTTGGTCTCTTACTTTCAAGCACAGAGAACCCTGTGGAGCTCAGGCATGAGGGTACTTGTTATATCCTTCAGAAGCTGAAGGCAGCATCTCTTACAAGGAATGGATTAGCTTTATTCTGTCAAGTGAGCTATCTGGATTAGTGTCTGAAATGTAACCCTCCAGCCAGTAATTTTTGTTACCATATCTGGAGGCAGAGCCCTACAGTATACCAGGGCACTCCACTTTAGGACAGAGTTACTGCTACCTCCTCCAGAACACACATGTACAAACACCACACAGTCATTGTCACCCATGTTAAAACACACCTAATACTATTCATCTGTGACAGACAGTGAACTATTTGCAAGGGTAGAAGAGACATCAACAAAGTTTTCAGAAAACTTCTCACAACTATCTCCTTATCTATTATCTGAAAATGCAGTATTTTCGCATTCAGCATGTAAGGTAGTAAAAGAATAAATTTTTTTTTTCTGTAGAACTGCAGAAATAAAACCTCTTTAAGTAAAATCCTAAAAAGAGAAAAATCAAGTGAAAGCAAAGCAACTTCTTGAGAAATTCTGAAACTCAGGACTCGGGGAATATGCTGTTGCTAAAACATTACAGCTCCTCAGAAAGAATTTCTGTCAATCAAAGGAAAATCATTAACAAACTTTCATAGTTTTCAATGTCCCAAAATCTGGCTTTAATAGATAGCAAAAAATCACTACTAAACTTTTATTACTTAGTTTGTCTTTCATCTTGTAAATTCAGCTGTTATTTCTAAATAAACAAATGCGTTTCAATGGATCTTTGAGATACCATTAAAGTACAACATTGCTTTATGTCACACCATTCCAAATAAATGTGACAAAAACTTGAATTCAAGGTATAAAGCTCTCATTTGTGTACTTTCCCTTGAGCCAGTGATAAGTAGTTCCTCATTCCAAATGAACACTGCACTTTCCATTATTCCATCTCTGCTCTCAAATCTTGCCCATCAGCAACCCCAGCTTGTGAGGAAAAAAGAAAATAAGAAAATAGTTAAAATACTAGTATGATATCAAGGTCCAAAGGACCCCAAGTAGAACAGGTCACCACTAAGCTAACAGAATGCATAAACATACACTCCAAATTCCAAATTATTTTTAGGGTTGTTAACACTTACAAAAGCATTAGAAGAGTCATTTCGTGCATGTTTATTACATTAATAGATATTAGAAGACTGACACTAGGAATCAGGACACTAGACGTTAGGTAAGCACTTCAGCACACTATATAATCAAAAGATACCATGATTTTGACTCCTTAGGTAATCAACCTTAACTCGATTATGGTAAAACATGGTTGATACACTAACAGAGCAGAAGACTTAACTTACTGTTTCCATGTTTCAAAGATGCCAAAAATCATGTCACAGATATACTATCTAATAGATGATATTTTGACGTTATGCCAAAAGAAAAAAAAAAGTTATCCAGAACATAGATACTATTTTCTCATTTATTATTTCTCTACCTAAAATGTCTATTAGGTTCTTCCACCTTGTTCCCACAAGTATATTTTTCATCTTCACCTTGACAACTCACCTTTTATTTTCCAGGAACAAAAAGAAAACATAATACATACTTAGTGAGGCAGCAAGATCAACCATGATTATTTCGTACTTTAAAGGAAACCTATTACTCGCTCCCCAAAAATAAATTCAGAGTAAGTTTATTACAAAAACTACAAAAAAACTAAATAACTTTTTAGAAACTTCAGAAATGCCCAAGAGTAGTAAATAGTATGTGAAAACTACAAATGTATATTATTTATTCCTGTGATCTTATTTTTCACAGTGTCCCTTCTTGAGAGATTAGGTTTGCAGGCTGGTTTATAGGTTGGTATTAAGTCTAACCTAGACCCACTGGCAGTCCAACATTCAAGAATAATCTAGTGAACAATTTCCACCTTGATTCTGGACAGTATGCTTACATCCAGTGTTAATGAGTTTTGACTGTTTATTTAATAACTTTTCAGATAAGTGCAAGTTTCCCTATTCCTCTTTATGCCTACATCCACAGATACAGATTCATAGAATGGTTTGGGTTAGAAGGGACCTTAAAGATCACCTAGCTCCAATCCCCCTGCCATGAGCAGGGACACCTTCCACTAGACCAGCTTGATCAAAGCCCCGTCCAAGCTGGCCTTGAACACTTCTAGGGAGGGGACATCCACAGCTTCTCATGGCAACTTGTGCCAGTGCCTCACCACCCTCACAGTAAAGAATTTCTTCCCTATATCCAGTCTAAACCTACCCTCTTTCAGTTTAAAGCCATTACCCCTTGTCCTGTCACTACATGCCCTTGTAAAAGCCCCTCTCCAGCTCTCCTACAGGTTCCCTCTAGGTACTGAAAGGCTGGAGTAAGGTCTCGCCACAGCCTTCTCTTCTCCAGGCTGAACAGCCTCAACTCGCTCAGCCTGTCCTCATAGGAGAGGTGCTCCAGTCCTCACATCAGTTTACAGCAAGAACAAGCCACTATTATAGAAAACGGCAGACTTTCAAAATTAAAACAAATTGCATGCAAATATGTCTTCCTCTGGAAAGAAAACCAGAGTTTTGTCAAAAGAACCAACATTGGCTAAGCAGCGTACAAAATCTGGTAAACTAAACAGCTGCCAAGCAGATGGGTGGCGTTATCATGAAACACTTAGACTACCAGTTCTCCTAGAGAAAGTAGTTAACTCCTCTATTTTGCTCCTCCGTATTTGTTTCTTCTATTTATCCAGATAATTAGTATTTCAACAGTTGTCAGATCTGCTTTCTGAATTATATTATCAGATCTCACTGGAAAAAGAGCCCAATTTTCATCTTTAAGGGACTATGGTCAATAACAGGGCTACAGCAGGACACCATATGTATTAAAGCTCTTGCACAGGTTTAATCTGAGTAACATTGCAAACATCAGAACGATGTTTCCAGTTGCATTCTGTTGCCCTGAAGGACTGGAGAGGATTCGATGCCCTGAGGAAGCATGCATTGCTGGGATTCATACAAGATCTGCCTTTCTAGAACACTCTGAAAATATTACATTTCCCTCTCACCCCAAAAGGACTATACGACTAAAGCTATCTCCTTCCCATTCATCAGGCTGTAAGCTTCATGACCAAAAAAAATACTATTTATTAGCCTTCCATGGTTAACAGTAAACACTTCACACAAAAATAAATTTTAAAACTTTCTGGTTCTAATGGCAGGCTTGTCTAACGGCAGCACATCTTCCTTCTGACCTACCCTATTTCAAGGGGCTAAGAATAAAACCTTCTTCAATGTAAAAATCAGAAGTAATATCTCAGCACATCCATCTAACTCTTATATTCTGCCCAAGGGAACAGTGAAAGATATGAAAGACATTTAGGATTGATACTGCTGAATTTTACAGGTTTTGTTTGTTACCTTTCCATAATGAATCTTAACAGGACAACAAGGTAATTAATTATTGTTTCCACACACAAAAGCTGCAATTAGCAAGCCCATGGAATGGAATGCTATGTTTTTAGGCAGAAATTGAATACAAAGTCTGATCACAAGGCACTGAAAGTCACTCCTGCAAGAAACGCAACAACTAAGTTATTAAGAGTCCAACACCACGAGGTGGTTTTGTGTTTTAAAAAAGTTAAATTTAAGCGGAGAAACAGACCATGAGGTAAAGTACCTTTACATCTCTGGCAGAAGGCTCTGTACAATTCAGCAAAGTACCAAAACCACATGATGTCCTAATCTAAAAGAATTTCAATGTCAAGACTAGCCAGATCAAAATCCAGCAAGGCCCATGTAAAGCTGTCCATACCACTAGGCAGGGAATCAGATGCACATACAAAATGGAAATTTGTTTCAGGGCAATAAAGCAAATCCCAGATTTGATCTGTGCACACTGATGTTAAGCAGATCAACATGGCCTTCCAAAACAAAAGCCAGACTTGAAAGAAACACAGGGCTGCTAGCTCACCCTTTAACTCCCTGCTTGTTCTTTCATATCTGCATTGCTTACCTCTCATCAGTACACAGTGACCTGCCACAGAAACGTAACAAGAATATAAGGCAAAATACAGCAGAAGCGAGAAATGACATACATGGCATGGTGAACAGAACCACAAACAAGTACACCCCTTCATAATCTCTTTGAAATGCAGAGGGGAGGGGGGTTGAAGTGTGCCTCCTTTCACTGTATTTCCTCAGTAAGGCAAAAGCTTTCATATTTCATCTGGCCAAATCCAAATAGCAAACCTTCCAAGACCGTTTTGGTAACACTCAGGTCACTGTAATGTGGCAATCTCTCCTAGTGCTTGAGGGATAAAGATTTTTTGGGATAGCTGTAATGACAATGAATGTTAAAATATTCCTGGATTCAGTTTGTCAGACAGAGCCTTTTCACTCAGCCTAGTTCATTTTCAGCTGACATCTGTGACAAGAGCTGCAAAAAAACCCAGCCACACAAAGAAAAATACAGCCAAGAAAACAATGCAAATAAAGAAAAAATGCAACCCTGTAAAGAGTCATTAGGTCAAAATGCAACTCTGTAAAGAGTCATCAGGGCTTACTCAGCCTCTGAACTATAGGAGGCAGAACTGCTTCTGTAGAATATCTGGTAACACAAAAATGAAAGTAACATATTTTTACACCACTTCACAAAACGTCCAATCATTGCTAACACCCATTTAGCTTCACGATAGCTAGTAACCTCACACATCAATTGTGCATGGGTCTCCGACATCAGCAGTCTAAACACAACATAAATTAGACCTTCTTTTGCAGGTTACAGGAAAAGGAAGAAAATTCTGATTCTGTTTACATCAGCAGCAAAATTATTTTTAGTCTCAAGGGAGGCTAAATTTCACATTCTGCATTCAGGGCACTGAGAAGCTTATCTACATAAGAGCTCACCAAGTCACTACGCAAGAAAAGTCACACCCATTAGCAATAATGGCAAATTCTTGTTAGACGTAATTTATTGTTTGTACCCCTTTTCCTATACCCACTCTGCCAGCTAATGCATCACTCATTATCTCCTGGGCTATCTGACATGAACTTTGACTCTAAAGTTTTCATTACCATCTTCTGGCAAATATTATGCTCTCACGTAGCTTCATGTAAGCCAAAGCAAAGACGTGAATGCCTTATAATTAGCTAGACACACAGTCGTTCTTGTACCACTGTAAAATGGTACAAACTGTACTTTCTCAGTTAAACTTTTTACATCTGCTTATCACTATCTGCTCCAGCTTAAATCCACTGTTTTTACTGTAACTTCACTTGCTGTGGTGGGTTCAACCTGGCTGGATGCCAGGTGCCCACTAAAGCCGCTCTGTCATCCCGCTCCTCATTTGGACAGGGCAGAGAAAACGTAACAAAAGGCTCATGGTTCAAGACAAGGACAGGGAGAGATCACTCACCAGTTACCGTCATGGGCAAAACAGACTCAGTTTGGGAAAAATTAATTTAGTTTATTACCAATCAAATCGGAGTAGGATAATGAGAAATAAAACCAAATCTTAAAAACACCTTCGCTCCCTTCTTTCTGGGCTCAACTTTATTCTCAATCCCCCCCCCCCCC
>Ga0065711_1010230_pt1 | contig 14158 bp, 12 predicted proteins | sample Hoacrofraction12_FD_59098 | JGI IMG/M metagenome (GOLD analysis project Ga0065711, IMG submission 59098) | Hoatzin crop microbial communities from Cojedes, Venezuela - Epithelial fraction 12 v2 (version 2) | ecosystem: Host-associated > Birds > Digestive system > Esophagus > Crop | place...
CCGAAAGGAAAGGAGGACTTAGCTGGCTTGTTCCTGATACCCGTAAATGTAAAATTTCCACTTGCCAGAGTGATTGTAATTAAACTAAACTAGATCCTTGCTGTTCTGAGAAGACAGGAAAGCTCTAAGATAGAGAGGCCCCTCGATAACACTACTTAGACAAACTTGACTTGCTGTTTTGAGAAGACAGGAAAGCTCTAAGATAGAGATGCTCCTAAATAGTGCTACCCTAGACAGCTCAGCCTTGGGAGGGCAGATGCACCAAGCTGCAGAGATAAAGAGGCACCAAGAGGGCAACAAGACTGGAGCAAAACAACCTGGAAAGAGACGGTATGCGTAATCTTAGAACTGAGTTTGCGCAGAAACACAGATCAACCAGCGGACACTGTGATGAGGAGTATAAGCCTTCATCTTGAGACCCCCAAAGACCACCCGAGAATGCTAACAGACATGCGTGAAAGATATTAACATATGCTAATCAGTTCTTGGGAAAGTCATGAATATGCTAAGCATTTCTCAGAAATATAATGAATATTTATATTGTGATTGTATTTAACCTGAAATGACAGGGTGTTCGGCACGCACATTTGGAGCAGAGATGCCCCGTGTGCCCGGCGCCGTAATAAAGAATACCTGCTTAATAGTCTGCCGACTATTGAGTCTTCAATTCCGGCTTTTCACGGCATCATTCCCAACCTGAGCTTTCTCCAAAATACAGCTTGGGGTTTGGTTTGATCGCTGGGGAAAAGCCAAGTATTTCCAGGCCATTAACCTAGCAGGAGTCTAAGTGAGCTGTGACCTGTCTGAAAGAAAATACCAGTCTTGTGCCTAACAGGTACAAAGGCAGCAAAAAGCGACCTCGGTAGTGCTAATTAGGCAGTCTGTGGAAGACTGGGAGGTGTAATTGTTGTGCCTGTTCCCTGCAGATACTCCCACTCCTGCGTGTAGTTATGCTACAGAATCACAGAATCACAGAATAGTAGGGGTTGGAAGGGACCTCTGTGGGTCATCTAGTCCAACCCTCCTGCTGAAGCAGGGTCACCTACCTTACCATAAAGGGAGTGTGAAAGTAGCGTACACAACCATGCCGTACTTCAGGGGTGAATTAAAGACTTTCACTGCTTAGTTTGCCATTCTCATTCTTTGCTTCAACACTGGACTGACTAAAAAGGGATGGTGGTGTTCTGCTTTCATCAACTCCAAGGCCGCTGTGTTGCAGCCTCTAACTCCAGCAGTGTCATACTGAGAAATGGCTTGTAATACCCCACGTGTGTCTGTGTTTCAGCTGGACAAAGCTGACAGAAAGGTTTTTTAAGAATACCCCGTGGCCGGAGGCCGAGGCCATTGCCCCTCAGGTTGGAAATGGTAAGTCTTTTACTTTCTTTTTGCTTGACAGAGAGAGAAGGAAGTAAATTACTTTTGCTACATGAGTGAGCAGGTGCACAGTGTTGCTACTGCCTGAGTCGGTCATCTTTGTTCACTTTGGCAGCTCCCACAGCAGATGCCTGGCAAGAAGTCAAACTTGAGCGAATTATCTTTTTGTGCCTCCCTTTATTACTGTGGCAGGAAGAGGAGCACCACTGGTGTATCCAAGAGATCCAGTTGCCTAGGCATTGTGGCTTGCTAACGTCCAGTTCTGTCATCTTTTCCAGATGCTGTTTTCCTCATCCTGTACAAGGAGCTGTATTACAGGCACATCTACGCCAAAGTCAGCGTGAGTGTGTGTCTTGTGTCTTCCTGTGGTTGCATGCTGGCTTCTCTGTGCCGTAAAACTTGCCAGATCTTGCTGCCATTACAGTATCAGTGGTTCCATGATTTTTGTGAGACAGGATTGTATGGGTTTGTGAGCTGTAAGTCAAGTTGCTTTTAGGGAAGCTTAAAATTCTTGCCTTTTGCTAGCTAAGTAAGGATTCACTGATTGCTGAAAGCAAGAAAGACTTGATTGTCTTTCTGAGGCTCATTAGGTCTCTCCTCCAGCTTGGTTGTAATGGGTGTGGAGGTTTCCCTGGTGGTTTATATGAATCAGAAGACCTGGCCTGAGTTTTCAGGAGGCGATTATGCAAACATTTGTTACTGACATCAAATGTAGTGGTTAGTGGGTTGGGGAAGAGGCAGATGGTGGGGGGTAATTGAATTTTCTTTTTGATAGAGCTGTAATTGCGAGACCTGTAGATCAGCTGGTTTGCGTGTTTCTTTGTGGCTCTTTGTTCTTCAGATTAGCAGATGGGTGAGAGGGGTTGTTGCAAGAGGAAGGTGCATTATTTGTCACTGAAAACACCACATGTGGTCAGAGTGCCTTGTGGAGAGGGAAACATGGGCACCATAAAGGATACAGGGGAAGGAAATGAAAGGAATAACACTCTGTAAAATAAAACAAGCTCTACTTTTTTTTCTTAAACTAATTTGAAGTCAGTGAGAAAATCATAGTAATTCTTGGTTCTTTAAGGAAAGAAGCTGAACAGAGGCATGACTTACAGGGTAAATGAGTAATAACTGCAGTTTTGGTGTGGACCACAGGGTGGAGAAATGGGCACTTTGAAAAGGCTGCTGCATTAACCCAATCAGGCTTTAACAGAAGAGACCGGCTTCCCAAGCTGTGCTGTTAGTGGTTCTGACTGCCCTCGAGCGAGCGTCTCCAGGTGAAACAAGGAAGATGATTCTCAGAAGAGAGTGACTCCCTACTGTGTTTACTGGTCTTTCAGGATGTTTAGAAATACTGTCCAGAAGCAGAATTATTGATTTATTAAGGCCATAAGGGGAGAAGGAAGGAAAGCTGTTGAAGGTAATGGGAAGCTCTGAAGTCTGGACAGCAGAGAGGAGGACAGGGAAGGTTAATGCGTCCTGTTCGCAGAAGGTTTGAATGCTCACTTGTCCTGGGGGAACCTACCTGTACGTGAAAAGTATTCTATTCTGTGGGACAATAGCGATACAATGTCAGGTTTTCTGGGTGGTGCTGGTGGGTGTCCTGGTGGAATATTGGCTCTAATATTTTTGAATTAGACCCTCTTCTGCTCTGACTATTCACTGTCCTTCATACGCTGTTGCCCGTAGACTCCATCCTGCCGTGCGTGCAGCTAAGCAGACTGTGCTGACTTCTCATTGCAGGGGGGGCCCACGCTGGAGCAGAGGTTTGAATCCTATTACAACTACTGCAATCTCTTCAACTACATCCTCAGTGAGTTGCTGCAATTCATTTCTGGTTTGTGAATTTTGGAGAGGAGGAGTGGAAGGATGGGACAGAAAGGGTACTGGAGAAAGGGTCAAAACAACTGGAACGTGTTTGTTCCTGGATCATGCAGGGAGAAGTAGTCTATGAGCTTTCCATCTGTTTCAGTTTGTTGAATGAAGAGCACTTTATGTCCATGCATTTGAAACCACAAATAACACAAAGTTTCCAGTACTTTCTGAAATACTGTAAAGAATAAAACTTATTTAGCTTTCTGTCTTGCTGACAACTGCTTCACCTGTCTTTATTGAAAACAAAATGAAGCTGTAAGCTAGAGAAAACTTGCAGTGTTTCACAACTGCGTGCTGTTGTTGACTCCCCTTGGAACAAATTTTAGTGTTTATGACTCCTGCCAGACTTCTTGCAGAGAATAGATCAGCCAGGATAAACCCCTGCAGTCTGTGTGCAGCTTCTGAGAGACGCCGCTGCTGAGCAGTCATGCGCTAGAGATTAACCCCCTGCATGCTTGTATTCTTTAAAAGTGAAGGCAGCTGATGTAGCCAAAGCTAGGTGTTACTGCCTCACTGGAGGCTTCATTTGTCTGCTGCTGCATCTCCTATTTCAGGGAAATTCTTGTGTTCTTTAGTTTAGTCTATTCCTCCAGTTCTGCCACTGTTCCTGCACAAGGTTTTAAGCCTCTCATCTATTACTTACGTTGTTCTGCAGATGCTGATGGCCCTGCTCCTCTGGAACTGCCCAACCAGTGGCTCTGGGATATCATAGATGAATTCATATACCAGGTATATAAGACTGGGCCATTTCGGGGTGGCCTTGCCTCTGTTAGTTCTGTGAATTCTCCATCTCCTCCCTCTCTGTGATTTTCATAGCTAGGATGCCATTACAGGTCCAAAAACTTTGGTGTGACCACGGGTATTCCTGGGTCAGGACTTCATCTGCCTGTTCAGGTAGATGATGATGTTGATGAAGACCCATCATTCCTGCATCAGGAATAACAGTTAGATGAAGTAGTTTTAACAATTTTTAAGTTACAGGATGCTCTTTAGGGACTTCTGTTGACATTTCTGTTTCAGTTGCTGCTTAGGGGATTTCTTCTTTTTTTTTCAGCTTGCGTTCGTTTCTGTCTGATTTGTGCAAAGCAGCCTGACTGGAGTCTGCTGTAACCACAAAGACCTGGTGAAGATACTTGTTCAAACTAGTTTTATTGTGTTCTGTAGTTTTGCTTCAGTTTTGTATTTCTTAGTCAGTAAGGCCTTTATGCTTGCACTGAGAGATTGCTGACCTGATTTGAAATAACCTAAGGTCTAAGATCTTGACGTTCGGAAATATTTTTCTACTTACTCTACTGAGCGCAGCAATACGGATCTCGAATGCTCTTGGTTTTTCTCTATAGATATCTTTCTCTGTGACTTTTTATTATACAGCTGCTTGGAATTCCTAAAGTGCAGTCTTGTCAAGCTTGAGGGTGAAAAAGGATGTGTGCATATATAGAAAAAGATGTGTGTGTATGCAGACACACCAAATGACTCGGTCATTCTCTTTGCTGCCTGTTCAGACAGCATTTGTACTTAGTCACCTGTCCTAATTGCATAAGAGATCCTTCTTTGCTTTGTTCTGTCTTCTCACCTTTCCCCTCTGCACTGTGTAATTTTTTCACAAGGTGCTTTAAATGTGGTATAGTTTGCCATTTTGTTTGCCAGGTGATCTCAGATGAAACTCTTTTTTTCATGTGACTAGTAGGTTACTGTAATGCATTTGTGTGATCACCTTGTAAGCTTAGTGCACTTAGCTGAACATCTCCAAACTAGCTTCTCATCATCAAGTCTCTGCTTTTTCCTGTAGTTCCAGTCTTTCAGCCAGTACCGCTGCAAGACCGCCAAGAAGTCTGAAGAGGAAATAGATTTCCTGCGTTCCAACCCCAAGATCTGGAACGTCCACAGTGTCCTTAATGTGCTGCACTCTCTGGTGGACAAATCCAACATCAACCGACAGCTGGAGGTCTATACAAGTGGAGGTGAGCTGGCTGGGTGATGCCAAGCAAGACTGGTGTCTGTGCTGCCTTGCTTTGGTTTGACCAAGCTCGTTTAGCTTTGGGAGCTGGATCAGACCCTCAGTCAGTGGATGGATCGACTGGGAACAGGTTCTGTTGGCCTTACGTGAGCAGTGCTGGGGGTTACACTTGACGTGTTGCTCCCTTTGCTTGTAAACCTAGCGGTGTTGAAAGGGGAGCTTGCTTCTGTGGAGGAAAGCGTCATGGTGCCTTTTTTTCCTAGGTGACCCTGAAAGCGTTGCTGGTGAATATGGTCGCCACTCCCTCTACAAGATGCTGGGCTATTTCAGCCTGGTTGGGCTACTGCGTCTGCACTCTCTGCTCGGGGATTACTACCAAGCAATCAAGGTTCTGGAGAACATCGAGCTCAACAAGAAGGTAATACAACATGTTTTAAACCCTCTGTTGCAGTTTTCCAGATGCCCCTGTTCAAACATACTGGTGAAAGATTGCCATAAGAAATCTTCCAGCTGAGGAGCTGTTTGCAGTTGTTGTAGCTGTCAGGAGTTTGTAGTTGAACACAGCTGGAGCTTGGGTGTTAAATCAAGCCGAATGATGCCTGATGCTGTTGCAGCACAAATGCCTAGTTTTTAAGGTTTGCTGTGTGGTGCAAGGCAGCGTTGTTACAGGAAGTATTATTGCAACTGAAGCAGTAGCACAGCGGTAGGTAGCTGGACACATCGTTCCCACCTTGGTCAATAGCTCGTTCTTTTTGACTCATTCTCACTGTGCCCACTCCCACCTTGCATGTTTTTGCCCTGCAGCTGGGTCCTGCTTGTGGTAACAATGGCTAACAAAAGTCCAGCTGCAGCATGGGCTTGTCCCAAGGCTTGGCACAGATCTATGTATGTGCTGTCTGGCACAGGAGGTGGAGTGAAATAGGGGGAAAGGGAACCGGGCAAAGCAATATTAGGCACGGTGCAAGAGTCCTCTGCTTGCAGGAAGCTGCAACCGGAAAACATAAGAAATGGGACGAGCTAATAAATAGTGAGGAAGCTGCTGCAGGGATGAGTGGGAGGTGAGGTATCCTGAATTAACCCTCTCCTTTCTATATTTGGGGTGGGAGTTAGAGCAGAGGTGGCTGGATTCTGGGTAATGAGCTGTTTGGATCAAAGTTGGTTACTGCCCCCCGAACGCAGCGTGTTGATCCTTCCTTCTCAGAGCATGTACTCCCGGGTGCCTGAGTGCCAGGTGACCACGTATTACTACGTGGGCTTCGCATACCTTATGATGCGGCGTTACCAGGATGCCATCCGTGTCTTTGCCAACATCCTCCTCTACATCCAGAGGACCAAGAGCATGTTTCAAAGGACGACCTACAAGTACGAGATGGTAAGAGGTAGAATAGGTGTAGACTTCACAAAACAAAAAGCTGCTGTCTTCTCTCCTGCCCCGCCGCTGTCACCTGATAACCTACATCTGATAGTCCAGCCGTGTTTTCCTGGACTGTGCTGGTGGTGATGGCTGGAGATCCTTTGAACTGCTTTGCTGTGTGTGGCAGTATTTTCTCTGAGCCGTGTTAGTGGTGCCTTTGGTTGTTCACCACACGGTTGCTCCAGCTCCATCTGCTCTCTCCCTCTAGGCAGTGTTGTTAATGAATATTGGCTGCTAATGATATTCTTGTCGATGCTTCTTCAAACTCAGTCCTGTTCCTAGTCCAGTCTTGCATTTCAGGTTACTGCCATTGTTGGATGTATTTCCATTATCAGATAATCATTCACAGGCTGTTTTAATTGTGATTGAAACAAAGCTCCTTTCTCTTTCCACCTAAGCTGTCTCTGGTGCCTGTTTTACCCCCGCTGCTGCTGTCTCTTTTTCATCCGTATGATTCATTTCTCACTCTTTGCATAGCCAAATCCTGCCGTTCTTCACTCCGTGACACTTCACAAATTTGGTATGTCTGTTTCAGGCACACAGCTGTCTGTTTCATCCCACACTAGGATAAATCTTCCTTCTCAGTCTTTTCTTTACTGGCCTCCCTGATAACTGTCCCTTGCCAAGAGATGGTGGTTAAACAATCTGCCTTCCCTTCTCCTCTGCGCTTTTTTTGTTCCAAAGCAGTCAAACCTGCGTCTGGCCATCCACGTTCTGTATGGCTCTGGATACATTCGCTCTCTACTTTCCTCTTGTCCAGCCCTCTTTTTCATTGTTGAGAGCCTTGATACGACATTCATCTTACCTGCTTTGCCCAGAGGCACTGCTTCTTTGCGCTGTCTCCCTTGAGCATTAGGACCATTGGAGCTCTGGGTAAAGGGTCTGTCTCTGAAAAACACAGCTCCCAGCTCCCTCTGGCACTGTAAAGCCTGAGCACGTTGCCAGGCTAACAGGTTCTCCTCTCTGTCTCAGATTAACAAGCAGAACGAGCAGATGCACGCACTCCTGGCCATCGCCCTCACCATGTACCCCATGCGCATAGATGAGAGCATCCACCTGCAGCTGCGAGAGAAATACGGGGATAAGATGCTGCGCATGCAGAAGGGCGACGCACAAGTTTACGAGGAGCTCTTCAGTTACGCTTGCCCCAAGTTCCTCTCCCCTGTAGTGCCCAATTACGACAACGTGCACCCCAACTACCACAAGGAGCCCTTCCTGCAGCAGCTCAAGGTCTTTGCTGATGAGGTTCAGCAGCAGGCCCAGCTCTCCACCATCCGCAGCTTCCTCAAGCTCTACACCACCATGCCCGTGGCGAAGCTGGCCGGCTTCCTAGACCTCACGGAGCAGGAGTTTCGTATCCAGCTGCTCGTCTTCAAGCATAAGATGAAGAACCTGGTATGGACGAGTGGCATCTCTGCCCTGGATGGGGAGTTCCAATCTGCATCTGAAGTCGACTTCTATATTGACAAGGTTGGTATCTGGCCCTTGCTGGCTGGGAAATTCCTTCGGGCAGGAAATACTGGAAGTGGCAGCACCTAGTTCTGCTGCAGTCTGTGGGAAACATCCCTTCCTTTTTGCCATGTGAAGGGCTTGGCTGCTGACGGTGAAGTCGTGGCCCTGCTTAATAGGAGTGTCAGTGGGTGAACAGTAATGGGATGTCACAGGCAGCTTTGACAGTCGCTGCACCCAGAAGACAAAGGTCCTGAATGTCTTCCCCAGGCCAGAGGGTACTGTTTGTCTTTCAGTGTTCTCGGGAGGTGACAGCTGGGTGACAAATAGTGCTGTCAGTGTGTCAGGTGGGATTGTCAGCTATGTAGGTCTCCCCCACATTTCTCCTTTGCTTGACAAAGCAGGGATCTTGCTTGGTCATGTTACAGGTCCCATTTTTCACTGGAGCAGTATTTAGCTCTGTCTGCTGTAGGAGGAGTGTAAACACAAGGTGTGGTCCTGTAACCATCCTACCCTTGGAGCTCCGGGCAGCAGGAAGCATAGCAAAGAGTCTTTAGGACTTCATTTTCAAAGAGAATAGCAATAACCATTAGGTTTCTTGCTAGCAAGGAGAGCAAGTTGCCCCTTGTTCTTGGTCCTTAGAGCAGACCTTTTCCTGCAAAGTCTCATGCTATGTCCCAGCATAGCTCTGCTGATAGATAGCAGGACTCTTAGCTGCTTCTGGAGGGAAGCAGAGCATGAGTCACGGTAGGGAGTGCCAAACAGCTGCAAAGAGAGACAGCAATAGGTAGCGTGTGCAAGAATGTGGGAAGTGAATACAGTGTGAATTTGGGACTCATCCCAGGCAAAGGTGCCAGGGAAGGCACCCCACAGAGAGCTGAATGGTTGCAGTGGGATGAGCACAGGTCGGGTATATGTGATGCTGAACAAGGGCCGGAGCGAAGCTGCTTTGGTGGCTCCTCATGTTTGGCAAGGCTTGTGGTCTCCCTGCTAGCTCAGTCCTTTTCCTGACCTCACGCTGTTCCTTCCCCAGGACATGATCCATATTGCGGACACAAAGGTTGCTCGACGCTATGGGGACTTCTTCATCCGGCAGATCCACAAGTTTGAGGAGGTGAGGCCTGGGCAGGAGAGCTGTGTAGCTCTGTAGGAAAAGTGGGGCAAACATTGGGTTGCGCAGGCCCTGGAGGAGGCCTGTCCTTGTGCAAGACAGCTGTGCAATGCCTTGCAGGGGTGAGCCCTGGCTGTGCGAGGCACTGGGCAAAGGCAGGTGGTTGAAGCAGCAGCTGCTAGCCTTTGAAGAATGGCCTGTTTTTGTGTGAGAACTGCTCATTTGGGCCACTGTGGAAGAGGAGGAGGGTTTTACTGGGCAAGGGCACTGACTCCGTTGTCCCTAGACAACTGGAGTGTTCCCATCAGTTCCTAGCCAACCAAAATCATGTCTCTACCCTCATAACTATGGCTCTAGAAAGTGGCCCCAAAGATCTCTGGAGTACAGATGACTTCAGCATTGTGCTCAGGCAGGAGCTGACGTTCTCCCACTGCTTCACTTTCCTGACAGAGGCAGCTGCAAACTGGAAACTTAGGCAGCAAGATCCTGAGATGTCTTGAGCAACCCAGGGTTGTGATACCACTGCCAGAAGTTTGCACCCTCTCTTCTCCCTTTCTCTACTGTCTTGGACAGGAGGCGGGAGTTTAACTAGTTACCCTACTTACTGCCTGCACTTGCATGAGAGCTCTTCGTGTCAGCAAATTGGAGAGGAAGGAGTACATAAAGGCTGCTGAGGGGAACAGTAGTGTTTGTCAATCACTGTGTATTTTTCTGACCTTTGCCTTCTCTAATTCCAGCTGAATCGAACCCTGAAGAAGATGGGCCAGAGACCCTAAAACCTCTCTGGATGCAGTGATCAGCCTGAGCAGAAGAGTGGATGGGAGAGATTATTTTCTCAGTGGCAAGGGAAGGGAGCTCAGGGTTCTGGCATTTCTGGAATCTCTTGTGACTCTGAAGGGTGTTTTGTACTTAAATAAGCAGACTCATTTGGTTCAGACTATCCTACAAAGGACAAGACATCTAATAAATTAGTGGAATTTTCCCAGTGAGCATTCAGTATCTGATGTACTCATTTATTTTTCCTCCGTGGAAGAATATGACTACATCTGGAGGCATGGGCAGCTGCTGTTGTTTTGTGCTCTCTTTGGTCCGTGCTGTTGCAGGTTAACAGTGGGGAGCAGATCTCTTTCCATGCTCGGCACGGGCACTGCACACAGCAAACAGGGAAGGCTGCGGAACTGATTAACAGGGAGAAAATGAGCTGTTGCACAGTGTTTCCACAGGGTAAGGAAAGAGATACAAGCTAATATTGCTCCTTTTAGCTCTCACCCCACACACTGAATAAACTGGAGTTTTGCCTTTCACCGCTTTTTTTTTTTTTTTAGTTGCAATGAAGTAGAAATGTGCCGAAGTAGAAATGTGCCAAAGTGGATTGACATGTTTTTAAAGGAAGAGGGAGGACATTTGTAAACATTCAGCCAATATTAACTTTGGTCATCTGATGAGATGTCCTTGCTGGAGGTTGTGTTTTATTTCAGCACCAGTGATGCATGAGTCCTGGCCCTTAAATTAATGGAGTTCAGTTTCTCCAGAAAACTCCCTGAGGGTGTTTAATTTATTAAAACCCTTTAAATGATAATTTTCCTGGCTCGCCAGCCACTTTGTATCCTTCAAGGCAAACTTTAAAGAGTTGGAGAAGAGAAAAATGGGTTGAAAACTAGCCCTATAAAGGGGTACCAAGGACCTGTAAATATTGGGGAAGAGAATGCGAAGAATGAATCGCATCTTGTCTGCCTTCCACACCCTCTCTCCCCTCTCCTGCTGCTGTCTTTAAATAGTTTGAGTGGTAGAAACAGGTGCAAGAGAAAAACCTGCGTGTGTGATAGAAAAGCTGCCCAAGGCGTGCTGCGTGTATCCCACCTGCCCCCCTCTACCTCTCCCTTGCATTCCTTTCTACCGAGAGAGGGGTCCTGGCAGTCTGGCTTGGCTTCATGTGCGATTCTGCTGAGAATAATTAGCCTTTGTTGGATTGTACACCATGTTTGAATGAGGGTCGGGTTTCTAGTGTGCTAGATACTGCTCGAAAGTAAACTGCGTTTCCCATCACAAAGTCATGTAGCTCGGGCGGGCAGGGTGAGGTTGAGCAGGCAACTCCTGCTGGCCTGCTAGCTGCTGCCGCTGTTAGAATTTACTGCCTCCAGTTCTGAAGGGTTTGAGGCAGCCATATTGTTAAGAAATCAAAGGGCTAAGATGCCACTGCATTGCAGCAGCTCACGGGAGCTGGGTTCATACCAAGAGAATCTGCTCCTTTTTATTTTTAGAGCTGGCGCTTTTGCTTGTGTGTGTTTACAAACAGCAGCACAGTGAGCGTAGCTGTCAGCAGCAACTCTTGTCCTACTTTCTTGTGATCCAAAGCCTGGATCTTTCACAGAACAAGTGCTGAGACAGATGTGATATACGACAGGAGAACCTCTGGCAGGGCATTATCTCCACAATCAGTTGTAGTTCATAGCATAGCAAAGGAACCCAGTGCGTTACTGGGATTTGGTCTGGTTTCAGACAGTGATTGGCATGTTGGAATTACAGGCTTTTAATGCATATATGTATCATCTTAAACAATCCAGCAGTTATAGGCTGTTCTCAGAAAAGTGAATACACTGCTGCTTGTGTTTGTGTCTGCCAGAGCGGCTTCCAGAGGATGCGCAGAGACCATCTGCCGGTCTGCCTGGCTCCAGCCTTGCCAGAGGGACCGCTCGCTGAAGGTTAACTGAGCGGGGCTGGCCCTTGGTGGAACGAAGCCAGCGAGAGCTCGCAGCTCTCTCGCAGGGCGGAAAGATGGGCTCAGCGAGCCGCGGTGCCTGGCACTGCTTGAAGCCGGAGGAGCGCAGGGCGTTCGGCAGCATCAGCAGAGCCCCGCTGCTGCTGGAAAGGAGCGCTGCGGGGAGGCGGTCTGGGTTTGGCAGAGCTCGAGCCTTGCCTGCCGCAGCAGAGTTTGGTTAGTGGAAGTGTTCTCAGGCACTTTCTGGTCAAAATGGTGTTACCAGAGGGAACCACAGCACAGGGCTATCTACTCTATGTCCCTGACCTGCAATAATGAAGGGAGCGAGTGTGATTATGGACGCTGGAAAAGGCAGTTACGAAAACATCCCTAATCCTGCTCTCCCTTAGGATACATCAGAAAGACGCTGTCAGGCAGGTCTGGGGGATCCTGAGCAGCCAGCTCGGTCGTTTCAAAACCAAGACAATGCTTCATTTCCTTTTTCTATACGTAGTAGCTTTTCCATGGATTTACACCACAGCTTATCTCCGGCACTGAGGCGGGGAGCTGCACAAGCTGTTCATGGGGAATTTGGTTTTCACTTGTTACAGCTCTGGGGCCATGGAGCGATAGAACGAAACAGTGGAATAGAAGAACGAGGGTGCTAAGCATAAGATCTGACTGGAGAAAGGGATATAGAGCCCATAAAAAAAGAAAATTGAAAGAGGGAACTCCTACTGATAGGAATAAGCTCAATGTCTGTGTGATGGATGGGTCTTCCACAGAGGTAGCTATTGCCCCGTGCTTTGCCTAATTGGAAATGAAGAGAATGCTTAGCGAAATCAACTAGCACTTAATAGTGTGCTTTCCCCCCCTCCCTTGTCAGACCATCACACCAAGCACACAGGCCAGCTCTCGTGACAATTCATCTCCTCGCTGTTGTGGGTTCCTGAGATTGTATCGCACCCTTCCTCCGCTTCTTCCAGGGCTTCCTGCGAAGCGCTGCCTGCAGCTCCGAATGTCCCAATCCCCAGAGCCCTCCTTGGCCATGTGCCCACCCCAGGAGACACCCACCTCCCCCACGGCCTCCACCATCCGGCATTGCCTTGCCCTCCGCCACCGCCGCTTCTGCCCCTTGGGCTGCCGAGAACCGCTTCTGCCCAGAGCAGCCTGCGTCTAAGCCTGAGTGGGATCCAGAAATGAGGTTGCCTGGGTTTTTTTTTTAAGAGCAACGAGGCTGGTGAGGGGTTTGGAGAACAAGTCTTATGAGGAGCGGCTGAGGGAGCTGGGGCTGTTTAGTCTGGAGAAGAGGAGGCTGAGGGGGGACCTTGTTGCTCTGTACAACTACCTGAAAGGAGGCTGTAGTGAGGTGGGTGTTGGTCTCTTCTCACAAGTGACTAGCAATAGGATGAGATAAAATGGCCTCAAGTTGCATCAGGGGAGGGTTAGGTTGGATATTCAGAAATATTTCTTTACTGAGAGAGTGGTCAGGCACTGGAATAGGCTGCCCAGGGAAATGGTGGAGTCACTATTCCTGGAGGTGTTAAAAAAATGTGTAGATATGGCACTTTAAGACGTAGAACCATAGAATCATAGAATGGTTTGGGTTGGAAGGGACCTTAAAGATCATCTGGTTCCAACCCCCCTGCCATGAGCAGGGACACCCTTCCACTAAACCAGGCTGCTCAGAGCTCCATCCAACCTGGCCTTGAACACTACCAGGGAGGGGGCATCCACAGCTTCTCTGGGCAGCCTGTGCCAGTGTTTCACCATCCTCATGGTGAAGAATTTCTTCCTAATATCTAATCTAAGTCTACCCTCTTTTAGTTTACAGCCCTCTTTTAGTTTACAGCCATTCCCCCTTGTCCTGTCACTGCACACCCTTGTGAAAAGCCCCTCTCCATCCTTCCTGTAGACCCCTTCAGGTACTGGAAGGCTGCTATAAGGTCACCCCGGAGCCTTCTCTTCTCCAGGCTGAACAGCCCCAACTCCCTCAGCCTGTCCTCACAGCAGAGGTACATGGTTCAGCAGGCGCGGTGGTGTTGGGGTGATGGTTGGACTTGGATGATCTTAGAGGCCTTGTCCAACCTCAGTGATTCTGTGAAGTTAAGCCTGAGCTCGGTCCCAACCGTTGTCAGCTCCTGCTTGCTCCCCTCCCCCTCCTTCAGGGACGGACCGGGCCGGGGAGACCCCCGGGGGCTCCTTCCAGGGGACCGCTCCATCCCCTTCGCTCCCGGGGGTCCCACCCGCCCCGCCGCCTGCCCAGGGACCCGCAGGCCCCGCCCACCTGGA
>Ga0065711_1044339_pt1 | contig 14158 bp, 9 predicted proteins | sample Hoacrofraction12_FD_59098 | JGI IMG/M metagenome (GOLD analysis project Ga0065711, IMG submission 59098) | Hoatzin crop microbial communities from Cojedes, Venezuela - Epithelial fraction 12 v2 (version 2) | ecosystem: Host-associated > Birds > Digestive system > Esophagus > Crop | place...
CCGAAGTCATGGATTAAATGAACTCAACGGACACTTTAGAGTGATGATCCATAGACTAAGGGAATGATATCTGGAGACAGGAGAAGTGGTGGTGATCAACTGGACAATGGGGGACCTGGGCATGACGTAAATGGTATGCAATAAGGGGTGGATAATGTCCTGGGTTTGGCCAGGATAGGGTTAATTTTCACCGGACTCCTGGAAGGGGTACAGCCGGGGGATGGGGGCTGACCCCACCTGGCCAAACAGAGCCCGGTATTCCATACCATGTGCCGTCACGCTGGGTTCCGGTGACCGGGGCGGCGCGGCGGGAACTCACTCGCAGCTTGTGGGGGTGCGGCGCCGGGCCTGTTTGGGAGAGCGGCTGTCTGGGTCATGCAGTTCGTTGTTGTGTTTTTCTCCTTATTTGTACCGTTGTTGTTCCTGTTTCCCTCTGTTTGCTGTTCTGTTAAACTGCCCTTATCCCGACCCACCAGTTTCTGCCTGTTTCTTTCCATTCTCCTCCGCACGCCGGTGGGGGGAGGGGCCGCCGCGTGGCACTTTTGTTGCCGGCGGCAGCCGAAACCAAGACACAGAGCTAGGAATTCGCTGCTGTTTGTAAAGCACAGGAAGATCCTTAATTGGAAGGATCAAACATTTCCTCAACTGGGAAACATAAACATCTTGAATAAACAGGTTTTTTTACTGGGCATTTTCTTCTTACTAAGTATGAAATGGTCTTAATGGCCTTGGATGTACAGCAAGCTTTAGTCTGCTCCCAAGTGGCCATTAATCCTGGAGAAATATCAAATTTTTTCAACAACTGATTGCTTTAGTAACGAATATTTCTAATGTGAGTAGAAACTGGTCATGATCGATTTACAGTACAAAACACCTAATGGTTTCTTTCAAGTGGTGATGTTGTTATTCTTGATATTTATAGTTTAAAACAGTTGGCTGCTTGTATTTAATTTATTAGCTCCTCTAATGTCACACTGGACAACACACCTTTTGGATGAGAGCAAAGGAGGACTCTCTGGAAAGCTAACAGAATGCACATTAATTTTGAGCCGGGGTGACAACATTAGGGATTGCTTATGGTCCAGATCACTCCAGAGAGACAATTTTACTCCAGGCTTACCTGTGGATAGTGAGAACAAGTTTGAACAACGTTTGCTTTATATATAGGCCTCTGAGTTCCTGAAGATCTTGAGGTGTTACTATTGTTCATGACCTACATGACTCCTCTTTGAACAGGAAATTTGTCAAGGAATGCTAGATCATATTGCTATTTTTTCTGCATTTCATGGAGGAGGTAAGGTTTAAATGGTGTTGCCTAAAATGCAGTAGTAGTGATCTCCTGCGAGTACAGACTTATTATTCACAAGAAACCAGTCTTTTCAGTAGCAGCTACCATCAGTAGTCGTTGAAATACCAGACCCTTACACTGTTTACAGAACTGGGATTTAAAAAATGGAATGAGATAACCCTAAAACTTGCCACACATTTAAATATATCCACTTGCATGAACATTCGTTGCATTCACTGAAAGGCTTCCACTTTGTTATGGTGACGTACTGCTGTGCTGAGTCTCCTAAGATAAATTAAGTCCTATTATTTTATAACTACTCTTATTGGAAAACACGTCATTGTTATGTATGACCTCTATGGAGGGTGTCATTAAGATAGGGCAGTGTGTGCCTTTCTGTGAGTATATACATTTTGCAGGTTAATCATAATGGTAGTGCATACATTCAAATTATGCCATTTTTCAGCTTCCTTGAAAGAAAGAATTGGAACCTCTTGAATAGACCCAGATTATAAACACTATTCACGTAACTTTATATCTTACAATATATCCCTTAGTGCTCTGTTATTAAAATATTATGAAAAATGAAAGAGCTCTCATTAAATATGCTTGCATGGATAAATTTACATTAATGTGAGGTGATTAATTATAAGTTAATACTCCATTCAGAAAAAGCATTTTTGGTGGCATAATGAACAGGGTGCAACAATAATCCCGCTACAGTCCTCTGGGGAGGCAATCAAAAGCCAGACACGAAGTGCTATTTGGAGTTCTGTTGATAATAAACGCTACTCTGAACTCCTGCTCAGCTGTGCTCTCTTTGCACCACAAGATGTCACTACACAATCCAGGATGATTTTTAGCTTTTTAATTCTTTTTTTCAAATATTTCTTAAGCTATATTGAGAAAAGTTAATTTCTTTTTATGTGTTCTCAAGAAGAAAATAAAGCTTATAGGATAATCTACAGCGAACACTCATCATGCCTTTTAAATAAAGTAATGAGTATAAACCTGCCAGCAGATTGGGAACAACCTCCAGCTCTATTTCTTTTAAACAATAGCACATGGGTCCTGCCAGCAGTCGTTGTGAAACCGCTGATGATCCATAAGAAATCCAGAAGCATGTTTATGGCAGTTGTTCCCAAGTGCCATTTTTAAGAGAGTTATTCCCCTGTTTGGTCTTGCTGCTCATCTCTCCAACTGGCAGTACTGGGGGACAGGTTTTATCTGCTTCTACTAGCACAAAACAGACATCCAACCAGGTGGAAGTAAAGTGTGTAAAGAGTATTACATTGTCAAAGAATTGCACTATTCTAAAAGATAACAGCAATTTCCTGTACTCCATGCTACAGTTAAGCAGTCATAATATGGCAGCCTATAGATGCCAGGCCCAGAAATAATAGTTGAGAAAGTAATCACTGACTGAGAAGATCTCATTTTCTTTATTCGTGTTTTAGTGAAAAAATGTGTGTTTCATTCTTTATTTATTTGATGTATTTCTTGGGAGGACTGTGATCTTCCACACTTCTGTCATATTTGGCCTGGATTTGTAAACCTCTTTTACTTGGAGGTTAGATAAAAACATGCTGTCTACATATATGCCTCTTTATGGCTGCTGTCTAAATAAGTAAAGTACTGTAACTTCAAGATAAGGTGAACACCACATTCAGAAAATGTTCTCTGGGAAAACTGTGCAAACGGACACTTCATCTTACCTCAGCTTGGAGGTGGAATGACAAAGTCAAACCAGAAATATGTTTTAAGTGATTCTGCAGGCAAAATACGATTCTGTCTTCTGACCTGAGGCTGGCTGAGGTGCACAGCATGGAAAATACAGCCAGCCAACAATATTTATTTACAAGAGAAACATAAATTAGGGAATACTGAGATTGAGGAACCCTCCCCGAACTGTATTCAGTTATACATATCTTTTGCTGAATCCAAGTACCTAAAGGAAATAGGATATGATAGGCCCTTTCTCTGATGCTACACATCAGCAATATCTCTACGGCAAAAGAAGTACAGAGCCTGATGCTCAGGTCTTCCTGATTAGGTCAGGGAAGAGGTAAAGTTCAGACGCTTCCTTTTAATTCTGTGATATTAAGCGTATACCTAACTTTTATTAGGACCGTGGCTGGCTACCCTTTCTCACTCTTACACATTGATTTCTTTTACTGCTTCTATACTGTTATTTTTTTACTTCCTTGAGGTAGAATTATGCCCAAGGAGCCTCTGAAATATTCTTGAGGGCATCCTACTGGCACTGTACCCACAGTGCTTCTGGGCAGCCATAGGAAGGTCCCCTCCATCCTTTGTCCCAACCCAACATTGCTCCTGGCCTGGCTGCAGATTACTATCACGGCTATAAAATATGGCCTGTCTCACTGCATCCTTATTTCACTGCCCAGAGTTCCCTAAGAGCCACATGTTCTGATAAAATAGCTCTGTGGTGCAGCTGGGGCACAGAGTGCTTTTCTTTCTAGCAGCCAGTCAGTTATGTCTGCTTCCCCAGGTGTGTTGCTCGGCAGGGATGTGTGTAGGGGTAGACCTTCTTGAAGAGGCCATGGCCATACAGAGGTGACTCACTGGCTGAGGACGATGGCTGTCTTTGCGGCCTGCCAGCAGGAGAGCAGTGCTGTGCCAGGACAGAGGCAGTTAGGGAGCCAGGACAAGTAACTCCTGTTGCATTAGCTGGGGAGAAGGGAAGGGTTTTCACTCAGGGTCTGAGGTGTTCCTGAAATCCTTGAGAAAACAGCCACTGTGTACACTGTACACGATATTCATGGCCGCATTTTCAACTGGTGGGATGTTGGTCAGTGGGTGTGGAAAGGGAAGAAGGCAGCAGACACCTAAAGGGAAGGAGGCAGCAGAAACCGTTTTTTATCAACCCTCTGACTTCCTCTGGAAAGGATGGTGTTGAAATATTTGGTCTCTCCACATAACTATCACAGCCATGGAAGTGAACACAGCACATGCCATCAACAGTGGTGTTACAAATGCTATTTATGCCTTTTTAAGCCAGTGCCCACTCTACTTCCCCGCCCACCCTGTAGTGCCCAGATGTCAGCATTGCATACTCTGACTCTGGAAGAGGTGACAATGAAAGAATAACTGACCTGTCCTGCAGTGCAAAACGTGGCAAGGAAGAGCTCCAGGACTGAAGGCCTGCAGGAATGGAGAAGGAAACTGGAGAAATACTGTCATTCTCCAAATAACACCTGGGACTTAGCTGGCATTCGGAGCAAGTGCATACTTTGTCTAACATTTGGCACTGGCCAGAGCAACAATTTAGCAATTGCAGTTGCATCTGCAGCACAGATATTAGAGGAAGGAACAGAGATCAGCAGATACTTGTGGCAGTGCCTGAATGTCGTGAGGGCTTAGAGAGGTGCTGCAGCCCCAACTACAGAGCAGGAATGTTGTTTTGGACTTCTAGAGCATGCTGCAGACAATATGTGTTCCCTGTGAGACAGGAGAGAGGCCCTGTCACCTGCTTCCGTAAGCCTTCCTCCTGTTAATGGTGGTTGTAATGAGCCTTGAAAGAAGGACACACATTTTCTTTCAAATGAGAGGTGTTGAGGGTCTGCTGGCAGTTCATGCGTAGTTGCTGTCAGGCATTCCTGGGGGAGGCTTCCTTGCACCCACCAGAAATGGATGAGCTCTGTGCATTACCCAGCTGCTGAGATAGGACCTGACAATTTGCTAGTGCTACTTTTCATGCTGGTGCCAAGGAGAAACAAATGTCAACAGTTATGAGATGCTGAAAATTGCACTTGCTAAATATTTGGCAGGATGACAAGGTGCAGTTGAACTCACATTCCTGTAGATTTATCAGTGGCTTTCACAATGGCAACACCTAGGTACATAGATCCATGACTCCAAGGGATGTACATCAGAGTGCAAACCCCAAATGACTTCATGCAGATAGCAAATGAAGGTGCTGTTTGATAGCGTATGGTGGACTCTGAGACCCTGGAACAGAAGAGATGATTGATGTATTTGCACATAATCACAGCAAGCATGGGCCCACTCCAGGAGACGTTTGAATGGATCTGGTTTAGCTGCTTTTTGGGACAGAAGTTTTCTTCAGGATGGGATAAACTGGAGGACATGCGGCTTCACAGACTCCTGTGATGAAGACAGCTACACAGAACTAAATTTCTGTTCTGTTTGAATGGTTGAAATAGAGAAATGGTACAAATGGTCTTATAAGCAAAGCAGATAAAAAAGGGCCAACAGAGTAAAATGGGAATTTAGAAGCCAGTGTGCTGCCACTCTGGAGCTGGAGGCTTTGCATCTAGAAGTTAGGTACGTACTGCTGGTCACCATTTTGTCTGCGGAGTGGCACGGTCTACCAGTAAGTGCTTGGAATTTATGCTCACATCAACCACTACAGTGGTCAAGCCTCACCTTGGCAGGCTCCAGCAATGTGGACATCCTGTTGGTGAATCTGAGAGTGGCTGAGGTGTTTCTTTTTATGGGATGTAAGCTGTGGTCCCTGAGAGGATCTGACTAGATCTTAGCATCAAGATACAGATGTATCTTTAGCCCAGTAAATTTGCTCTGGAGCATCCTGGTTCTTCCCCTAAACCTTGCAAGTCATCATCTCTTTTGGCACAGAAACTAAAAGATAATGCTAAGCACAGTCCTTTCAACAGGATATTGTTTTAGATATGGTTCTGGCCTAAGGTTACTCCAGCTAGTGAACAGTGGGGAAATCCCAAGGGCTGTTAGGTCTGTAGGAAGAACAAGGATGGTGAACACCACTTTTGGAGCAGCCCTTGAGAGTGACCTAAGGGAGCCAAAGCTAATAGGACCTGCTTCTCATATGTAGTGTTAATTATTATGAAAACTGGCATAACTGGTCCATTCGGTAGTAGAAATCTCACATGGTTTGATCTAAAAGAAGTCATATTACTGTGCATATGACAAAACTGCAAACTATTGCTCTGAGAAGGTTAGACAGGGAAAAAAGAAAGGTTTTAGTATGGTGAAATTATACTAATGGCACGTCCTCAACCTTGAAGAGGGTTAGGATTTTTAATATGACCATTTAAAAGAATAATACTGCTCTCAGCAAACCTTTCTATTCAAAATGACTTACTTTGTTGGCACCTGAATGACAAAGATGTTTTTTAGTATCAGACACAACATACAGTACACAAGGCCACGTATTTTCTCACTGGAGAGCAACAGATTATTGCCTGCATTGCTGTTTTGTAACTTCACAACCTAAATGGCTTTTATGTTCCAAAAAGAAAAAGCAGGGAGGCGAAAGGAAAAGCTTCTAAAGAAAAAAATAATTTTCCAATAACTCCCATTAACTACAGAGGTCATTGTGGCAAAATGAATGGGACTCAAAATCCACTAAAAGCTGCAATATAAGGTGTGTTGAGACTGACAAGCCTTTCACCAAGTAGTTACAAATGGGACTAATGGTTTAAACTTGTTAGCCATTGTCAGACCCTCTGATCTTTGAGTCAGCTATGGAGGGTATGGCAGAAATCGATAAGGCATTGCTTACATGGTGAACTGCTAGACCATATAGATTACCTGAAGGGAACTGCTCAGTTCCTCCTGGCCTGCAAGCTGAAACCAGGCAGCTGAATCTCCAGAAAGATCGACGACACTACCCTCCAGCAATTAAGTCTTTTGTTGCTTTAGGCAGTGATGAGGATACGGGAAGGGAGAAGAAGTCAACAGGAGAGATCGCAGACTGGACTTCCATGCTGTGGTGAAGCTCATGATGTGTTTTCACCCATCATCTGCATTATGAAGTGAACGACTGGAGACAGGCACGCTTGCCTCAGAAGATCACAGAAGGCATGGCAGTACCATCGTTAGTATGAACAATCTAATAACAACCTACATATGAACTACTGCTGGTATGGACAGAGATAACCCCTAAGGCTGCCATTCTGAAACTGTTGGAGAAATCCCTTCGACATATTTTGAAACGTTCTTGTCGTATCGATCAGCTGCTTCCTGGTGGAGTACAACAAGGTTTCAGTTAAATGAAGCATGTTTTTGTAACAATTAGAGACAAGCTACAAATTGTCAGCAAGCTGTGAAAGGCAAATGTTGGTACTCGCTTGCCAAGAGACTTTGAAAGACAGAGGGGTGCCATTGTTAGATGTGGTGCTCTCCTTGCCGTCAGAATTAGCTGTACCCTCTGCTTCTGTCCAGTGTTGCACCAGGTATTGGTATGCAGGCTACAACTCTGACAAAGTTCTGAAAATGTGGCGGTGATCTGTGAAGACACTGTGATCTCTCTACTGCTCTCTATCTTTTGTTCCCTCTCTTCCAGAGGTTTAATAATGAAACGCTACATGTCACTGACTAAGCAACCCTCAGAGCTACCCTCTTGCCCCTCTCGCTTCATTTCACCTCTCCTTTGTCCCTCCAAGACAACCAGAAATGATTGACACAACTTGTTTAAATTTACTTTGTCTACTTATGTTGAAGGAAGACCAGTTCCAGACTAGCCAATAGCTTGGTAGTCAAAGCACTCCATAGTGTAGGGGAGAATTAAAAATGAAGATACTTTTCTGATTCAGAAAATGTGTGGACGAAAACATGCTATCCCAGAATCAGGCTCAAATTTTAACAATGTTATTTCCTATCCTGGAACAGCTGTGCATACATGCTTTTCTGCTCATGCTTTTTTCTTTCTTTCTTCTTTTTTTTTTTTTTGATTTTCCACAATTGTGTTTTCATCCACAGTGGTGTAAAAAATCTGAAAACTTTCTGTGAGTTAAAGAAAGAGTGTCTCGTACAGGGATAGCCCAAATAACGTCTCTCCTGTTGAAAAATGTTCAAATGCAGCAAAGGCAAAAAATGTCAAGGTTGTGAATTGACTGTTGTCACTGTTTTGTCCTCTCTCTCTCTCACACACGGTGCATTTTGTCCAGGTTCTCACTACTCAGAAAATGACTTTCTTGTTACAGTTGCTTGATTGCTCATAGAGAAAAAGAAGACGACAGCCTGCTAGAGGTCACCAAGGACCTTTTCTGAAAAAGGCTTGCTAAATGATACAGTAACAAGCATCTGGTGTGGTCAGAGAATGATGAAGAAAGTCAGTTTCAGCCAGACACTATGGCTTGTTTTAGTTCTTAACAGGCTGCGTAGGACGTGACTAAGTTTTTCAAATTCCCCATTGGACTGGGGTTAACAAACTAACAAACCTACATGCACCTTGCAGGAAAACAGCAAAGTTGGCAGAGGTAACCTAAGAGCCATTAAGACACATGATTTAGAAGGTGTTTCCTTAGTGGCTGAACACCAGGGCCAAATAGGTGGCATTATTTTTACATGGCAACATGTAACATGAAGGTTATTTCAGATCACTTACTCTAATGACCAATCAATGTAATAGCATATCTGTGGCAATTTACATGACTAAAAGATTCTGCGGCATCAAATGGGCAGATTGTGCTAAAGACTATGCAAGAGTTTGTTGTTTGTGACAGATTGTGGTAAGATCATGCTTCAAGAAATTGGTGGTGCCCAGCAGCACGAAGTTTTTTGAAAAAGTTTTGGGGTTTTTTTCCTCACTTGTTCTTGGACAGACTTACTCCAGAGGAAACCGCAGAATTACACAGTGCTATGGCAGACTATTAGCTCTGAATAAACCTTCTCATTTATTTGGCTTTACATTGCTTTCAATTTCTGCAACACATCTATTGCAATTTTATGAAAAGTTGCTGGCAAACGTATGCAAGATGATAGTGGAAAAGTCCTCCAAATGCAAAAAAGCCTCCCATTGAGGTCAAGTCACTCATAACTGCCTTGGTGCAGAAGCAGTTGATGATAAACACTAGCTAAATCTATAGAAGAGAAATCAATTCGTTCCACTTACGAACCATACACCTCCTGCTTTCTTTTGCATAACCACAGCGAGCGACTCAGAAGCAGGGGGATCAGAGTGTTCAATAAAACCATTAACCAGTAATTTTTGTATGTGTGATTCGACAGCACTTTGAATGAATACCTAACACAGCTTTTGCAGTACTGGAGAATTGTTTCTGTGAATGTGTTTTTCCATAACTCTCATTCCTTCCCAAACTTCTGAAAACGTGCAGTAAGCATAACACAAAATCTCAAAAAAATCTCTCCACATCTATTCCACTTCTGACTGACCATTCTGTCAAGTTGCTCTGGCTGTGTGGTTCTCACCTCTGCTCTGCTGGCCCGTATCAGGGCTTGTTTTTTGTTAAGTTCCACTAATAATTCATGTTGAAAGATTATGGGCAATTCGCCTTTGTGCTTCATCTGATCTTTCAACATGAGCTTTGACTGAAGTCTGCTTCAGTCAGTATTATTTGTATTCTCTGTGTGTATCTCATGTATCAGAGAGTCCTGAGTGAGAACTCCTGGTTAACTGTCCAGAAAGTTAGGTGTAAGTGGTGATACTGGAGGAGATGTTTAATTATGCTTCTTGTGATGGAGAGAAGACTAACTTACAGAGAGAATATGACAGCTTTCAAGAGTAAAGACACTGGAGAAGAGGAGACACAGTGTTGTAAACTAAGTTCCCATTATGACTGTTCTTCACTATGGGAAAATTTGGTGATTTTGTATTTTCTGAAGATAGCAGTGCTGTCTGCATTCATTCTTACAGAAAGGTCTACATCCCTATCTTCATGACTCTCTTTTGTTGTCCTGAATACACTATGGTTCTGAAAAATTTGTGACTGGAGGTGAAAAGATGGCTCTGGAAGTATCTCAGGGCCACTTTCAAAAGTAGAACTTCAAGTCTGAGCCTCCACGTATGGGGAATTTTTTAATTCTTGTAGTCTGAGGACTCCAAGTGACACAAGTAACTCCATTCTTCTTGGCCTGGAGCTGTTGTCAAACAAGGAAGTTGTGGATGTGTGGACTGGCTGTAATCCGAGTGCATAGAACGGTGTGCAACATTTTAGCCAGCCATAGACAGAGATTTTTTTTTTTTTGTGAGGAGGGCAAGATATGGACAGAGCAGATGATAAATTGCAGTATTATGTCTTTCCCACAATACAAGTCGAAAAGAACACCAGTGTGTACAGGAGAATAGCCCACCGCAAGGCATTGAGATCTGTTGTCAAAGAAAAGAAAATCCTCTTGATGTATCACTACACAGGTGCACAGCAGTGCTCTCTGGAGTTGGTGTGTACCTGGCACTATTTCCTTAAGCAGATCCAGCAGTGCATTGAACCACGAGAGGTGATTGTTCCACCTTCTGTAATAGCTGATATGGATAAGTCAGTACTAAGAACTGCCTCTCGTTGAGGTACTTTCAAATTTAGTGACTTCCAGACATACAATTCAGGATAAAATCCAGCTAACAAATGTATGAATTTTATAGCAAATCCATGAATGACTAAATTATGAACTTTGCAACAATACAGTAATTCCACACGAGGGAACTACACTTTGGCTCTTATAGAACAGTGATAAAAAATCAAGCACAACTTCTATGGCTCGTCATAAAAAAACTGCTAAGGGGCTGCTTTTAAAAGTACTTCTTCAGCCTCATCCATGGTTTAATACGTTGTGACCTGGTTGGTTCTTTTTAGTTAAAAGAATTAAGAGTCTCACACACATTTACCAAAGAAGTTGATCTCACTATGTATATATAAAGAGGCTTTAAACCTGGCATGCTTACCTTTTTCAGGTTTCTTTGTATAGTGTTACAAAGGTGAAGGCATCTTTGTATAAATTGGACTCAAACCTCTGTGTCTTGGAGTGTGCCTGGAATATATCCTGTATTTAATTAATGGATAGATGGAAAATAAAGATGCTATGGCGATCTTAACATTTCTTTCTCCATAGCGCATGTTTTATTGGGGAAATATTACAGTCTTTATTATATAATTTGATTTAACCAAAGAATCTTGGAGACTAGTAATTATAGTTCCTAGCTGAATAAGGGTATTGTTTTTGCTCTGAGTAGTAAGTTTCTGGTCTGAATGTGTTTGTATGAATGTCTAAGATGCCCTAATAGCACATGAGCAACTGAAGGCTATACAAAATCATCGTGCATCAGCTAACAAACTTTTCACAGGTTAAAAATAAGCAAAGATATGGGCTCAATTTCAAGCAGCTACTTCATTATAAAACAAAAAGTGAATGAAGTCAGCAGAATTACACAGTGCTAAACTGCTAAGAGATTAAAAGAGTTGGCTCTTAAAAAGTATAACGTCATTTAAGCTGATAACTGCTAATGTGCTGTCCATAAAATACATCTGTTTATTAAGGCAAACATTTCAAAACCTCTTTCAGAAGCTGATAGTTGTAATTCTTTTCTCTCTGCTTTTTTTCTCTCTGATTATACTGACTGTATAATCCCTATTGCTTTGAATGATGATAAACATGTTGCACATTACATTTTATAACTAATCCATGTTCTTTCTCTTGGTTTCTCCCTCTAGAAGGAGAACTGTTAAGGAAATGTAGGGTTTTTATGATTTATTTTTTTTTTTTAAGTGCATTGAGCTATATGTTTATGTGGAAGAAGACAGATTAAATATGTTTCTCACTTAAAGTGGAAAATGTGGAGATTTGGGATGGCTTCTAGTTTTTATGGGAGTTTGTTTCACAGCTGGGGCCGTCCCTTAAAAACCTGTTTCAGAAAGGCTTCTGGTAGACTTACATTTATTCAGTTGTTGTTTTGCCACAAACTAGCAGAACCCTGTCCTGCTCAGTGGTCTGGATACCAGAATCTCCTCTGTGGGCAAAAATGTAATAAAGAAGCATCCAGCTGTAAGTATAAAATTGTACATGTAGTTTCCTCCCTAATTTAATTATTTTTCAAAAAAATCCACCCCCCTAAATTAAAATAGTCTTAGAAGTATAAGAAATTCCTGCTGGATGATTTTCTCCGTACAATCAGAGTGTACATTTCATAAGAGCAATGTGGGTTTTTTTGTAAGTCATCTAAAATTGAAATGGCTTAGGGTGTGGCCAATGGCAAATCTTTCAGTCATGGGTCATAGGTCTAATCGTACTGTTTGAGATTTGAAAGATTTAAGTTAGTTCAATGCATGTTAGACTACAAAGTTTTGTGAGAGTAAGTGATTGGCAGCAGCTTCTTAAAAAAGGGAGAGAATATGTTACTGTTCTGCTTGCTCTTTGTCAAACTAAAATACAGATGTGTTGATGCAAACACATTAATTGCTGAAACTTATTTTGATGAAACTGGGCAAAAGGTTCCAGCACCGTGTTCTGCTCAGTAGCTTGAAATAGACGAAAGGTGGATCTTGAGATAGTCCTGGTTCCTCTGTTATTAGTTTTTTCTAATTAATTTGTTTTAATACATTATTTGTAGTCGTCCTATTTAATTCATGTCTGGGTCTCTTGGAGTTACTCCTCTTTTCTGGGCCACACTTGTAGATGGGGCACTTGGAAGCATAAACTTCTTAACAAATCTGCATTTTCCTATCCAGCAAGATACTTGTTGCCAGTGTGGCTGATATCTGGCTAGCATGTCATGAAGAACTGTGGAATTTCAAATTTTATTGTGTCAAGATTTATGCAAAAGGTTGATGTCCAGACATTGAACATCTATAAAATATTGATATTCATGTATAGCTACTTTCCAGAGAGGGGTATAATAACTCTTACCTTTACCAATGCAGTTTATAAGCTTTTTTTTTTTTTTTTTAATTGAAATAAGTAATTTAGTATGAAAGCAAAAATAAAACCGAGAAACTGGATGGGAAGTTGTGTTTCAAGTCCTATGAACAGTTTCTGGGTCACTTTCATATGCACTAGAGCTAAGAAAGGACCCATTAGTTCAAAATACATAAATAAAGTTTTGTGTCACTTTTTTTTGCACTGTTGTGGGACCTGATATCTGAAACTAAAGCAGGATGGCAAGACACTTTTCACTTAAGCACTTAGCTGTAGACAGAATAGAATTAAAGCACAGCAAGAAACTGCTCTATTTCCATCATATTATGGCTTGTAATGTCACCACCTGAAAATTCTGAAAGTTTAGAGCTTGGATTCCTGCATACCTTCTGGTTTAAGAAGTCAGGAAAACAACAAAAACAAGTCAAAGAAAAGTAGTCCTAGGCTTGTAGGAAAAGGTAATTTATGCTCATTTAAAACTTTAAATAACTAAGAATAGAGAGTTGCTTTATTTCTATGTCTGCGTAGTCTATTCAGGGCAGCAGTGAATTATATGCTACCTCAGCAGAGGTTAGATTTTATGGGACAATTTAGAGAAGAACATAGTTCCTGCAGTTTCTGTTAACTTTCAGTGAGTGTTACAGCTGCTTATCTGCCATTAGAAATAAGGGTCTAATACCCAGAAATGTGCTGGGTGAAGTACATGAAAATCTAAGTCATATATGTTGATTGTGGTGCACGGATTTTTTTTTTTTAACAAGTTGACACCGTTTGCAAGGTCTTCCTTAGCACCATTGGAAAGATCTTCCTTAGCACAGAGCCTGAGGGCATTTACTTGAGAATTATCAGGTTTTTTACTTTCCTACCCTCTGGAGTATTCAGGGTTGAGCTTGACTAACCCTCACATGGTCTTCTTAGTGAGCACCACATGTATCAGAGAGGTGCGACATGTTGGCCACATCTGCAGCTTCTTTGCAGACACAGGACTAGAACTGCTGTAATCCACAAGAGTATTCACTCTGCCTTGGATCCTGCTGAACTGTTTCTTTCAGGTAGCTGTTTGACTACAGTTGGACTAGATGATTGTTGTAGGTCCCTTCCAACTATTCTATTCTATTCTATTCCTACTCCTATTCTATTCTATTCTATTCTATTCTATTCTATTCTATTCTATTCTATTCTATTCTATTCTATTCTATTCTATTCTATTCTATTCTATTCTATTCTATTCTATTCTATTCTATTCTATTCTATTCTATT
>Ga0065711_1044343_pt1 | contig 14158 bp, 6 predicted proteins | sample Hoacrofraction12_FD_59098 | JGI IMG/M metagenome (GOLD analysis project Ga0065711, IMG submission 59098) | Hoatzin crop microbial communities from Cojedes, Venezuela - Epithelial fraction 12 v2 (version 2) | ecosystem: Host-associated > Birds > Digestive system > Esophagus > Crop | place...
CCATATAGTTATTAGGTCTCTTTTTTTTTTTTTTTAGTCAGGTTCTGTATCTTTATTAGTAGTCTAAGGGTTTTTTTTTTTTTCCAAGACTGGTTCCACATACTGTTAAATAGGGTTTGTTTGTTTTTTTTTTTCTTCAAGACACAGACACGTTCCCCCCACCTCCCTGTTTTTTTATTTTAAACACAGGTTCCACACACTGATTAGGCTCTTTAGGTATCTTTTTTTTTTTTTTTAAGGCAGGGAGTTGTCTTTTCCTTTTTTTTTAACAAAGGCAGGTTCCACACATGGTTGATTACGTGTCTTTTTTTTTTTTGTAAACCAGTGAGGTGTGTGGTTTTTAGAGGCAGGTGCCACACATTATTGATTTGGTCTCTTTTTTTTTTTTTTAAGGCAGGGAGGAGTCCTTTTTTCCCAAGGCAGGTTCCATATAGTAATTAGGCTTTTAAAGACAGAGAGGGGTCTCCTCTTTTTTTAGAGTACAGAAGTGTATATATACGTTTTTTTTAAAGGCAGTTTCCATATACCCACCCGGTGTCTTGCATGATTTTTAAAAGCAGGCTACATGTATTTATTAGGTTTCTTTTTATTTTTTTTAAGTCAGGGAGGTGTCTTTTTTTTTTTAAAGACAATAAGGCAGGATGCATATATTGAATAGATTTTTTTTTTTTTAAGGCAGGTTCCACATATAATATTTTATTTACTTTATTTAAAGGCAGGTTCCACACAGTTGATTCGGTACCTTCTTTAATGCATTGAGGTGTCTTTTCCTTTTTTTTTAACAGAGATTTTTTTAATTATTATTTTAAGGGAGGTTCCATATTGTTATTAGATGTTTTGTTTTTTTCAAGGCAGGTTCCACTTATTGCTGATTAGGTGTCTTTTATTTTTAAGGCAGCAAGGTGTCTTTTTAAAGGCAGGTGCCATATATTATTGATTGGGGCTTTTTTTTACAGGTTCATTCAATTTATTCTTGATTAGGCCTCTTTTCCCCCACCCCTCAATGCAGGGAGGGAGGTATCTTTTCCACCCCCCCCCAAGCAAAGAGGTACCTCTTTTTTTTTTAAAGCTGATTCCATATATTGATTCATTTTTGGGGGGGTTGTGTTTTGGGGTTTTTTTAGGCAGAAGTGTCTGTCTTTATTTAAGGCAGGTTTCATATTTTGATGGTGGAAGCCCTGAACAAAGGAGCACTGAATCATAATGAATTTGAAAGTCAGGGAAATAAACCAGCTCAGAATCTGTGTCACATTTTCCGAGTGTGGAAACAGATTATTTGAAGTGTTGAGCTGTATTTCTGAGATGGCCTTTCTGCTGCCAAGCAGAGGATTCTCAGCTGATTCCTTTCATCCCACCCACTTTTGCCATCATCTCTAGAGCACAACTAGGAATGCTTTCTGTGTCCATCCGTTACAGTTCATTAAAAATTCAGAAGGAACCCTGCTTATCATTTTGCAAATGGGCTTCAATATTCAACATTTACCTGAACAAAGGAGATTACATAACAAAAGCCTGTGACTTCCTCAGCTACGAAATAAGAAACTTTGTTAAATCTGGTAATAGGTTACCAGAATAGAATGGATTACCAGAACACTATCCTAGGCTTGTTTTAAAGACAAAACCTTCAGAGATTTTTACTTTCCCGAAGTGCCATGTATTATTTCACTATCACAACTTGGTAGCAACAGCCAGTGACTGTGTGAACTGGATATCTAGAGGACATGGTCCTGCTTGCTCTCCTGCCACTGATCTGCATCGTGATCTTGGGTAAACTCTTTTTCTGCTTCCTTCCTGGCTTTTGAATAACCTGCCCATCTATATTATAACTTGCTCACAGCAGAGGAGTTTGCTCAGCGTAACCCAGCTCTGAACACAGCAGGTAACAGTGTGCCATAATCTCTTATATAAAATTACATATACAGTGGAACGCTCTGTGTTAGGATTATTGCTCTGTTTCATTAGGCTGTTCCATTTCTCTGCATTGGAGTACTTTTGGAAACCTGTATTTTAACTGGAAGTCTTCACAATCAATGTCACTGTACAATTCAACACAACAGATCAGTGCAGTAGCTCTGGATATGCTTGAATAGTGGATAGTGAAAAAATCCTTAGGTGGAACTCACCGTGTGGAGGTGACAAAGATGCTAAAGGTGGCCACCAAGTTCTATTCAGGAACAGCCTGAAGCTGCAAAGGCTTTCATCAAGAACTGAAGAGTGTTGAACAGCTTTCCCTGTTTACTGTTCAGAAAATGTTTTTGCTTTTTCTTCTTCTTCCTCTTCTTTCTTTCTTGAGAAGGGCATTTCCTGTAGTTACTTGTTTCTTTGTCGGTTCTTCATATATAGGTTGATTGTTTATTTTTAAGGGAATGCACTGGAACACAGGTATTTGCTGCAGTGCTTAGTGCTTCCTGTAGAGATCCATTTGGAAAAGCAGGTTTATAAATAGGGGCACTCTGTTTTATATTTGTTGGAAATCGTTTTTTTAACATGCCCTCTTGTAAAAAGAAGCAACACCGCTGATGGAACATCACAGTTAGAGCTCCATAGCAATAGGGAAAAGCTTTGATCCTAGAACATCGGTGAAAACATAAAACTTGAGGCTTTGGTAAACTGATTTAAAAACCATTATCTGCTACATGTTTCAGCTGACAGAAGGATAATATTGTCTTTCCTGAGCAAATCACAGCAATCAGCTTTGATCAATTAACTAGCATACCTAAGGGCTAACCTGGATCAGGTGCACTGGAAGTAGGTCTCGGGCAAATGCTTTCGCCTCGTAGTGTAGGGAAAATAAGATAGCATAAATTCATTCTCTGTGTGTTGACTACTCAAATGACCTGCAGCTAACAAGGCGAGTACTCTCTTAGACATGTTTAAACCTCTTTGATTCACCCATATCTTCATGCAGACAATAAAAAACCCAGCTGTGTTAAAGAACACTCTTTGCTACAACTTGCATTAAAATACACCCAAAGTTATCTGATTTTTAAAAACATGAGCTTTTATTTTATTTTCAGCATTAGCATACTAAAAGAAAAGCAAGGCCACTACGTAGCTGTAGAAAATACCATACACATTAATCGTGAGCTGCTGGAGGCCGAAGAGCTGGACTCCATTCCTGTGAACAGGTACCACCCCTTAAACATATTAGCAATATAGAAACAGTATTTACAGTGCAAGAGCAATCTGGTTAGTTTGCATGTATTTGTCCTGCCTAACTGCTGAAGCAAGATACTAAACTTTTCTAATAATCATCTGCCCAACTGCACGAAAATATTCTGATAGAAAGAAGACCCAGCATGATTCCTTTCTTCTGTGTGAGCTTGTAGCAGAAGATACCCGTCTTGTTGCTTTGTGAACAGAATCTCTGAGAAAAAACCTCTTGAAAAAATCCAATTACTGACGCTGCCTGCTTAAACCAGAAACTGTTTTAGAAATGCAGTAAATCAGCGTGATGGTGACTGCAAAAAGCTAATAGTTATGAACACCATATATCTATTTAACTGAGCTCTGCTGTAGTGCAACTGCAAAGTACTTGATTTTTTTTCCCCCCTTTCAATTAGCCAGCATATTCTGGCACTTGAGGGAATAAGCACCACGCTTTTCCTGGCTTCCTTGCATCCCTTTCTGAGAGCATCAAAAAACGAGAGGAAATCTTAGTGAGAGGAAAGGAATCAATGTTGCCGAGAAACCTAAAGAGCAGGAGGCTGAAGCAGGCACCAGTGAGCAGACAGACTCCACTGAATAAAATAGGGAGCCACTTGCAGAAGGCACAGAACCAAGAATGTGAGAAATGATGGGACAACAAGCAAGCGGGAAAACCCCAGGCAATTTTGGTCTGCCTGAGCACAGATACCAACTGCCAAAAAGATTTGGCACGGGACACTGTTCAAATGCAGAATTTCAAGGAAAACTAACATCGTAAGTCTCCTAAAAGCTAACTGCTAAGCATAAGATGGTTTTTATACTACCAAAAAGCAGTGAAGCTTATCCCAGAGTACAGCTAATGTGGAGCTTCTAAAGCACTGAGCAAACCACACGCTCCCATTCTCTAACAGATTTTCATAGTTACACTTGCCAACTATACACAGTAACTTGCTATATGGGCCTACAAATCAGCAAGGAGAAAACCTGCAGGGAAACACAAAAGGCCATTTATTTCACCTAGCTCCTCAGTCTTTTCATGGCTCTGCACAAGGTCCCAGTCCATCAGAGACCGTTGGCACAGCCAGAGAGGCAGAACACAGGCTTTATAAATAGGTCTATGAGAGTATAAGAGTAATACTGGGTTTTAGACAATGCGAGAATAAGCTAAGAATGAAGTACAGAAACTGGAACTCAGGTGCTCCACGCTACAAGCTCAGTGAATAAACTGACATTCACAGCCATCAAAAAGCAGCTTCTTATGACTCCTGAAACATATATTTTAATTGATACCCCTTGCCTTTATGAGAAATTCTGCTTTCAGGCTAAGGCCCTATCTGAGTACTACTGGTCAAGTAGCTTGCACTGCTGTTTTGGTTTAACATCAAAAAGTCACTCTAGAGGAAGCTTAGTAAATGGCCACATCTGGTCAGGTAAGCAGGTGCCTGGGGCAATGGCCTAGACACTGAGTACACACAGATAAATTACAAACTATCCTTATCTATATGAGGCCCTTAGTATTAAGCACGTCGGCAGCAGAGAGGGGTCATTATGCTCCTGACTACGTTTTTGGCAAGCCTTGGTTTCTATTGTACTTTTCATCGGTGAAATAACCATCCAGTTCTCACGGCAGCACTTGCGACTGCAAACAGAACAGGCAAACTTCCTAAGCAAAGGTTTGCTCTGCTCTGACAGTACTGGCAAAACAGCTTCTTGTGCTTGTAGGTGCAGGTCCTTGTGGAAATCAGGAGAAAAGAATGAGGACAGGAACTAATCAAGTGTCTCATCTAAAAGAAGCCTTGCTCTAAATTTCTCTGTGACTCCAGCTCATATGACACTGCACCATCTCCTGGTGCGTAATTGAAGTCAAAATATAATTACGGAATGTGTGTAAAGGGATGCAGTATCTCTACTAAATACTTAACAACATTCATAAAACACGAACAAGCGGTAGCGGAAATGCTCATCCAGACAATGAGGGAGCTGTCAATTACAAGTTGTGCACAGTTAACAGAACAGTAACGCACCGACAGGCTTATCTTCTTCTGCCAAAGATCCCAGTGAAAGCAGGCTCTGCAAAGGAGATGTATCGGTATTGTTTGCTTGTAATAGCTGTTCGCTGCCTTGGAGAAGTGGCACCGTGTTGTCACAATAGATAGGATGATCTTCAGTCAGCTACGTTTGCCGAAGAAGGTATTTATTTCCAGCACTTACTGAACCTGTGGGGAGCTGGTCTGCCGAGTACCTGCTGCTGTGGCAGTAATACCTGCAGCTTAACCCAGATCCCACCGCCGAGCGGTAGCCAACTACCCCTCTTCTCTCGGGTGTATTTTGTGTTACACAGGCTATTGAGCCACTGCTGCTGTCGTCTCTTTTGGCGTAATCAACTTCACTTCATACAATCTTCCTTGACTCATGAGAACAGACAATGAATCAGGACTGCTTCTTCAAAAGAAGATGATGAAGTCTGCTGTGTATCTGGAGTTTCCAAGACAGAGAATTATCAGTTATACCTTTTACAGTGGTTAGGACATTGAAAAGCTGAGGCAAATAACGTCTAGCACCTAGATACAGAAAATCTTTTGACACTTGCTCATACCCATGAACTCAGTTATTCATTTCAGTCTTCCTCGCTTAATTATACTGTTGGCTGAATGTGTGACTTCTCTTTTCTTCCCTCCCCACAGACTAATCCTGGAACCTGAGCTAGCTTCAAAAGCAAAAAGCTGCTCGTCACTCTAAATGGAAGGGTCTCTACTTATCTCGTTGGAACAGAAAATGTCTCGTGAAAAGTTCCAAAAAGGAAAGGGTACAAATCTTGACTTCCTGTAGTCTTTCAGCCTTCCTGGTAGAAGAATGTTCCTACCCACTCTCCGAAATCTAAGCACCTGTGAAACACACCATGAGATGTCAAAAGACTGCCAGGGGAACTTCTGGCTATGTAAGAGAGAGCAGATGAAGTATCTCTGCCCAGAATAAGCATCTCTTTGCAGGGGAACAGAAACAATAGTGTACCCACTGCAGCCTACTCCTTATCCTACTGCCCTATGCGTTTCAAGGAGATGTGTGAGAAAAGGAGGCCTGTCATTAACATACATGCAAACTGGAGTGTGGTGGTGTCTCTTCCCCTGGGTAGGGTTACGAACCTCCATTTTCCAGTGGGCTCGATGAAAGAAACAAATAACAGAATCCATACAGCACAATGATGAGCTTCTATAATCTGGTAATAAACCAGCAGGGATCGAAGTTCCTTTTTGTACTGCACAGTCCTTTAGTCAGATTAAGGCAGTCCAACAGTCACCTATTACGTACAATTTAACAAATTCTTTTTTGACTTGGCATATTGTCCTCCTTAAGGATCTTTAAGTGCTTTAGCAGAACTTACTAGCCCCAGAAGAGACAAGGGCCAGACTGTGTTGTATACAGATACCTAGGCTGTGTCCTTCGGGGGGAGGTGCTCAGAAACTTCAGAAAACCACAGAAGGACTCAGAAGCACCAAGTTTATAAGACAGATGCTTCTGGAAAACTTCTGAATGAACTGCACAGGGAGCAGCTGATGAGGGCATGGAGACAGGACTGAAGGCCACATATGCTAAGATGGTTCAGTCCTATCTCCTACCTAGGAACTTAAAGCTGCTTCTGATTTAGAGGTATTCTGCATGAACTGCTCACCCAGAAAGTCTACCAAAAAGCAGGTCTGTGGTCCTAAGCTTTCTGAATCCCACCCAATCACAGAGTCACAGAATCATTTAGGCTGGAAAAGGCCCTTAAGATCATTAAGTTCAACCATAAACCACAAACCTTGCTTTAAGTGCAAGCCCAATTACTTAAACCTTACAGTTTCCACCACGGAGGGAAAACGCATTGCTTTCAAAGGTACAGGACAAATGCTTATGCAAAGCGTGATATCCTGACAGCAAAACAAAGCAGAAAATCCCGGCGCTCTGATCTCCTGTATCTGACTCCCAAGATAACAAAACAGTCATACTTACACTGTAGAGAGATTCATAGCAAGAAGATCCATGATGGAACGGAGGTACTTCTCAGATGTGACACCATAAATAAATGGGTTTTGGTGACTGAAACGAGCTCACCTCCCCTGCCCACCCACTCAATTTTTTAGCCTTCCAAATGCTTGAGTGTATTACAGTAGGGTAGCTCTTCACGGATTTCCAGGAGAGAGAAAATCCCTGACGAAACTTGCCTGCTTTTTCTGTGCAGGAGCACCTAGCTGTTGTCAGCCCAAATTTATGACAGAGGAAACAGTAGGTAAGTAAAACACAAAATGCAAATATGGAACCTCTTTTAGGTTTACTGGTTTGCCGTGTAAATCACTCAACATTCCAAAAACATGAGACTAACTCTCAAGTGCTTAAATTTCTTCAAAAAGGTAGTGTTAGGTACCTGAGTAATTTAAGAGCTTTTGGAGGAAAATGCACTTAATCTATGTTTACTTTGCACTGACTTGGCTCTGTTCCCTTACACTGGCTCTCCTCGGACAGGATGTGAACCTCTTCCCCCTGCATCTGGTAAGACCTCAAAGCCCAGACTTTCAAAACCAAGCACCAATCACTACAGTTAAATTCTAAGTAAGTGCCCTGATTTCTCCTCCATAACCTCAAGGAGCATCATTAGGCACTTGGCATTTCTTTTCAAACTGTGCCACCCATTTTACATTTAAGCTTCTATCTCTTGAAAGACACGTGGCCCAGGTTTCTACCGCCTCCATTTTTCTTTCCCTCCGTGACCACTACTCTAATGGCATTTAACTCCTCCAGGCATTGCTCAGCTACAGCTTGTGCTGCATATCTCCCAAGACCCGAAGGCCACAGCTTCCCCTGACTAAACTACAATCTGTGACCGAATCAGTGAAAGTGAACAAAGACATAAACAAAGGTCATAAACTGAATTTATTTGACTTCTGATAAAACTTCTTCCGACAGGTTTGTTGGGGTTTTTTCTTAGCTGACAGTTTTTGTTCCAGCACTGAGACTGTTTCAGGCTTGCTGCCTGTTTACCGTGCCTGTGGTGCACGCCTATTAGAAATACATCACTTGCTGACATCAAAACAGAAGGGTAAGCAGTAATTAATGGCATGTTCTATAAATTTCACCCCTTTCTCCTTCTCCTTTCTGCTACCAAATATGCAAGAGATGACTGGAGAGGTGCTCTGACAACACTAAGAGAAAGGAGTATGTCCATTACTTACCTCAATAAAAAGGAACCTGAAAATTAAGTAACTATTTTCTGTCACTTTATCGGTTTAGTTTACTCTTCTCCCCACTGGGAAAAGTTTACTCTTCTCCCCACGCTAATCGACTGTTTTGTGCTTCTGAGTTTGATCTCATCTTTCTGATACTTCTGTAGCCCAGTAAGTGCTTCAGGAAAGAAGAAAACCCATCTCCTGTTCCTTTTACTCCCACCCTTTTTTTGTTCTGGCTTTGTTCTGAAAATTAACTTTCATGTTTTCTTGGAGCTGAGAAAGCCATTACAGAAAAGACCAAACCAATTTTTCTTTCTAGTATATGTGATTGTTTTCTACTTCCCTAAAAGGTTAATGTTTAAAATGAATAATGGGTAGTGGGGAAGAGGAGAGAGAAAGGTTTTTCCTCCTTGCCTTTCTCTCAGCTCATGCAGCATGGAGGTACTGCTGTTTCCTTGCACTGCTAGCACTTTTGCAGCCTACAGAGCTGTTTGCCCTTGGGTGGCGGCCTCCAAACCAAATTCAGGCCTACTGATGGATCTGCTTGCAAAGGGAATCATTTTGTCCTCCTCTTTTCCTCTCTTAACTCCTCTTTATTAACAGTTTTTTGCTGCTGCTGCTGCCTCCAAGGCTTGCTATTTCCTGCCAGCAGATTAGTTATCAAGTCCCCTGTACAAAGTCGTACCCATGAATCCACAGCAGTTTCACCGCTTGGTAATCTGCACAAATATTCCTCCTGTTACCACTTTACCAGCGGGCTTAAAAGAAGGAAATCAACGGAATTAGGGTAAGCTAAAAGAATAGCTAAAAAAGCCACTGAAAATGTAATAGTTCACACAAATTTAAGGAGAGCAGCACAAAATGTAGCCATCGGCAATAAAGCTTACCTACTGCTTGTCCTCGTAACTTCATGACAGCAGTGGGAAAAGAACTCAGTTCTTCTTGCTTCCAAAATCTGACTCCGAGCTGGCGAACGATACGAGGGCTGCGGCACAAAGCAGAAGGATTCCAGCCAACAGGAGGACAGCAGTGAAAGGCAGGAAGCCACTCTGTATCCAAGCCTTACAGAATTATGGTGATTCCATTTGGAAAAGCCATTGGATTATTCTGGAATAAATCCACATTGGAAAACACTATTACTCCTTATTAAATCAAAATCTGCGGGCTTGCAGAAAAAATTAGTAATGCTGTGAACTCTCCTGGGGGTTGTAAATATAAGGGAGCTTGACATTACAGAAAGAGTTCTTGAGCTGCAGCAGAACACAACTCTTTGCAAGAGGGAAGAAAGTAAGGAAATCTATAAAGTCAATGAGTTATTTAGTCCAAAAACACATGGCTCAAAATATCAATATAATTATCACAGTGCCTAGAATTCCTATTGGACATGTTAGCCTAAAAAGAAGAAAACACTGACCCAGCAGTATAAGTTAAAACATACATCATGTTTCAGGAGGATGCTAAATGCAATGCATTTAATTTAACAAGCTAAACATCTAAATTTATGCAGTTATCTGTTGGTGATACCTGACGTTTACAACAAAAGCAGTAATTTTCAACCCAACAGAGCCCACAGATAATGATGAACTCCCTCTGGAAACAGCCTGTTTAATTCAACATAGCTCAGCAGTCCAGGCTTCTGGATGCTACAAAGCTGAGGCATGTCTTTTCACGTACCCACTTGACTTATTCTCCTGCTTAGATTTCATCCTCCTAGAGTTTCAGTTCACAGGTAGAGCCATACAGCTTCTGACTTCCAGGCTAAAAGGTGTGTAAACCCACAGATTTCTCATAGTCATACTGCAAACTCAGGTTTTCCTGAGGCTGTGGCTATGTCCTACCATAATTTTCCACTACTCAGCTGCGGACTCTCAAAATGGAACCTTATGCATCTCTTCCTTTTTCTCTGCATGTCCTTGCTACGTGTACAAAAGCAATTGTGCACTCTCCAGAGATGGATGAATGTATTCCTGAAATGTGAAGACCGTGGATTTGAGAATTAATCTGCCACACTGGCTGCTAATCATAAGGCAAATGTGTCACTAATTCATGGTATTCAGATCTCTGCAAATGCCTCTGTCAGAAATGTAAATCTAAGCTGAAAGTCCAGCCTTGTATTTCTCTCACCTAGGTGCCTTCCTTCTCTCCACATATCATCCATTCGGATTCATTCTCTCCTATTTTTATACTAAGAAAAATTCAGACAAAATATGATCTAGTGGCCACAGAAGATCCCGGTAACAAAATATCTAGGCTCATTTTTGTTCATCTGTTGTTGTTGTGTATGATAACATCACCTTTGCATTCTTTAGTTCAGTCTGTTTAGATCACAGCCTCCTTAGGGCAAAGACTACACTGTGTGTCTGTAATTACGCAGGCTTAGGAGAGAAGGAACCTGTACCTTGGCTAGGGCCTGGAGACACTACTGTAGTACTAAGCATAAATCCAGAGAGGCCGCCTGACTACACAAGGCTGTAAAAAAACCCATCTGTGAGTACTCCATGTCACAGTGGAAAAGCGAACAAGAGGAAGAAAAAATTACCTCTGTGGATGGTGTAGCTGAGTTGCACTTCATTATACTGCACTGGTGTCACACGGAGTGTGATAAACTGTTGAGACAAAAAAATGAAACTCACGTCACATGCAGTGTAAGGAAGTACATTGATAAGGGTGCATTAAACTTGGATGGCTCCATTTATACATTATACATGTGCAAGTCAGCAAAGCTGTACTGGTGGTAATTTTCCAAAGAATCAGCTAATAATGTCACAGCACATGCTGGAACAAATTATTGCACAGGTTGTTGTTGCTTTTTTTCTGTTTTTCTTTTGCTTATTAGCACACAAAATATGTAATACTCCACACTATTTTATGCCCTAGGGTATGGCCCAAAGAGCAAAGCAAAGAGGAGCTGTAAGGAAGATTAATAGAGATATGCTTTGCCTCTATAAGCAGCATGCTGATGAAGAGGAGAGAAGATTAAAACTGGAGGTCCCCTTACATTTGAATTTCCTATGACTGTCAATCTTACGGAAAAGCCCAATGCAGAAATTATGCAGGCTATACCACAAGAAGCATCAGCAGTTTCAGGAGAGGCTGGACTCCTTCAAAGCCTAAGGCCACAGGTGTTTAGAAACTATGTGGACAAACAGCACAAAATATCCCGATAGAGGGGCTGACAGCAAACAAACCAGCTGATATTTCTGTAGTTTTCTCCTTTGAAGCAGAACTCCAGCTGATTACATGGTTGGAATATGAGGAAAAAAAAAAGTGATGGTATGAGCTTGGTCCTCCACATACCATTAACGCTGAGAACAATCATTGCTGCACAGGGAAAGGCAGAAGGCCTAGCGAGTCGGGAGAGGTTAATAGCAAACCTCAAAGAAATTTTATATTTTCATCCCCTTGATAGAAGAGTCTCACACAAAGTATCAACTAGTCCTGATCCGACACATGCTTTCCACCTATAATTCTCCAGTACTCCAACAATTCACATGACATTTGAGACAGACCAGCAGGAAAGGTAAGCACCTAGAAAACTTCAGTTCCACAACAGTAGGTGACAAGGCATCATCTGTCTCTATCATTTGCTGAAGAACCCCTAAACTTCATAAAATTTTCCAGGCTCCAAGGAAAATGAGACTCGCTCCACTGCTTCTATGGCAAATAAAGGAACGAAATAATATCCTCCCAACCCAACATGCGCTAATCTCAAAGATAAAAAGAGACTAACATATTCTGAGTCACAGGGGCAGTAGCAATACATTAATCTGAAAACAGGTATTTCTGAGATATGAAAAAGTTGTGTTAAGTGATAAAATGGTCCATTGACTCGATTTAAATATCTATGGCTTAAAAGAAGAGTACAGGACAACTGATGTAAAAATGCTTTGAGGGCAACAACTGTGTCCTCATTCTCTTTTTGCCCAGGTGCTGACTTTCCTCAGTGCTAAAACTTCTTTCTATACTACCATAACAAGTAATAATAGCAACAACAAAAGCAGCGAGAATCTCCAGTTTAAGTAAAACTTATTCCAGACCATAATCTAGCAGGATTACGCTCCCTTTCACCGAATGCGACTCGAAACAGAAACACGCTATAACATGTGCAAGTCTCTGTTCAGTTAGATTAACTTACTTTCAATACTCCTGCACTGAGAAACTTGCACAGTGAATTTAGGTGCTGCTGAACGTTTTGCCTATTTCCAAATCTCAAAGGCAATTCTGTGCTCGTTGCAGGATGAATCTCTACTGAAAAAGATGAATTACTCCCACTACAGAAACAGAGTATGATTTGTTTACCATTCACTGCTATCAGCTTAGCTCCTACAGCTCCTTCCCCGAGCTATTCCCTTTTTTTTTTTTTGCTATTCCACTGGCTATTTCATACAGCACCTTGCACAGCAGGGCTGTTCTCCCTGACTGCTGCCATTACAGACAAGAAAATACAAAGTAGGATGCTTCTCTGCTCGGAAGTCCCCAGGCGCTATCTCAGTAGCACATAACTATCACAAGCACTGCTTGCATTTGCAGGATACAAAATTGAAATTCCACCAACAATGTCAGAAACATAAAGAACAAGCACTGGGATTGCTTGTGCTTTATAGACACTTCCTGACAGGAGCTTATCTCCTCCTGTACAATGTGTTGTTATTCCGGTAAACACTGCATGTTGGATTATTACGGTTAATGAAATGCAGTCCTAACAACTCATAAGATACAGAAGGACTGTTAGAGCTTCTTGCAGGGACTGGATAATTCAGCCTGCTGTGGTTAACAGGAAGAAAGATGTGGGAGAGAGAAGATTATTAGTGCAAGTAAAGCAAACTAGAGGGTACTTCATGACCACAGGGAACTTTTTACGACTTTCTGGCATTCGAGTCTCAATTATCAGAGACACAACTCAGATCATAAACAAAATTTATCTCTGGCAGAGATAGGCTGCTTTTTAACAGACCTCAGAAAGAGTGAACATTTTGATAATGAAGTTAAAGGAAAACCAGAACTTCCCAATTTGAGAGTAGCTTTTTCTGATCACGACGCTAGTGCTGTACTAGGTCAAAAGTAAATCAATAACGCAGCCCTCAGCAAGGCTCTATTTATGAAAAATTCTGTAAATTGACGCTTTTGTGCCGACGGCAAAGAATAATATTTTCTTTAAGGGGTCTGGATCTCTGGAGATAAAGAGAGGTTGCATGGAAGTCAAGGTATATTTATACAGTGACTGTATAAATACCCACACTGTGGCTGAATTTATCAGACTTGAAACACAGGAGACAGAAGGAGGTTCAGGGAAGACAGCCCTGCTACAGCCTGTATGAAAATATCTGTTTCCTTAGGAGGCAGAATCCGACCCGCTGTTAGTAAGCGAGCAGGGGGAAACAGCTCACGAGGGACCTCCTTCTGGTCTGCTGCGCAGCTCATACAAAGCTAGAGCACAGCAGGTGAGTTTCGTAAGAAGGGATTTTCAAAGCTTTACTTTCTTTGAAGAGAAAATCTGTCAGATGGGTGTGAAGAGCAGCTGGGGGCTGTATCACACACCTTTGCAGCAATCCTGTGCTACTGCTACGCTCGTAACTTCCCAGTTTTACAGTTTGTCCAGCTTATCATATGTACAAAATATTATTAAACAAATGGTTTTTTGGAAAAAGAATTCCAATTCCACAGCTGTTTTATTCATGGCATGTGAATGACGAAATACCTCTCTTGGCTTCTACCCTTATGAGGCCAAGAAAATCAAAAAGGACAGGCAGATTTTAACAGACTCACTAAAAGACATAAAAGATTCCATTTAATGCTAGAGAAAGGGGGGG